>LQYC01004417.1_pt1 | contig 10661 bp, 10 predicted proteins | sample 661771 | NCBI WGS metagenome assembly LQYC01 (sample SAMN03483023, study PRJNA281117) | bioreactor metagenome | isolation source: benzene-degrading methanogenic enrichment culture from a contaminated... | place: USA: oil refinery in Oklahoma | collected 2011-05
ACTTAAATCTTAAAACTATGATATTTTTAACATTTCTTGTTGACTTCTCATGTCCGCTTTGCTATTAAATTTGTATCGTTGAGATACAAATTTACCCACCAAGCCATAACGAAATGAGTTAGGGAGTAGGGATTATGGGGGATGGATTAAAATTAAAGTTCGAAGTTTCTCACTCCTAGCTCTAAGCTGATCGCTATGAGCAATGAGCTATTCGCTTAACCCTTAATCCTTTTACCCTTTACGTTTTACGCTTTATGGTTTTTATGCTCCCTGCACCATGCTCCATGCTTTTTAACTTTTAACATTTTACGTTTCACGCTTTACGTTTCACGTTTCACAGTTAACGCTTTACGTTTCACGCTTTACGGTTTTTATGCGCTCTGCGCTCTGTCTCCGACGACCCTTTTATCTCTTGAAGTCTCTTTAGAGGTATGACAAAATGAACAAGTGGATGGGGCGAATGCGAAACAGGCTGTTTTTTGAGAAGATAAGACCGGAGGTTATCTAAATAAGATGAAACAATTGGCAGAACATACCACCATAACCGAAGCAGAAAAGGTCATATTGAAAAAATGCTGTGACTCTATAAGAGAGATTGAGCCTTCTGCAGAGGTCATTCTTTATGGTTCACGGGCACGGGGTGACGCTGAACCTGAATCGGATTATGATTTGCTGGTCCTGATTGATGGGGATGTGACGCTCGAAAAAGAAGACCTCATTTGTCGTCATGTGTATCCCATAGAATTAGAAACAGGAAAAATTCTTACCGCATTTGTTTATAGCCGTCAACAATGGAATACGCCTCTATACCGTGCAATGCCATTTCATAAAAATGTTGAGAGAGAAGGCGTGGTTTTATGACGAAAGAAACGACTTTACTAATCCTTTATCGCCTGGAGCGTGCACACGAGGCGTTGAAAGAGGCTGACATCCTTTTAGAGCAAGGACATACCAATACGTATGTCAACCGGCTTTATTATGCATGTTTCTAAGCAGTTTCTGCATTACTGCTAACCAAAGACCTTTCTTCCGCCAGGCACAGCGGTATTCGGGCTTTGTTTCATCAGAACTTTGTAACCCTTGGCGCTGTTAAAATAGAATTAGGGCAGCTTTATGACAAATTGTTCCGTAATCGCCAGAAGGGAGATTATGCGGACTTTGTACGTTTTAAGATTGACGAGGTCAGACCGTGGTTTGAGGAGGCAAAGCAATTTGTAGAATCCATAGAAACCGTCATTAAAAAAGAAATATAACAGGTCCACATTTCTCGCTGTCTTTTAGACCAAATTAACCATAGAAACCAAAGAAACTAAATAAACCAGAGCAACCATACAAACCAAACAAACGTCTCACTTTTAACTTTTCACGCTTAACGCTTTACGGCATTTATGCGCTTTACGCTTAACGGTCTTTTCACGTTTCACGTTTCACTTTTTACTGTTTTTTCATGTGTAGAATAGTCGGCATCATAGATTTCACCAAAAAGCTCGATCTGGAAAACCTCACTACCCGGATGCGCGATTCCATGGCGCATGGGGGGCCGGATGACGCGGGCCTTTATGTTGATCACGAGAATGCCCTTGCCTTGGGGCACAGAAGACTTTCCATCATTGACCCCTCCCCTCTTGGCCATCAGCCCATGTGTTCTCAAAACCGAAATATCTGGATAACCTATAACGGGGAAGTTTATAACTTTTTAGATATACGAAAAGAATTACAGTCCCGGGGTCATGTATTTAGTTCCCATAGTGACACCGAAGTTATCTTAAAAGCCTATGAGGAATGGGGAGAGCAAGCCTTTGAGAAATTTAACGGGATGTTTGCCTTTTGTATTTATGATAAAAGAAATGACCTTCTCTACCTCGTCAGGGACCACGCCGGTATCAAACCTCTTTATTACTCCATTTCAAACCAGCAGGTAATATTTTCCTCCGAAGTTAGGGCTTTTAAAATTTTTAATCCTGCGTGGGAAGAAAACCAGGATTGGAGGATATACTTCCTTGTCTTCGGGCATATACCAGAGCCTTACACCACGCTGAAAAATGTTTTCACGCTCCCAAAACAAAGTTTTCTGAAATGGAACTTAAAAAATGGGAAGAAAGAAATTAAGAAATATACTGATAGTCCTTTTACCCCATTAGAAATGCCCCGAGCGGAAACACTGGGTAAAATTAAAGATTCTTACACTTTTTCACACGGGGCATTCATCCCATTAGAAAATTTTCTAACGGGGTTTACCAGGGAAATAACTTCTTTAGATGATGCTTTGAAACAAATCAATAATACCTTTTCTAACGCAGTTGAAAGGCATTTGATTTCTGATGCCCCCATAGGTGTTTTCTTGAGCGGGGGAATAGACTCAAGCCTTATTACCCTCCTTGCCCATAAGTACCAAAAGGGCGACCTGAACACTTTATCGGTAGTTTTCAATGAACCGGAATTTTCTGAAGAAGCCTTTCAAAATATTGTTCTCAGCCAGACCAACTCAAAACACCATTCCTACCTTGTCTCAGAAAAAGATTTTAAAGACAATATTGATGATATTTTTCGGGCAATGGATCAACCCACCATTGATGGAGTAAATACCTACTTCATATCCAAATGCGCGAAAGAAGATGGCCTCAAATCTGTCTTATCCGGCATTGGTGGAGACGAGCTTTTCGGCGGTTACCCGTCTTTTAAGTGGATTCAATATTTTTGGAGAGCAAAAAGCCTGTGTACTATTTTTAGGAAATTATTCAGCCTGTGTGAATACATACCAACGGATAAATTAAAGAAGCTTTCTTTTCTTTCACTCCCCGAACCCCTCTCTTACTACCTCATGTTCCGGGGCCTTTTTACCCCAAAGAGGGTTGCGGGTATTTTAAATTGTTCTACCAATGATGTGATAAATGCTCTGGGAAAATTAGATATCAAGGTTGATCCGAGCCTGGATAAGACAAACTTAATGACGTATCTGGAAACCGAACTTTACATGAAAAATCAGCTTTTAAAAGATACAGACGTTATGAGCATGTGGCACTCGGTTGAATTGAGAGTTCCCTTTTTAGACAGGGAATTCATGAATCTGGTATTTTCAATAGATGAAGAACTGAAGTTCGACCAAGCCACTACCAAACATCTTATCACTAAGGCATTTAAAGATACTATCCCCACGGAGATCGTAAACAGAAAGAAGCAAGGATTCACCTTCCCGTTTGATATATGGATAAGGCAACAAGGAAGAGGGCCTTTAGATGAAGTAATATCAAAAGGTAATATTAATAAGCAACCTGCAGAAAGGCTCTGGCGCAAGTTTGAAAGTGGCAGTCTCCATTGGTCGAAGATGTGGGGACTGATGGTTATGGGAAACAAAAGCTAAACAAAATTTATTATGGGCAATGTTTATATCTTTAGAATTGGTCACCTGGGTGACACCCTCTTGTCTCTCCCTGCAATTTCAGAAATAAGAGAACGTCACAAAAATGAAGACCTTGTTTTAATAACCAACAAACCAAGGAAGGATTACTATATAACCGCCTGGGATGTCTTAAAACATACCGACTATTTTAAAGATGTTCTCTTTTATGATCTTACTAATTTAAAAAGTTTACTAAAAATTGTTTCCCAAATAAGGAAATCCAGAGAAAGCATTCTCTATTACTTACCCTCGGTACGAACAAAATGGCAAGCAAGTCGAGATTATATTTTTTTTAAGCTCATCTGCGGCGCAAACAAAATAGTGGGCCTTAAATTATCTCTTGACGAGGAGATAAAAAAGGACCGTTTGGGAAATTTAATTCGAGTTGAAAAAGAATCAGATCGTCTGCTTAAAGCGGTTATTAAGAAGGATCATCCTGATTCTTTCTTAAAGCTTCATTTTCCATTACTTCATCCTGCAAAAGATGTTTATGGGCGCGCTGAGGAGCTCCTCAAAGAAATCCCACAAAATAGCTTACTGTTAGCAATAGGTCATGGCGCAAAAATGCCGGCAAACAAATGGCCTATAGAGAGGTATAAGGACTTATGTGCCCGCTTGTTAAATTATGATAAAAGAATATATGTGATGCTTTTAGGGGGTAAAGAAGCTTTTGAAAGCGGAGAATTTTTAAGAAAGGGATTAGAAGAGAGAATTCTTAACGCGGCGGGGAAGACAACTATTATAGAATCTGCTGCTATTGTAGAAAAAAGTTTTTTATTTATTGGTAATGATACCGGTTCCATTCATCTGGCAGCGTCTATGGGGATTCCCTGTGTCGGCATCTTTTCTGCCCGTTGCAATCCGGGGAAATGGGAACCGTATGGGGAACACAACATCATCTTGAGAAAAGAGGTAGAGTGCGCGGGTTGTTTCCTTGAAGAATGCTTAGATAATGAGATGAAATGTATAAAAATGATTACTGTTGATGAAGTTTCTGGAATAATCATCGGATTTTTAAATAAAAGTAAAGCCTCATGAACTATCGAAACATAATCTATCAATTCTATTCAACCAATAGAATTAACAAGCTTGCCCCGGATACAGTTGCTGGTTTCAAGCCGAGAGAGCCGTATTTAAAAAAAATCATCCAGGAACATTTTCCTAAAGATAAAAAAGATTCCGTCTTAGAGCTGGGTTGCGGACATGGGGCATTTCAATATTACATTACTAAGGCAGGTTATTCCAATAGTATCGGAATTGATAGAAGTGAAGAGCAAATTCAAGAAGCACACAGACTTGGAATCAAAAATGTTATACTTGCTGATCTGGTTGATTACATTAACAGCGTAAAAAATAACTCTTTGGATTTACTCATTGCCTTTGATGTGTTAGAGCATTTTACCAAAAATGAGCTTTCTGGTCTAATCAATGAGTTTTATCGGGTGCTCAACGAGGGGGGTAAGGTTATTTGTCATACTCCAAATGCTGAAAGCCCTTTTGGTAACTCCGTTATAACGGGAGACTTCACCCATGAGACAGCTTTTACGCGAGAGTCCATCGCACAGCTTTTTCTTTCTCGTGGTTTTCGAGAAGTGAATTCTTTTGAGGATAAACCCATACCCCATGGTATTAAGAGCTGGGGGAGATTTGTATTATGGAAATATTTTGTGAGGAATGTCTATCGCTTCTTCACTATTGTTGAAACCGGTGGATGCGAGAGAAATGCTATCTTTTCAAGAAATTTTTTGACGATCGCAGTTAAATGAAATTTAAACTTGCCGCACTTACCAGTCATCCCATACAATATCAAGCGCCACTTTTTCGAAGAGTAGCAAAACACTCGGATATTGACCTCACCGTCTATTTCTGCTGGGATTTCGGTAAGGGAAAAGAACAACTTGACCCAGGATTTGGAGTAAAATTTAAATGGGATGTACCTTTATTAGAGGGTTACGATTACAAATTTCTTCCAAATCTCTCTCCAAAACCTGGGGCGAGTTTTTTTGGACAGATAAACCCTTCGATAATCCAAGAACTCCGTGATAATCACTTCGATGCCATTTGGGTTCATGGATATGCCTCCACAACTAATTGGCTTTCTTTTGCGGGAGCCTGGATGAGTAAAACCCCTATTCTCATGCGAGGCGAATCTCATCTCCTTAATTATCGGCCTTTGTGGAAAAGGGCTTTTAAGCACATTGCTTTAACATTTCTTTTTAAGAGAGTTGCCGCCTTTTTGCCTATAGGCACACTCAATACAGAATACTATAAATATTATGGTGTGCCGGATGAAAAAATGTTTCTGACTCCTTATTGTGTTGACAATGATTTTTTTTCAAAAAAATATAATGAGCTAAAGCCCCTCCGGAACCAAATTAAAAAAAAGCTGGGGCTTCAACCTGAAGTTCTGATAATTTTGTATGCATCAAAAATGATGCCCAGAAAAAGAGCTATAGATTTACTCAACGCTTATGAAAAAATTCAAAATCAAATCAATGCAGCGGTTGTTTTTGTGGGTGATGGAGCAGAAAGGCCTTTGCTGGAAGCTTATCAAAGGAACAATGCATTAAAGAATATTTATTTTGTTGGTTTTAAAAATCAAACCGAGCTTCCTGAATATTTTTCTATCGCGGATATTTTTGTCTTACCATCAACTGATGAACCCTGGGGGTTGATAATCAATGAGACAATGAACTTCGGACTTCCTATTATAACTACCGATCAGGTGGGAGCTACACCGGACTTAGTTAAAGATGGCGAAAATGGTTTTATATATCCGGTTGGGGATATTAAAAAATTAGCTGATTGTCTATTGAAGCTACTAAGTGATTCCGAGCTAAGGGAAAAAATGAGAAAACGCTCCTTGGGAATCATACATGAGTGGAGTTATACGGAAGATATAGAAGGCATACTCACCGCCCTTAAGTATGCAAGGATACGAAAGCACTGATACGGTTTTCACGATCTTTAATAAATGGAATTTTTCGTATGGTTTTTAAAAGTCCTTATAAACAACTATTGAAAGTGAATCTCGGCTGTGGCTTAAATGCGCCTTCGGAATGGGTCAACATAGATGGTTCGTTTTCCGCATTGCTTTCCAAAAGAAAGAGACTTTATCAGGCCCTCTGTAAAATTTTTCGCATAAAACCAGTTCCCTGGCCTGAAAACATTAAGATTGTTGATGTTAGAAAAGGTCTCCCTTTTCCCGATGGTTCTTCAGAAGCAATCTTCAGTTCTCATATGTTAGAGCATCTTGATTTTGATGAAGGAGATTTTGTTATTAAGGAAGCATTCAGGTGTTTAAGGGGGGGAGGCGTAATAAGAATAATCGTTCCTGATCTATTTCAAACTGCCCAAAAATATGTCGATTGTATGATTAACGATCCCCAAAAAGAACATAGCTATAATTTCTTGCGGGATTTAAATATGAGTTCAAAATCTTATGAGGGGATATGGAAAATTATTTATAACAAATTCGGTCCCAGCAAACACTTATCTATGTATGACGAATGGAGCTTAAAAACGCTTCTTGAAAAGCATGGATTTACAAAAATTCAAAGAATGGTATATGGCCAGAGCCATATACCAGATATTAAGCTTGTGGAAGATAAAGGACGCCACGAGATGGCTATTTGTCTGGAGGCAGTAAAAGAATTTTGACCAGGAGAATTCTATACATAGGTGATCTTAATGAATACGGCCGGTGTTTTCAGCGGTATAGGGCGCTTTTAGATTTAAACTATAAAGTGGCCGGCTTATCCTTTATCCCTGAGGGCAATTTGCCCGGAATTAGCAAGGCTCCAAATATTTTTTTTCGCATTGCCAATAAGCTTGGTTACCCTCCTGATAACACCAACACTAACAATGAGATTTCAGATCAGACAAAAAACTTTAAACCTGATATTATTTGGATTGACAAAGGCCTTATGATTCGCCCCACCACCTTGAGAAATGTTAAGCTGATTAATCCTACAGCCAAAGTATGTTTTTTTTCTGAGGACGATATGTTTGCCCCTCATAACCACTCAACGTATTTCAAAAAGTGTCTCCCCCTATATGATTTAGTTTTTACTGCTAAATCATATAATGCCCTTCCCGATGAACTACCTAAACTCGGTGCCCGAAGAGTGGTTTTTGTTGACCAGGCTTATGACGTATGCGCTCATAGACCAATGGAAGTCTCTCAAAAAGACAAAGATAAATTTGGTGCTGATGTTGGTTTTATTGGGACCTTTGAGAAAGACCGGGCAATGAAAATGCTTCATTTAGCCAAAAATGGGATAATGGTTCGTATCTGGGGAAACAATTGGGAATCATGGATGAAAAAATATCCAAATCTTCAGGTAGAAAACCAACCCCTTTACGGGGATGAATACGCACTCGCAATTTCTGCTACCAAAATTAACCTGTGTTTTTTACGGAAAATAAATAGGGACCTTCAAACAAGCAGAACTTTCGAAATCCCAGCCTGCGAAGGATTCATGCTGGCTGAAAGAACAAGGGAACACCTAAGGCTTTTTGAGGAAGGCCAGGAAGCGGAATTTTTTGATAATGACGATCTGCAAGAATTGCTGGCAAAGGTTCAGTATTATCTTGCGCACGAAGATAAACGCAAAACTATCGCTCAAGCAGGTCGAAAACGATGTGTTGCAAACGGTTACAGCCATCATGATAGATTACGATATATGCTTGAGCAAGTTGAAAAATTATGTCTATAGCAAGAAAAGCCATATCCGGTACGTTATGGATGGCAGGGATAAGTTATATAGGTTTTGCAATAAACTTTGGCACACAGCTTGTACTCGTACGTTTGCTTGTTCCCGAAGACTTTGGTCTTTTTGCTCTTGGTCTTTCCATTGCGGAGATCCTTTTTATTTTTTTTAGTTTCAGTTTTTCAATGGCAGTAATCCAGCTACAGGAAGCAGAAGATTTATTTGATACAGCTTTTTATTTTTCCCTGATTTCAGGTTTTTTAATTTTACTCATTGGTGGAGTCATTAGCATTTGCATCTCGCCCCATTATCCTTTTCCCTCCGTTCTTGCCTTTTTCATTCTCTGTGCTCTTCAACCTCTTCAAGGTTGCTCATCTATTTATTCAGCCTCTATGGAAAAAGAATTGCAGTTTAAAAAAAACGCTTTTGTTAGAGGTATAGCCACCAATTTCTCCGGCTTTGGAGCAATTTTGCTGGCATACCTTGGCTTTGGAGTTTTGAGTCTGGTCGGAAGAGAAATAATTACTGCCTTATTAATGCTTCTGGGGATGCGCTGGTTTTCCGATTACCGCTTTCACCAAAAATTCAATAGAGAAACTGCCAGGAAACTGCTTTCGTTTGGTTACAAAATGCTTTTCTCCAGAGGGCTTGAGATCATCTATCATAGGGTTCCTAACTTTTTTATCGGCACCTTTGCCGGTACAAGAGCATTGGGATTGTTTAGTCAGACCTATTATCTTGCCAATCTCCCTAATACTATTTTAGGGCCTGCTCATCAAAATGTTGCCTTTGCTACTTATTCAAAAGTTCAGGATGATCCAGAAAAGATGAGCAAAGCATTCTATATCACAAATTACTTTTTTATTAGGCTCTTGCTTCCATTTATGTTGATCCTGCTTTTTTATTCGAAAGAGATTTTAGGAATTTTATATGGTAATAAGTGGCTTGAGGCCGCCCCAATGCTTAGTTGCTTTGCGGTATATGCGGCTTTTCTCCCTTTGTTTTCAAACTTAAAAATTTTTATTTACAGCTTGGGTAAATTATTGGACGTAACTAAAGTATATTTAACTGAGATTATATTCCTTTCAACAGTGATGTTTATAGCCTTATATACGGGAAGAATATTTTTGGCCCCATTAGCCTTCTCAATAAGCCTCGCATTTGGCTTAAGTACTATCCTGTATTTTGCAAATAGGCACGGCATTACACTTTGTTTACGAGAACTTTTTTTAATTCCTATCATTGCATCTTTAGGAATTGCAATTTTATGGTCATTCTTTTTAAAGTCGTACGGGTTTCCTTTTTTAGTTAATAAAATATATAGCATCGGTTTTCTGGTAATTATCTTTGTTGTTTTTATAATAATATTTTTATTTTTTGAGCCTAAAAAAACATTAAAAAATTTTAGCTATATCACCAAAAGGTTATGAGGATACCTGATACCAGGTAATCATCTCGGCCAATGGAAAGTCTCATGCTTTTTTTAGCCAATAAATAGAGGGCATCGATAAGTTGAAAACGCTACAAAAAATGTATGAGGAAGTAAAAAAGTCATTTTTAGGATCGAACGTGGCTTTGGTCCCAGAAAGATATCAAAGTAATTTTGTCAACATTGGAGGAGCATTCGAAGCCAATTACATTATTTGGAAGTTACTGCAACAAGGTGGCATAAAAAAAGGTAAGGCTCTAATAGTAGGTGTTTTTGGAGGTAGGGATTATTATGGTTTACTGCTTCATGGATATGATACACATGGTTTGGATTTAGCAAATTTGCCTGAATTTCATAAACTAAAAATTGGAAATGTCGAGGATAGGTTGCCATATTCTGATGAAGAATTTGACGCAGTTGTCATAGGTGAAGTCCTTGAGCATTTACTATACGATGTTCAAGCTTTGGAAAATATAAAAAGGGTGCTTAAACCAACCGGAGTTTTGATTGTTACTGTGCCCTTCCTTCATGATATACCTGAATATCACCTGAGAGTTCACACAAGAAACAGTTGCCGCAGGCTCTTGGAAGCTTGTGGTTTGGAAGTATTAAAGATTGTTGAGCGACCAGCATTCTTTAGAATACCGTTCTGGATAAATTGGGCACATCATCTCATAGGGTGGATTTTTTTAAAAACTTTCGGCTTTCTCCCCCATAAAATAACTCTTCCCTTTTGGAGTAGTGTCGAATTTAAAATTGGTCAAATTTATAACCCCATAAGACATTGGTCGTCAGGGTTCGGTGGGTATTTTTTATGCAAAAAGGCGTTAGATAAAAAAAATGATTATATTTTAATAAATAAAGAAGAATTTGAAAAGAACCAATGAAGGCAACCATCTCAGTGGGTGGAAGGTTTCATGCTTTCTACCTCGCACAGCAATTATTAAAGCGGGGATATCTGAACAAGCTTATTACCTCATACCCTAAGTTTGAGGTGATAAAATATGGAATCCCCAAGGATAAGGTTTGATGGCGCGGACGCTTCGCGCCGCGTCATCGTGCTGCGGATTCCCATCCGCTTTCTGTCCGGCGCTTCGCGCCTGGCCATCAAGCGGTTGCA
>LQYC01004081.1_pt1 | contig 10648 bp, 10 predicted proteins | sample 661771 | NCBI WGS metagenome assembly LQYC01 (sample SAMN03483023, study PRJNA281117) | bioreactor metagenome | isolation source: benzene-degrading methanogenic enrichment culture from a contaminated... | place: USA: oil refinery in Oklahoma | collected 2011-05
CTCCGGTCTTATACAGACTGTATAATACCAAGTCGCCTTCATTTGTATATCTTTGTTGGCTCCTCGTCATACTCCTCGACGTACTTAAATGGACGACTGCGTCGATTCCTCGTCGCCGCCTCGATCTACTTTTGAATGCAAATTGGTATACGCCGGTTCAAAGCTCGTCAACTGGACTCCGAACCCCGTGCCCGCCTTTGCTCAAAACGTGCGTGTAAAAGTTGTGCGATCAACCACATTCTTACACACCCCGTCACTTTGTGACACCCCTCTCAAGAGGGGATTTGTCTAATATTCTTGGTTTGTGTAGGGGCACGGCGCGCCGTGCCCCTACATTGGACAAAAAACAAAAAAGGCCAATCACCTTTCTAATCCGGCGATTTGGCCTTATGTTATTTTTTTATCAGTTTTAAAAATTCTTCCCATCAAAGACTCCCGGTTCCTTTCCGCCCCTTATCTTTTTGGGTTGATGACTTTTTTATCTTTTTTAATCTAAACCGGAAGAAAAATCAACAAAAAAGAAGAGAACCAGATTTTATTTATAGATTAAATGCGGTGATTCAAGCAGCACCCTGGTATCCGGCGGCACCGGATCAGTGATCCACACATTACCTCCGATCACCGAACGCGCTCCGATAACTGCTTTGTCACCGAGAAGAGTTGCTTCCGCGTAAATAATTACATCATCTTCAATGGTGGGATGTCGTTTTTTCCTCCTCAGTTGCTCGCCCGCATCCTTGGGCAACGACAAAGCCCCCAAGGTTACTCCCTGGTAAAGCCGGACGTTTTTCCCAATCTCCGTGGTTTCCCCGATAACCACCCCGGTCCCATGGTCAATGAAAAAGCTCTCCCCAATCTGAGCGCCAGGATGAATGTCAATACCCGTGACACTGTGAGCATATTCAGTCATGATACGAGGAATGAGGGGTATTTTCTGTTCGTAAAGCTCATGCGCAATGCGATAAACCATAATGGCAAATATCCCCGGATAGCTGAAAATAATCTCATCAAAACTTTGAGCGGCGGGGTCACCATCATAAGCAGCGCGCACATCTGTTGCCAATAATCGTCTGATTTTTGGGATTGATTTTAAAAAAATCACCGTTTCATGCTCGCCTTGCTCGCTGCATTTAATGCATGGCTTATGAAAGCGAAGGCAATCGTGCTGAAAGCTTCGGGAGATTTGTTCGGCAAGCATTTCAAACAAAACACTTACGGACTGCCCCATTTGATACTTAAGGTTAACCGGGTCGGTTTTTTCCTTATTAAAATAACCGGGAAACAGGATTTCTCGGAGCCGATGGATGCTTTCAATGATCGCCTCACGGGACGGAATTACTTCAGAATACATTTGTTCAAAACATTCACCGCTATGACAGGTCTCCACAATATCTTCAACTATTTTCGGAAGTTCTTCCCGAAAATGCTGATGCGATCGATAGCCGGTTTCACATACTTGCTTTATCAATTCCTCATCAATGGTTGATTTCATAACCTTACCTCCTAAAAAAATTATCTCTTTCAACCAGTATTAACCCTAATCACGCTTTTTGCAATCCCTATGAAATATCCTCATCCAACTCCTCGGTAAGACTTCGAATGCCAGATGTTTCCGGAAGTTTTACTTTTTCAATTCATTGAGGGTTTTTGGTACATAACTGGATTACTCGGTTTAAAAAATCCTTGACAAGGGTTTTTTTATCTGTAATCAATATATCCTACTATTTTTGTAGGATAAATAGGAAAACTAATTTTGTCAAAAGAAATTTTTTAAGAAAATGAAACTTTCAACAAAAATGCGTTACGGAACAAGGGTTATGGTTGAGTTGGCAATGGCTTATCCGGAAAGAGCGGTTTCCGTAAAAGAATTGGCAAAAAATCAACGCCTGTCAATAAAGTATTTGGAACACATAATGGCATCGTTAAAAGGATCCGGCCTGATAAAACCGGAACGGGGGGTGCACGGGGGATATTCACTTGCGCGGGACCCCACTACGATTAAACTCATTGCGCTCTACCGAGCTTTTGAAGGCCCTTTTTCCCTCCTGGATTGTATCGGAAACCCAAACCTATGTCAGATGAACGAGGAATGCCCGACCCGGGATACATGGGTGGAGATGAACGAAGCATTAGAAAAAATTCTCGAACGAACCACGATTCAAGACTTGCTGGAACGAAAGAAAAAATTGAAGAATTCTCCGTTAGCCATGTATCACATTTAACCAAAATTTGAAGAGCGTTTAAGTTGATTTTTATGAAATAAAGAAAGGAGCCTTCATGGGAAAAATATATCCTGATATTACCAAAACAATTGGGAATACTCCTTTGGTTCGTTTGAATCGCCTTACCGCGGGAGTAGAGGCTGAGGTGGTAGCTAAAATTGAGTCTTTTAACCCCCTTTCGAGTGTCAAAGACCGAATCGGCCTGAGTATGATTGAGGATGCGGAAAAAAATGATCTGATCAATAAAGATACGGTTATTGTTGAGCCCACCAGTGGAAATACCGGAATCTCTCTGGCGTTTGTATGTGCAGCCAAGGGTTATAAATTAATTCTTACCATGCCGGATACCATGAGCATGGAGCGAAGGCAGCTGCTTCGCATATTTGGGGCCGAACTTATCCTTACCCCCGGTGCAGAAGGAATGACCGGCGCAGTGAAACTGGCTGAAAAGCTGGTAAAAACAATGAAAAATGCTTTCATTCCTCAGCAGTTCAAGAATCCCGCTAACCCCAAAATTCATCGGGAAACAACTGCGGAAGAGATTTGGAAAGACACTGACGGCAAAGTGGATATATTAGTAGCTGGTGTGGGAACCGGCGGGACGATCACGGGCGTTGCGGAGGTGATCAAACCCCGGAAACCTGATTTTAAGGCAATTGCCGTGGAACCAAAAGACTCCCCCGTGCTTTCCGGTGGCAAACCAGGTTCTCATAAAATCCAGGGCATTGGCGCTGGTTTCGTCCCCGACGTATTAAGAACGGACCTCATCGATGAGATTATTTGTGTTACCAATGACGACGCGGGAGAGACCGCCCGGCAACTTGCGCTTACAGAAGGAATCCTTGGAGGAATTTCCTCGGGTGCGGCAGTTTGGGGGGCGCTGGAAGTAGCAAAAAGAAAAGAAAACAAGGGCAAACTGATTGTGGTAGTGCTTCCCGATACTGGGGAACGCTACCTGTCAACCTGGTTGTTCCAACAATAATGTTTGGTAAGGGTTACGTTTCTTAACATCTTACAAACTGTATTTTGATTTTTAATTTTCTGTTCCTCTTGGAAGGTGGTGGTTGGAATGCTATGGCTTATGCAATCCGGAATCTTGGTTCAAAAACTATAACGAAACAATTACAACAAGATTTCCGGAGGAAATATGGCAAAAACAATTAAAGAAATAAACGAAAAGATACAAAAGGGCCAAGCAGTCGTAGTGACTGCTGAGGAGATTATTGACATTGTAGAAGAAGAGGGATCAAAAAAAGCAGCTCAGAAGGTTGATGTGGTTACCACTGGGACTTTTGGCCCAATGTGCTCCTCGGGAGTTTATCTTAACATAGGTCATAGCAAGCCACGGATCAAGCTGGGAGGGGGGAAAACGACCTTTAACGATCTTCCCGCTCATACTGGGTTAGCTGCGGTTGATCTTTATATTGGGGCCACTACCCTTCCAGATGATGATCCTCGGAATAAGACATTTCCAGGTGATTTTACTTATGGTGGCGGCCACCTCATCGAAGACCTGGTCGCAGGGAAGGATGTGAAACTCGTTGCCAGCGCGTACGGTACTGATTGCTATCCTCGCAAGCACCTCGAAACCTGGATAAACATAAAAGATATCAATGAGGCAGTGCTCTTCAACCCGCGCAATGCCTACCAGAATTACAACTGCGCGGTAAATCTTTCGGATAAAATCCTCTACACCTACATGGGGGTTCTAAAGCCTCGTTTGGGGAATGCAAACTACTGTAGTGCTGGTCAACTCTCACCCCTTTTGAATGACCCGCTTTACAAAACCATTGGTTTGGGAACCAGAATTTTTCTGGGTGGTGGAATCGGGTATGTGGTCTGGCACGGCACCCAGCATAACCCCGGAGTTAAGCGGGGAGAGAATGGCGTTCCTCGCGCTCCTTCGGGAACCCTGGCGATCCTTGGTGATCTGAAGCTGATGAATCAAAAATATCTGGTGGGAGCTTCTTTCCAGGGATATGGGGCCACCTTGATAGTAGGGATCGGCATCCCGATCCCCATTCTTAACGAAGAGATCTGCCGCTTTACTGTGGTTAAAGACAAAGATCTTTATGCTCCTATCGTTGATTACAGCAAGGCCTATCCCGCACGGGAACCGGAGACCCTGGGAGAGGTTAGTTACGCCCAGCTTAAAACCGGCAAAATTACCGTCCAGGGCAAGGAGGTCTCGGCTGTTCCCCTTTCGAGTTATGTCAAGGCAAAGGAAATCGCGGAAACCCTCAAAGACTGGATCAAGGAGAGTAAGTTTTTGTTGTCTGAACCGGTTGCCGGATTGCCCGGGGCTGATTCCGGATACGGTTTTCGCCCCCTCATAGAAAGGCCAATTAAATAGCATCACGATCATGATGAAATAATATATAAAAGGGAGGTCCAAAGTGATTTCACGAAAAATAGTTCTCAAGTTCCCTCACCTTTTGATAGACCAGCCCATTATCTGCAACCTGGTGAAGCAGTATAACCTGGACTTTAATATTCTCAAAGCCCACATTACGCCAAACGAAGAGGGCCTTTTAGTGTTGGCACTCAAGGGTGAGGACATCTCCTTTAAAGAAGGAATGCATTTTTTAGAAACCGCCGGGGTTGTGATTCAACCATTAAGCAAGGACATTACCCGCAATGAGATCCGCTGTACTCATTGCGGAGCTTGCTTAGCCGTGTGTTCGACTGGTGCGCTTGCGATTGATCGCAGCACCAGGATAGTTACCTTTGACAATGAAAAGTGTATCGCCTGTGAGTTGTGTATCAAAGCCTGTCCGCCACGGGCGATGGAGGTTAATTTCTAATCATCAACAGGGCCAACGCCTAAAACAGAAAGGAAGACTATGGGTGAGAAAATATTTAGCGGCGGAGGAGAAAAGGACGTAACCAGGGCAATTATTTCCGAATTTGCGCGCCAATTTGAGGAATATGTTGAAAGTGATTGTATCATTGTTGGCGCGGGTCCGTCTGGCTTGATGGCCGGGAAGATCCTTTGCCAGGAGGGTTTAAAAGTTTTTATCATCGAGCGCAACAATTACCTCGGGGGAGGATTCTGGATCGGCGGTTACTTAATGAACAAAGTCACGGTCCGGGCGCCCGCCCAGAAAGTTTTGAATGTGCTTGGCGTACCTTATATTGAAGCCTCACACGATCTTTTTGTTGCCGACGGCCCGCACGCCTGTTCCAAGCTTATTGCGGCCGCGTGTGATGCCGGCGTTAAATTCGCCAACATGACGGTCTTTGACGACCTCATTCTTCGGGAAGGGAACCGGGTGGCTGGTGTAGTTATTAACTGGACCCCGGTCCAATCATTACCCCGTCAGATTACCTGTGTTGATCCGGTTGCCTTAGAAACAAAGCTGGTTATCGATGCTACCGGCCATGACGCCTGCGTAGTCACCAAACTGGAGGAAAGGGGTCTGATCAAAACAGTTGGTTACGGTGCCATGTGGGTTGAACGGTCTGAAGACTTAGTTGTTGAGCATACGGGTGAAGTGCACCCTGGTCTCGTAGTGACGGGAATGGCGGTCAGCACAGTCTATGGTCTTCCCCGGATGGGACCGACGTTCGGGGCAATGCTTCTTTCTGGAAAGAAGGCCGCGGAAATTGCGCTTAAAATTTTGAAAAAAGGATGATGTAAGTGTAAGTGGATGGTGACTTTACTGTCCCTTCGATTATTCAACTTTACAATGGGGCTGATCCCAAAGAGGTAAAGAGCAAGGATCTTGCTGCGTTTCTAAAAACACACTTTCCGGAGTCAAACATCAATGTCCGTGATGATTTTTTTTCTTACTGGCTTCGGCGATGCGGCGCAAAGGAAGAAAGATTATATTCTCTTGCCAAAAATCTCGCCCAGTCAAAAGTTCATCATCCGGACAAAAAGAGTTTTAGCGGTGAAACATTACCGGGAGAAGTTGATTTCGAATTAAAATTTCTCATGTCCGATCGCATTAAGCCGGTCGGGGTACTCTACGACGGATTTCAGGTGATGGTGATCTGCTCAGACCTGTTAGCGCCAGACGAAGCAACTTGGGACCATTGCCATATAATTCTGACCAATCAGTTGTTAGGGACCTGGGATGAAAATGATTATCGTTATCACGTGAGGGTTTCGCTATATGGTTTTCCATCTGCCATATCAACCACCGGAGTAATCGAGGGGCCTGCCCGGCCACGAGAATATTATCTGGGCCAGACATTAGGCGCAAATCCGGAAAGCCTGAAGAAGGCTTTCAGCCCGAGATATATTGGATATGGCGACCCTCGGCTTCCGGAGGTCATCAAAGGGTATCTCTTACAAGCTCTTTTTTACCACATTACCGGCAACCCTTTCTGTCATGACAAGGGATGCCGGCTCTTCAATGCTCACTGGCAGGAAGAAATGATTTATGCCCAGCTGAGGCCAGGGACAAGTCTCTGTGATTTTCACCGCCAGATCCTGGAGAGAGTTTCGTGTAAAAAAAACCAAGATTTTAAGTAAGTTTAAAAATATAAAGAGGGTAAATTACCTATCCAGTATATGCAGTTGTTTATAAGGTTGCCGTAATGAAAACAATTTATCTTGATCATGCAGCCACCACTCCGGTAAGACAAGAGGTTTTGGATGCAATGGTGCCATATTTTTCTGAGATTTTTGGAAACGCCTCCAGCATCCATATGGTCGGCCAACGTGCCAGGAAAGCACTGGAAAAGGGGAGGATGGTTATAGCGGGCTGTATTGGGGCTGATCCCAAAGAGATATTCTTCACCAGCGGAGGCACCGAAAGTGATAACCTCGCGATCAAAGGGGTAGCACACGCTAACAAAACCAAGGGTATGCACCTGATAACCACTAACATTGAACATCATGCGGTGCTTAATTGCTGCAAATCCCTTGAGGAAGAAGGATTTGAAATAACCTATCTTCCAGTTGAACAAAATGGCGTTGTCCTCTTTTCGGCACTCGAAGAAGCAATCCGGCCGGACACCATTCTCATCTCGGTGATGCTGGCCAATAACGAGACCGGAACGCTCCAGCCGGTATCCGAAATAGCCGCTATTGCCAGAAAGAAGGGGGTGCTGCTCCATACGGATGCAATCCAGGCGGTTGGGAAAATACTGGTAAATGTAAATGCGTTAGGTGTTGACCTTCTTTCGATATCCGGGCACAAAATTTATGGTCCTAAAGGTATCGGAACATTATATATTCGTAAAGGTGTGCGGATTTCCCCTCTTTTGCACGGCGGCCTTCATGAGCGTCAAATGCGGGCTGGAACGGAAAACATCCCCGCGATCGTTGGTCTGGCGAAAGCCTTAGACCTGGCCCAGGCAGAAATGCCGAGCATTATTAAACACCTTACCGGACTTCGTGACCGCTTGGAACAAGGGATACGCGAAAAGATTTCTCACGTATACATTAACAACCACCCGATACAAAAGCTGCCGAATATTCTCAATGTTACCTTTGAATTCATTGATGGAGAAGCACTTCTTCTCGCTCTTGATATGCGGGGGATCGCGGTATCTACCGGATCTGCCTGTACCTCGGGAGCAACTGAACCTTCACATGTCTTACAGGCAATGGGGATAAACCCAACCCTTGCACAAGGTAGCATCCGGTTTTCGCTTGGGCGAGAGAACACCGAGTCAGAAATTGATTTTGTCCTTGATTTCTTAGTTGAGATAGTGTCCCAGCTCCGAAAGGCTAATCTTCAGTACGTTAGAGGTAGTAAAAATTAAAAGAAACTGCGGAGTGCTTAGTATTGAAGAGTTAAAGGAGAAAAGGGTGAGAAATTATATCCGTAACCTAGGAGATAAAGTTCTGGGAGGAGAGGAGATTACTTTTCCCGAAGCAAAAAAATTTCTCGAGATTGACAGAAATGAACTGGTAGATCTTATGGCGGTTGCCAACCGGGTCCGCCATCGTTTTTGCGGGGATCAGGTTGATCTTTGTACCCTTCTCAATGCGAAGTCCGGGCGTTGCTCGGAAGACTGCAAGTTCTGCGGACAGTCCGCGCATTTTCAAGGAGACTGTGCAACCTATCCCCTGCTCGATGTTGAAGAGATCGTTCGCAAATCCCATGAGGTTGAATCAAAAGGAGATAGAAGGTTTTGTATTATAACCAGCGGCAAAAGTTTGACCCAACAGGACTTTAATAACGTTGTAGAAGCAGCGAGACGCATTCGCCGTGAGACCCGGTTGAACCTGGACTGCTCACTGGGAATTCTATCAGATGAGCAGGCTTTGGCGCTCAAAGAAGCAGGGGTAGAGCGTTATAACCATAATCTGGAAACTGCGCCAAGTTTCTTTGGGAAAATTTGTGGCACCCACTCATTTTCGGACCGGCTGGAGACGCTTAAACGTCTAAAAAATAATGGCTTCAGCATCTGTTCAGGCGGTATTATCGGTTTGGGTGAAACTCCTGTACAATGGCTTGAATTGGTCCTTATTTTGCGAGAGTTGGAAGTGGATTGTATCCCCATAAACATCTTAAACCCCAGACCGGGAACTCCTTTGGAAAACATGGTCCCTCCCCCGCCTCTGGAAGTAATAAAACTCATAGCCATTACGAGGCTTATAGTGCCAAATGCGGAAATCAAGTTAGCCGGTGGGAGAGAAATTAACCTACGGGATTTTCAAGCTACCGCTTTTCTGGCAGGGGTTACCGGTATGATTGTAGGCGGTTATTTAACAACAAAGGGCCGCTGCGAAGATGATGACTATCAAATGTTACAGGATTTAGGGCGTTGTTGGGAGCAAAACGGGATGACAACAAAAGCGAGATAGCGTATCCGCGAAGATTTCTTTTTATGACGGAATCTGATTCATATACACGTATAATGTCGAAAACCTGAGATGACGCATCGGAAACGAATTGTCGTAGCTATGTCTGGAGGAGTAGACTCCTCTACTGCTGCAGCCCTTCTTAAACAGGAAGGAAACGAAGTCATTGGAATCGGGCTTCGATTACCAGAGCCGCTTGGACAACATAACCTTCGAAGCTGCTGTAACATCGAAGGCATGAATGATGCCCGCGGGGTGGCAGCAAAACTTGACATACCGTTTTATGTCTTGAACTATGAAAAAATTTTTGAAAAAAGTGTGATTGATTACTTTTGTCAATCATACCTCAGCGGAAAGACACCGAACCCTTGTATTGAATGCAACCGGGCGGTGAAATTCGGGCACCTTCTCAAATTCGCGGATTCACTTGGCGCGGATTATGTTGCAACCGGACACTATGCAAATATTTGTTATGATCAGTATCGAGGCAGGTTTTTACTCAAAAAAGGTTTAGATGCAGAAAAAGATCAGTCGTATTTTCTCTATTCGCTTTCGCAAAAACAATTGTCTCGGATTTTGTTTCCGCTCAGTGAGATGACCAAGGAAGAGACTCGAAAACTCGCCAAGTCCTTTGGCCTTGAGGTCCATGATAAACCGGGCAGCCAAGATATTTGTTTTCTTGGACAAACAGATTACCGTTCTTTTTTGACGGAAAGATTTCCTGAGGCGTTCCAGCGAGGGCCGGTGCTCAATACCCAAGGCGACATTTTGGGGTGGCACCAAGGGGTTATATGTTACACCGTGGGACAAAGAAAGGGTTTAGGCATTGCTGCTCGCAAACCTTTGTACGTGCTCTCTCTTGATGTGAGTACCAAGCGTGTCATGGTGGGGACACAAGAAGAAGCTATGAAGGGAAAAATATTAATTACCGGGATAAACTGGATTGCTTTTGATAGAAATCCTGGTTCTCTTACGTTAGGTGTCAAAATTCGATACCGACAGCCGGAGATTTCAGCTTATCTCATGTGCAGCGATAATGACCGAGGTGAGGTTTGGTTTTCCAAACCTCAGAAAGGAATCGCTCCCGGTCAGGCCGCAGTTTTTTATGATGGTGATGTGGTGGTTGGCGGCGGGATAATTGAATAAGAAAGAGCAATGGGATTTATAAACCCAAACGATAAGACCGGATGCATATCATGGAAAAGGAAATGATTGACCCACGATACTCAAGGCAGGCACTTTTTGACAAGATCGGGACCACCGGACAAAAAAAGATCCAGGAGGGGTCGGCAGTTGTTATTGGTTGTGGAGCTCTGGGCACGGTAATCGCTAATAATCTTGTCCGATCCGGAGTTGGTCGGATAAAAATTGTGGATCGGGACTTTGTAGAGATTGAGAATCTTCAGCGTCAGATCCTGTTCGACGAGGACGACGCTAAAAACCGTACTCCTAAAGCGTTTGCCGCAGTGGAGAAATTGAAAACAATCAACTCCTCTATCGAACTTGAGTCAGTGGTATCCGATGTCAATCCCAAAAATGTGGAGATGCTGATCAATGGATTCCAAGTGGTATTGGATGCTACTGATAACATCGAGACCCGATTTTTACTTAATGATGCATGTATTAAATTAGGAATACCATGGATTTACGGTGCGGCGGTTGG
>LQYC01004610.1_pt1 | contig 10609 bp, 13 predicted proteins | sample 661771 | NCBI WGS metagenome assembly LQYC01 (sample SAMN03483023, study PRJNA281117) | bioreactor metagenome | isolation source: benzene-degrading methanogenic enrichment culture from a contaminated... | place: USA: oil refinery in Oklahoma | collected 2011-05
TCCCCGACTTGATCGGGGAATCCAGAAACAAAGAAACTGGATTCGGAGCCTGTCCCGTACTTGATACGGGAGTCAAGCCAGAGAATGACACAATAATTCCCTGCAGCAAGCTACAGGGAATTATCAAGTTAAAAAATAATTTTTATTAATTAATATAAACTCTTACTAATGCAAATGCAACATAAATTCTTTTTAAGTTTTTAATAACTTACTAACCGTAAAAAAAACTTGTTTCAACGGAATATTTTTTACTCGCGCGATTCTTTTACAATCATCAAATTCGGGGGAGGTTACAATCCTTCCATCGGGTTCCTTAATGATTTTAATCCGAACTTTCCCCCAGGGAGTCTCAACCACATTCGTTTCCCGCGACAGGGTATAACGTTCTACCGTATAGGCGCGCACTCCCAGCGACGTTGTCTCGTTAAATATGGTTTCTATCAATCTGGTTTTATCGGTTTCTCTGGCAATAACTTTAAGAAGTATTCCCGGTCTATTTTTCTTCATCTGCACCGGAATCAAAGCAACGTCTAAAGCGCCTTTTTTTAAAAGCACCTCCATGAGATACCCGTAAATCTCGGGGTTCATATTGTCTATGTTGGTCTCAATAACAACTACCTGTTCCCAGAAAACTCTTTTTTCTTTTCGTCCTAATATTACCCGAAGCAAGTTTGGCACTTCATTGTCTTTTCGCTCTCCTACCCCATATCCAACTTTTTTTATAGTAACGGGGGGCAAAGAACCAAAGGATTGGGCGAGGGTTGCAATTATTGCGGCGCCAGTAGGAGTAACCGTCTCAATCGGTTTGCCGATTCCATATACCGGGATAGTTTTTAGTATCTCAAGGGTTGCCGGAGCGGGTAACGGGAGTGTACCATGTCCACACTGTATAAAACCATTTCCCAAGGGTAAAGGAGAAGATACAATTTCCCTAATGTTGAAGTAGTGAATAACAAGGACTGACCCAACAATATCAATTATGGAATCAGCAGCGCCAATTTCATGAAAATGAACGTGGTCAATTCTTTTTCGGTGAATAAAAGCCTCGGCTTTCGCCAAACAGGAAAAAATTTCGATGCTTTTTTCTTTAACGTCTTTGTTTAGTTTGCTTCCCTCAATCACAGTGCGGATTTCTTTAAAAGTTTTTTCATCCTTTCCCGGTTGCTTCATGTTTATTCGCAAACGGATCCCTTTTAAATTCATTCGCTTTTCAGGCAGGGCCTCAAGAGTATATTTTGGGATTTTAAGGGAGGCTAAAGACGCGGTGAGCTCTGATAGGGGAAACCCAAGATCAAGGAAAGCTCCTAAAATCATGTCCCCACTTATCCCAGAAAAACAATCAAAATAAGCGATCATACTCTTTATCAACCTTAAGATAATTTACAGGTTACTGAAAAAATATTTGACAAATTTTCTTAGTGTAATTATTATTATAAAATTTAATGCTTAAAATAACAAACTTTGTTTGACAATCTTTTTCCCCGGTAGCAATGCCCCGCTTGCCCCGTTTAATATCAAATATCGAACAGGGCGCAGAAACATGGGGTAGAGTTAAAAAATTATTAGACTTTTTCACACGGGTAAATCCCATGAGAAAATTTTTTAACGGGATGAATGCCCTTGTGAAATCTTTCTAACGGGGTTTACTGAACATAAATATTTTTTAGGAATATTGAGATGTTGCTTGAACAATTTTTAAATTTCTTTGATTCTGACCTTTTTATCGAAGATTTTACTTCTCATACCAAAAAGGATATTATTAAGGAAATAGCGAACCTCTTAGAAACCACAAAAAAAATTTTTAAAGCCGAAATAATTATTGATCTCCTGGAAAAACGGGAACAATTAGGCACCACAGCCATTGGTAAGGGCATCGCGATTCCTCATTGCCGTTCTATGGCTGCTAAAAAGCTTACAGTGATCGTGGGATTAAAACAAGAAGGTGTTGATTTTGATGCTCCTGATCAGCTTCCCATAAAAATAGTCTTTGTGATCATTGCCCCTCCTCAAGATGTTAATTACCTCCCTTTTTTAGGAAAACTGGTTGAACTTTTAAGAGATGAATCGGCTAGAAAAAGGCTTCTTCGAGTAAAAAGCTTTAAAGGATTTAAAAAGGTAATCACGGAATTTTTAACCAATGAATGATATTTTACAAAATTTAGTTATTTTACAGGATTTAGATGAAATGATCTCGGAATCAAACAATGCCGAGATTATTACCCAACAAGAAGAAATGGGTTTTGAAATCAATGGCTTAGAAAAATTAATCGAAGCGCGCGAAGAATTAATAGAAAGAATTCCTCTTGAGATTTTTAATCACTATAATCGGGTACGGGCACGTTATGGTAGAGCCATTGCTCCGGTAAGGGAGAACATTTGTTTAGGCTGTTTTATAAAAATTCCTACCCAGATATCCAGTAGGGAGATGGGCAATCAGGTGTTGCGAAATTGCGAAAATTGTGGCAGATATCTTTACTGGGTTTAAATGCCTCATACTAAGTCGCCTTCATTTGTATATCTTTGTTGTCTCCTCGTCATACTCCTCGACGTACTTAAATGTACGCCTGCGTCGATTCCTCGTCGCCGCCTCGATCTACTTTTGAATGCAACTTGGTATCAGTAGTGCTAACCTCCCTCTTGCATATCCAAGCAAAGCCTATCATCATTTTTTCTTTTTCTTTCCTTTGTCTTCGCTCAAGTCAGCAAGTTTTCTCCGGATAATTTTACCTTTGTGATTATTAAAATCAGTTAAGATATAGATGGTTTTAGAAAATAATTTATAAACCACGCCCTCTTTTTCTTTCCCTGCAAAGTAATATTTTATTTTATCGCCGAGTTCCATAATGATTCCTCCTTTCTTAGCATCCATTCCTACGGTTGAACAGAAGCATCAATTTTTATGGGTATGGCAGGGAAACCAAATTCCGTTGTAATTTTTTCCCTCCACGTATCCGTTTCGTGACCACAATCGAATGGGCCAATCAGCACGCGATGCCAAACGACTCCATGGTTTTCTATTGTCCGAATAAATGCTTCGTAATGTTTATTTTTTAACTCTTCTTGCAGCTCCTGAGCACGTTCAAGGTCTTTAAAAGCCCCAATTTGGATCTCGCACAAAAAGGTGCGTGAACCTTTTTCATCTTCGGGAAATGAGACTTTTGGTATGCGGGCCACTAAGTTGCGGCAGAGATCGTCAATCGCGCGAAGTTCCTGAGTTGACCGTATATTGGTATAAGTCTTTGCTAAGGCAAAAACAAACAAAAATGGATTTAGGGGGATATCTCCCTCGTGAAAATGGGTGTCATAAGAATCTTCCCAATGGGTCGTCCCGTTTTGAGAGTCCACGATTTTAATTTTCGCGCTCACTCCGATCTGGGAATATACCCCGGCATAAACCTTGGTAAATTTAGTTACCTCACCATAAACTAAAACTTGAGCGCCTAAAAGAGTTCCTATATCTTTACTGGAAAACTCCTGCCAAGATTTTTTTTGGGTTTTTTTAACAAGCTCCAACGTTCGGTCAATGTCACCTAATTCACTGTCATTGAAAGGCAAGGGGGAAAAATGACCGTAAAAACCAACTCTCACTAATTCCGGTAAATCAGGCTGATTAGTTTTGTTGGTGAAAGGAAGAATAGCAACCACCGGAGAATAATGAGCCGTGGTGGCCCACGCGGAAAAAGCGGTAGGATCGTTTTTCCTTCGATGAAACGAAGAACAGGCGATCACTCCGATCAACGCTACGAATATAAGTGCTTTTAACGTTACGTGTTGCAAATCAAATCATGGTTAGAGTTCAACGATGGTTACTCCAGCGCCGCCTTCAAACGGAGGACCTAAAAAAAATTTCCCGATTCTGGAGTGATTTTGAAGGAACTGATGAATTGATAGTCTTAGTCTTCCGGTACCTATTCCATGAATAATCCGTAGTTTCTTTATCTCATAAAGCAGAGCATTGTCAATAAATTTCTCCACCAATGGTATGGCTTCATCAACAGTTAAACCTATAAGGTTAAGAGAAGATAAAGAACCCAACGATTCAGAAGTGGTTACGTTAATTGTTGAAGATGACCCCTTTGGTGCTTGAGAAGGAGGAATCGGGGTGCATTCAATGCGTGCCAATTCATCCAGGCCGGTTTTTAATCGAACTCCTCCGGTCTGAATCTCAACTTTTTTTGAAGAAAGATCAACGGCAACCACCTTTCCTTCTTTTCCACCCAGGAAAAGTTTATCTCCTTTTTTTAGCCCTTCAAGCGTTTGGGTAGAAGGTTCGATACGTTTTAGATCCTCCGAAGTTTTTGCTACTGTTGCGCTCACTTTGTTTTTTATTTCCTTAAAATTTCTAAAAGAAAAATTTGACTTTCTAAGCTTCTTTACTTCTATTTCAATTTCACGAAATAGTCTTTTAGCTTTTATTTCAATATGGTCAAAGAGAATTTTCTGTTTACCTTTAACGTTATCGACAAACTTAGCCATTATTTCTTCGTAGCGGGCCGCTGAATCGAGTGTTTTCTCACAGTTTATTTTAATTGCATTAAGTTTTTGAAGCATAGCTTCTAAGTGCTCAGTGAGTGCTAAAATACGACGATCATTCTCCTTGAGATAAGACTTTGCATGAGAAAGAATTTGGGGTGAGATCCCAAGGTGTGAAGCAGTTTCCAGTGCTTTACTCGTTCCCGGAATTCCAAAAACCAGTTTAAAAGTCGGTTTCAAAGTAATGGGGTTAAACCCAACCGAAACATTCAAAACATCGGGATGGGATATCCCATAGGCCTTCAACAGATTGAGATGACTGGTTATAATTACCTTGGTTTTTCTGCTTCTCAGCTCATCTAAAATTGCCGACCCTAATGCTGCGCCTTCCTCAGGGTCAGTACCTGAGCCGACTTCGTCCAAGAGGACCAAAGATTGTTCATCAGCACACGATAAAATTTCTTTAAGGTGGACCACATGGGAAGAAAATGTACTAATACTTTCTTCTAAATTTTGTTCATCCCCAATATCGGCAAATATTTTTTCCCATATGGGCAGTGTACTTCCTTCTGCCACGGGAATATGCATACCCGCCTGAACCATAAGGGTCAAAAGACCAACAGTTTTTAATGTTGCAGTTTTTCCTCCCATATTTGCGCCACTAATAACTATCCCTAAATAGGGAGCGGGAAAGAACAGGTCAACCGGCGTAATGGTACTATTATCAAACTGTGGATAGTGTTCCGGATCGTCTGGGAAGGATTGATTTAAAAGAATGGGATGCCGAGCCTGCAAAAAATTAATTTCTTTTTCTTTAATCAATTTTGGCTCTCGCGCCTTCATTGCCTCACTCATCCGAGCGCGTGCCTGAATACCATCCAACATCCCTAAATATTTTTGGTTTTCCAAAAGAGTTTTTTTCTCTCCCCTCACCACCATGGTAAGATTTTTTAATATTCGCACCTCTTCTCTCTTCATCTCTTCCTTAAGCAACGTTAGTTCATTATTGTGCTCCACCACATAAAACGGCTCAATAAAATAGGTTGCTTGGTTATGAGATTGGTCATGGACGATCCCTGGGATGCGTTTTTTAAAATCAGCTTTCAAGGGAATGACAAAACGATCATGTCGCAAGGTAATGATTTTTTCTTGAGCAAAAAGAGAAGTTTCAGGGTGGTTTAAAACTTCTTCCAGAACTGCCCGTATATGAATTTTAAGTTGGTTGATTTTTAGTCTGATCCGCGCAAGTTCTTTGCTTGCGGAATCAAGGATCTCCCCCTCAGCATTTATCGCCTTGCCTATTTGGTCTTCAACAGGGGAAAGAGGTTTAATCTTATTGGCTATCGACCAGAGTGCTGGCGATTGTTCTTTAGGTGATTTAATAAAATCTTTGACTAAACGACTTGATTCTAAGTGCGATAAAATTTCCCATAATTCAAGGGGCAACAAAACACTGCCTTCGGGTTCGGCTTTTTTTAAAAGCAAGGCAATGTCTCGTAACGTTTTAAAAGGAAGGAAGTCAGAAACACCAAGAAAAGCTTTCATCTCGCTGGTTTCCAGGAGTCCCTCTTGCACCAAAAAAGGATTTACCTGCGGAAGGATATTTTGGCAGTATTGGTTTCCTAATTCGGTGGCAGCAAATCTACCTAAAAAATTAATTATTTTATCAAATTCAAGAACTTTAAGCGTGTGAGAATCTATTTTATTTTCCTGCATAACAAAATTTTCATTAATTATTAGCAGATTTCTGCTTCACCCTCACTTCTGGTTGCGCATAGGTTGCAGAAAGTTGCGTCATCGTCAAGACGGTTTACCGCATTGTGTTGTCCGCTTGGCGCTAAATGCCCATAAATATCTACGGTCATTTTTATGCTGAAATGCCCCAGTTGCTCCTTGACATAAGCAAGCGATTCACCGTTTTGGATCAAAAAGCTCGCGAAGGTATGCCTTAGGTCGTGAATCCTAATCTTTCGCAACCCCGCTTTCGCTAAAGCTTTCTTAAAAATACGATCCCGGAAATGCGAATCACAAACTGCTTTCTCCCCACTGTTCAAGAAAACCCATTCCGGCAATTCTTTCCAACCCTTGCTGAGTTTATCAACTTTTGCTTGTTTTAGCAATCCTTGTAAAGTTTCCGTTAACTGGTTTGACATATCAACCCGCCTACCCTTACCTCCTTTTGGTGTGTCAACTTTGCCCCGTGAAAAGCTCCGCTGAACATTTATAAAGCGTCCATTAAAGTCAATATCCCCCCACTGTAACCCCAAGACTTCGCCGATCCTCATTCCGGTACGCGCAAGGGTCAACGCGATTGGGTAATATTTTGGGAAATGGATTTTAAAGGTTTCAAGAAGCAAAGAAAGCTCATCACGTGTGAGTGGTTCCACACTCAATTGTTTTTTCTTTGACCCGATTCCTTTTCCTAAGCGGTGAGAAGGATTGTAGGTAAGGAATCCATCATCGACCGCAAGTCCTAAAATTCCACTTATTATGGTTTTAAAGTTTCCGACCACGCTATTTGAAAACCCTTGGTTTGCTTTTTCCATCAAAAATTCTTTGACCTTCATCCGGTTTACTTCTGAAATGGGAAGTTTCTCAAAAACTGGCAAAATGTCTTTCTTTAGTTTATCGCGGTAGTTTTCCAAAGTAGACCGTTTGCAGGTTGCGCGAACCACCGTTTCAATCCACCGTTCAGCATACTTTTTGAAGTTCGGAACTTTCTTTTCGTCAAGATGAAGGTCACCCAGGGCCAGTTTTGCCTCGATCTTCTTCGCAGCCTCCTGCGCCAGCCTCTTATCTCGACCTATCTTTTTGGCCTTCCGCTTTCCCTGATGATTAATATAAATCCACCATTCACCAGGATTTTTTTCTTTTACTTTTACGCCCATTCTATTTCACCTCCTTTCCTTCAAATTCTTTGCGGACTTCCGCAAGTTTTTCCTCGAGGGATTCGCTGGGGGCTACTAAAAAAGTTTTCTTCGTTTTTAAATCCACATACCGAAAGCATTCTTCACCCGTGGGACCTGTCCGAGTTCCGAGAAAATAGCATTCCGGTTTTGAGTTATCTTCTTCCATGCCTTTCCTTTTCATTTTTTATTTTTAAAACAACTTTCAGCAATTCTCAAAAGTTATCTCCCTCCTTCACCCTTCTTGCAAATGATTTCAACGACAGCAACATCATGCGGTCAGGTCATCTGAATTGATTTATTTTTCTGATTTAATTTGTTTTCTTTTATTCCCATAACACACAGGACACCACTGACCTGTTTTTACATTATGAGGCGTTGCCTCCCAATGATGCCCTTCTTTACACTCCCACAACAGATTGGTCTTATTGTTCACATAACTCTTAGATAAACATTTACCTCCCCGAATAACTGCAATCTCCTGCATTTCTTCGATTGACAACTTCGAACTGCCACCACATATTGGGCACCATGCACCTTTATATTTTATCCCTTTTGCATTCGCTTCCCACTGGTGGCCCTCGGAACATTCCCAGGTCAATTTATTGTCACTATTAACATAATACTCGGAAAGGCATTTACCACCTCTTTTTTTGGCAACTTCTTGCATTTTGTTAATACCCGTTCGTCTAAGTTTGTTTATCTCCTTCATCACGCAAAATTTACACCAAGTGCCTTTTTTTAAATTGTCAGGAAAAGCCCACCACTGATGTCCATTTTTGCATTCTACTAATATTTTTTCCTTTGCATTTATATAGGTATTTGAAAGACATTTACCCCCTTTATCCTGAATAATTTGCACCAAATTATCCCATTGCCTTCTTGATATTGGTGTAACATAAGCCCTCGAATAATCAATTTCCAGTTTATCGTAATTAGAAGGTATCTTAATATCGTGTTTTAAAAACTGGGTTTTTAAAAATGATTTAACTTTCTTGATAGGCAATAAACTTGGGATTTCAGGAATTTCTATTAACTTAACACGATATTTTCTGCATAATTTCTTCTTTAAATTATCATCGTTTTTTCTTTTTAATAAAATCTTGTCTGTAATCACAAAAGGTGGATTCAATGAGTAGTGCTGAAGGCCGTGATGTTCAAAAGCAATTTTTAACTGGGGACAATAGCCATCAAGGTGCATTCTATTACCTTTACGATTTATTAACCATTCCGGGCGTTCGGTGGGAAAAGATTGATTGAAAATTTGTTCAAAAAATTCCCTACAAATCCGCTCCCCCAATGATGCTGAACATTTTGGACACCATGTCCCAAATTTTATACTTGAAGGAACCGCCTTCCATTTGTGCCCTTCGGAGCATTCCCATAACAACTTTGTAGAACTATTAATATGCTGAAGGGAAAGACAGTTGCCTCCCCGCACTTTGGCAATATTTTTAAACTCACTTATATCTGCTCTTAGCTTTTCAGTTCTTTTGTATACAGAACATTTTGGGCACCATGTGCCACTAATTATATTATAAAATATTGCTTTCCATTGATGTCCTTCAGCACATTCCCACAATAACTTTGAGTTGCTATTAAGGTATTTATTAGAAAGACATTTACCACCTCTTTTTTTGGCAACTTCATTTATTTCAGTCATAGTTGGCTTAATCTTGCCAGCACATTTGGGGCACCATCGGCCTTTTTTGATATTTGATGGTATTGCCTCCCACTTGTGTTTATCTGAACATTCCCATAAGAGTTTAGTTCTGTTGTTTATATATTTCTTTGAAAGGCATTTGCCCCCACGCTCTTTGGCGATACGATGCATCTCACCAATAGTTAGTTTCTGTTTCCCCCCACAGACAGGGCACCACTGATGTCGGTCTTTTACTTTGTATGGCGTCGCCTTAAAGGAGGGGTGACCTTTATCGCATTTCCACTCAAGGCGTGTATCTATATTTTTGTAAACAGTCGAAATACATTTCCCGCCGCGTTCCGCCGCCACTATCTGCATATCTTTTATTATGTATTTTTTCGCCAAAATAATTCCCAGTTCGATTTGATGAATTCAAGAAGCTTTTAAATTCGAAAGTTTTTTATCCGGTTATGGTATGGGTTTTTTTTCTGTTATTTCCCTTTGCCAAATTTCGACCCCTCTTTTAATAATTTTTCAATATGGTAGCTTTGAATTTTGTTAGGTTTTGATTTTCGGTTTAGCCAGCGGTTGACAGTAGAAAAAGCAACTCCGAGCTTTTTGGCGAGTTCTTCTTGCGGTATCTTGTTCTCTAAGCGGTAAATCTCAAGCCTTTTAATCAAGTCCATTGTTTTACCCTTTTTCTTGCATTTTATAGCGTTTTATTTTAGGGGTCAAGAACTATTTAAATCGGCTTATTAAGCCGGAGGTCGTTTAAAATTTTTGCCAATATTATAGGTCAGTTATTTGCCATCCTTAAATTTTGGTTGCGTCTGGGTTGCGTTTTAACGGCTTAAGCCTCTTTTTTCGAGCACTTCTTCTATCTGTTTTAGGCGTTCCTCTGAGGTTCCAATCTCAACCGCCTTGAGAAGAATTGAACAAGTATAAGATACTGACTTCAGCACTGCCGGTTGCAGTGTCCCGGCCCGAACTTCATTTATAAGACCTGCAAGCAATCGCCGGGTATCGTTGGCGTTCTTTAATCGGACAGACCCAGGTTTTCCACCAGGCCGCTGCGGGTGACCCACCGGTAAACCCTTCAGCGATTGAAACCCCTTTCTATTCATAGAACTACGATTGATGCGGCTTAGCGGTCGTTCATCAATCTTTGAACTTTCGTTCTCGGCTTCACTTTCATCAATCTTTTTATTTTTATCAGTCATAGGTTTTTTCAATCTTTATTCTCGCTTTTTCCTTTATTGTTTATACGGCTAACTGGTGATAGTAACGGTTTTTGGACCTTCTTCTGGTTTTAGCCTGGTTAGGTCAATAACCTTGCTCTGTCCGGCTCAAAGGGTTTTATTGCCTCAGCCGGTTCATTCTTATGATTCCGCTTGAATCGCCTTCTTCCAATACAAACAATTTTCAAAATTACAATTCTCGCAGGACAAAACCAGGTGACCTGCCCCCAAAACATGTACCACATTTAGAGTTAGAATTGTGCCATTTTTTATTTCTCAATGCAAATATGCCTCTGGCGCTGGAGGACGGTAATTCAAGGAACTATGTGGGCTGAAGGTATTATATTCCA
>LQYC01004548.1_pt1 | contig 10590 bp, 11 predicted proteins | sample 661771 | NCBI WGS metagenome assembly LQYC01 (sample SAMN03483023, study PRJNA281117) | bioreactor metagenome | isolation source: benzene-degrading methanogenic enrichment culture from a contaminated... | place: USA: oil refinery in Oklahoma | collected 2011-05
CGTTTCAGGGTCTCGGAACATATTGATTTTATTAGATGCTGAAACAAGTTCAGCATGACATGACACATTATTTTATGACTTTTGCAAAGGTCTCAGTTTTTACTTCTTTACCCCGTTAGAAATGCCCCGTATGAAAGCCTTCTAACGAGGTTTACTATAAAAAAATTCTCCTTTTATGACAATAAAATTCGCACCGGGGTTCTTAGGTTTCATTTTTTTTTTACTTTAACGATAGGAATAAACAAGAAATGAGTGAAAAAAACAGCCCATTAATTGAGCTGTTTTTTGGCAGGCATTAGAGGCGGCACCCGGATTCGAACCGGGGAATAAAGGTTTTGCAGACCTCTGCCTTAGCCACTTGGCTATGCCGCCTTTTAAGGAGCGGGAAACGGGATTTGAACCCGCGACCTCAACCTTGGCAAGGTTGCACTCTACCGCTGAGTTATTCCCGCTTTTAAGACAATTTTAAAACCTAAAATAATTTTTTTATTCTGTCAACAAAAACTCTTCTTTCTTCTTTAGGAATCAGGTTGATCAAATAGGAGAATCGATAGAAATAAACTAAACCTGACCACACGGTCAGAAGCATAGCGAAGAATAATAAGACGTTTCCTATCTGATGAAAATTAATGTGAAAATATTCATAATGGAGCAATAAGGAAAAGACGGCAACAACCTGAAAAGCAGTTTTTTTCTTTCCCAGCGTTTCAGCAGGAATAACTAAGCCCTCGATTGCGGCAATTCCTCTTAAACCGGTAATGGCTATTTCTCGGGTTACGATGATGGCTACCACCCAGGCAGCAACCCCATGAAGGGGAATAAGCATGATTAAACAAGCAGTGATCAAAAGTTTGTCAGCCAAGGGATCAAGGATTTTCCCCAGACGGGTAATGCTATTTCTTCTTCGAGCAAAAAAACCATCTAAAAAGTCAGTGAGAGAGGCTATGGTAAAACAGAGGGCAGCAAAAAAACCGGCTGTTTTTCCAGGAAAAAACAACAGGATGAACAAAACCGGGATAAAAGCAATTCTGCTCAGGGTTAAAATGTTTGGTAAATTTAACATGCTGATTAACCGATGAAAAATGATTTGGTTTTCATGACTGCTCGACCCCTGAAAACAATTACTTATTCAATCTCGTCTAAGCGCGTGGGTAACGATATTCACTTCCTGTTAATTTGTTAATATTTTACGTGCAACAAAAGATAGAACCCCAGGATGCCAAAAATAAAATTTGCTGCCCAGGCAGAAATAAGCGGGGGCAAAGCCCCTCCCGCCCCGAGGGCATTGCAGATTCCGTAAAAAAACCAGTATGCCAAGCCAATAACACAACTTAATGTTACCCCGATAGCAAACCCGCCATGTTTCCCAATCTTCAGGGCAAAGGGAATCCCAAATAAGGCAATAAAAAAATTGATGAATGGGCTGGAAAGTTTGGCGTATAAGGCTGCTAAAAATTTGGTGGTATCATACCCCTCCTGAGTGGTTTTTTCAATATATCCTTTTAACTCGAGATAACTCATCTCTTCGGGTTCCCTGATCTCCTGTTTAAAGGTTTCCGGAGTCTCTTCAAGGGGAAAGGATGTTTCTTTGGTGAAAGAAGTCTCAATAACGTTATTTGCTTCAAACTCCCGAGTGAAAACATTTTTAAAAACCCATGTGTTTCCTTGCCAGGCAGCCTGTTCAGCATCGATTCTTTTGTAAAGCATAAAATCATGGTTAAGGAAATACAAGGTAACGCCATGAAGCGTATTATTACGAGCGGAAAAGTACTTGATATTATAAATAATCCCCTTGCCACGAACCCAGATTTGGTCCGGATTAAAAATTTTTTTCTTTTCTTTTCCTTTGATACTTCGAAAAATATCCCTAGATTTTTTGGTAGCATACGGGGAAATAAGTTCGTTGCCGAAGAGATTAACAATGCTGATGCATAAGGCAGCGATAAGAATAGGCGATATCGTCCGTGATAGACTTACTCCGCTTGACCTTAGGGCGATGATCTCGAAATTTCGAGATAGTATACCGATTACAATAGAAGTTGCAAGGACTATCGGTATGGGAGTAACCTGGAAAATCATGATAAGGGTTCTAAAAAAGAAATACTGTAAGAATAATGAGGAACTTGCCTGGTATTTTAAAAATTCTCCCAGGCGTTCAACCAGGTCACCGATAAAAAAAAGAACAACTATTACCGCTAAGCTATATAAAAAGACTTTGATGAATTCGAGGGTGATATACCGGGTGATAATCGTCATGATGAATTTATTGTGCTTTTACAAGAGATAACCGTCAGTACGATCCATTTAACTAAGGTAACTTTCTAAAATTATATTCAAGGTTTTGTCGCTAATGCCCTGGATTTTTTTTAGCTCCTCAAGCTCTTTTATGCCTCCGTGAACTTCTCGATAGGCGATAATTGCTGCGACACTTTTTTCTCCAATGCCCAGTTTCAACATCAGGCTATCTTTGGTAGAGTTATTAATATCCCACATGAGAGAGGAAAGGTAATCGATTTTTTGGGGCTTGGTTCCTTCGGTAATGCGGCGAAATTTATCTTTAATTATTTCCAGGTGCCAGCTGAGTTTTTCTAAAACCAGTATTGGTGATTCAGACTTTATTTTTTTGAAAAGGTAGAAAGAAAACAAAAGAAAAAATATATTAGGTAACCACATGGCAATCATGGGGTGCATCATACCAAGGCTACCGATATTTTTTCCCAGAGAAAAAAGAATAAAATACGTGAGTATTACTATTAAACTAATAACAAAACCGTATGATCTTCCAGCCCGGGGAGAAAAAATGCCGAGCGGAACCGCTAATAAGCCGAATACTAAACAAGCAAAAGGGGTAGAAAACCGGCTGTGTAATTCCACTAAGATATGATAATATCTTTCTTTTTTGGCCCGTTGTTGGATCGCGATTTGCCATAATTCTTGAAATGACATTTCCTTTTCCTTTTTTTTCATACTGGTAGGTCCGGTAGAGGAGTCTTGGAGGTTCAATATCAGGCTATACGTTTCAAAATCAATTTTTTGATAACTTTTTTTCTTTTGACTAAGACGATGAATACTGCCATTTTTTAATTGGAGAGTCATCTCAAGTTCTTCAGGATTAGGGATTAAATACCCCTCCTTGGCTACTATGGTTGAAGGTTCTTCGGCTTGGCGGGTATCAGACACCATGACTCCCTCTAATTTTCCATCTGAAGGGTCTATTTGGTTAACATAAAGCGTTAACCCCTCGAAGTCAGCATCGAATATCCTTTCTTTGATTCCTACTTCTGCTTTGGTTTTCGCAACATCAAAAATCAGTTTTTTTAAAAAGTAGTTTGCTTTGGGACTTAAATAAAGGGTAAAAAAATTGGACGTAAAAAACGCGATTAACGAGATTATCAGAATTGGTCGAAAAACTTGGGAAAGGCTAATACCTGAGGCTTTAAACGCAATAATTTCACCGTCAGCTGACATTCTACCCAGGGTAATGAGGATTCCCAGTAAAAGACTCATGGGGATAACGAACATGAATAAGGAAGGAAGAAGCAATCCTAAAAACATCAAAGTGGCTACGAATCCAAAACCTTTATTTATTACCATTTCAGTCAGTCTGAAGACCTGACCCATGAGCATGGTAAAAGTTAAAATGAAAACACATACCCCGAAAGTGACGAATATCTCTTTGAATAGGTAAAGATTAATTATTTTGATTTTTGGTTTAAATTTATTTAAAACCATCTTGGGAATCATAGAGAACGCGTTGTCATTTTTTTTGAAATGCAATACATTTTTTAAATCTTGTCGAAAATGATTGTATAGCAGGATAGTGAACATCCGTCAAGGAGCTTTACCCCATTAGATATCAAATATCTAACGGGGTAAAGAAGCACGGGGTAAAATAAAAGATACTTACGCTTTTTCCACGGGGTAAATGCCCCGTGTGAAAATCTTCTAACGGGGTTTACTTTCCAAGAGAAATAGGGATTTTATTTTATAATAAGATGAAATAAAAAAAATTGAACCTAAATTTTATCAAAGGAAGCTTATATGGCCAGAAAGAAAAAAATATGTCCCCATTGCGGGAAAGAATTGCTGGAATACCAAAATCCTGTCCCTACCGTGGATATCATCATTGAGTTTGGGGCTCAAGGAATTATTTTAATAAAAAGGAAAAACTATCCCCACGGATGGGCTCTCCCCGGGGGATTCGTGGATTATGGCGAGACAGTTGAAGCGGCAGCAGCTCGTGAAGCAAAAGAAGAGACTTCTTTGGAGTTAGAGCCTATGCGACAGTTTGGGGTATATTCTGACCCCACGCGGGATCCACGACAACACACACTCTCAATCGTTTTTATTGCCCAAGGCCGGGGAACTCCTCAAGCGGCTGATGATGCGGAGGATTTAGGAATTTTCACCCCGGACAATCTTCCCCATCCAATAGTGTTTGATCATGATAAAATTCTCCAGGACTATTTTGGGATGAAAAAACGCAGTGGTGATTAATTATTTGATATTATAATAGTTTTAAACTTAAAAAAATGAAAACTTCAGGAAAGATAGCGATAAAGTAAAAAAAGCTTGCCAAAAAAAATTTTTATGGTAAAAGTTAACTTTTTTGGCAATAGTGGCACATTCAATTGGTTTTGATGAAAACCAAAATAATTTTACCCCGATAAAAAGGTCTGTGCGAAGGCACAGGGAAAATTTAAAGATTTTTACGCTTTTTAACATGGGGTAACTGCCCGGTATGAAATCCTTTTAACGGGGTTTACTTATATTTTATATAGTTAAGGTGAAACAATGGCAAGAAAGTGTGATATTTGCGGAAAAGGGCATCAAATTGGATATAGGGTGAGTCATGCGCACAACAGAACCAAACATGTGTGGTACCCTAACCTCCAAAAAGTTCGAGTAGGCGAAAAAGGTTCGAGGCGGCGAATGAAGGTCTGTACTCAATGCCTTCGCTCCGGCGTCTTGAACAAAGCCTCTTAGGCTTTTCTCCCTTTACATCTTTATCCTGCTTACTTCAATAACCCCTTTAATTTTTTTGATATGGTTGATAATACTTTCCAGATGGGTAAGGTCCTTTACTTCTAACTCGAAAGTGCTGACACCTTGCTGCGTTCCGGTCGTAATGACGTTTGCCTTTTTGATGTTGCTTTTAAGTTTTGTAATCGCCCCAGTAAGTTCAGAAAGTAAGCCGGGTTTATCCTGCGATAAAATTTTAATTTTTACCGATCGGCTCAATTCTTTAGTACGGTCCCAACTCACCTCGACCCGTCTTTCCTTACTTGTTTCAAGGAGACGAGGACACATCTCCAGATGAATCGTTACCCCTCGACCTTTCGTGATATACCCAATAATTTTATCTCCCGGAAGCGGGCTGCAACATTTTGCAAAATTTATCAAAATGTGGTCAAGGCCTTTTACGTGTACTCCACTTGAAGTATCAGCTGACTTTGGTTTTGATTCGCTTTTTTTGGAAATGATTTTTAGTTTTTTCCCCAGTTCTTCCGGCGGGATTAATTTTTGGATAACGTGACTGATTTGGATTTTTCCATGCCCTATGGCGATCAAAAAGTCCTGCAGATTATTGAACCCAATATCCTCCATCACCTTGCCAATTTTGCCGGACTTTAAAAGATGGGTAAAATTGAGGTGATACCGTTTAAACTCGCGTTCACACGCTTCTCGTCCCGCCTGAATGTCATCTTCACGTTCGGTAAGCCGTATCCACTGCCGTATCTTGGTGCGGGCGTGAGAGGTTTTTACGATTTTCAACCAGTCTTTACCTGGCTTTTGATTTTTTGAGGTAATGATCTCAATAGTGTCACCATTCTTCAATTCATACGTCAAAGGGACCATTCGGCCGTTAGCACGGGCTCCTATGCATTGATGACCGACATTCGTGTGGATAGCATAGGCAAAATCAATCGGGGTCGCCCCCTTCGGGAAAGATTTTACTTCTCCCCGGGGTGTAAATACATAGACCTCTTGGGGGAAAAGGTCGATGCGAAAAGTTTCCAAAAATTCTCCCGGGTCCTTGAGCTCTTGCTGCCATTCTAACATCTGGCGAAGCCAGGAGAAAAGCTGATTATATTGTTTGTCAACTTCTTTTCCGCTTTCTTTATAACGCCAATGGGCAGCGATTCCTTCCTCGGCTATCTTATGCATGTCCGAGGTTCTGAGCTGAATCTCCATCCTTTCCCCATAAGGGCCAATCACCGTCGTATGAAGGGATTGGTACATATTGGCCTTTGGCATCGCAATAAAATCCTTAAACCGGCCGGGCACCGGTGTCCACAGTGAGTGGATAATTCCGAGGGCGGCATAACAGTCCTTGATTGAATTCACGATAATTCTAAAAGCGATAAGATCATAAACTTGATCAAAATCAATTTTTTGACGGAGCATCTTTTGGTAAATACTGTAATAGTGTTTTAACCGTCCAACGACCTCGTGATGAATAGTGAACTGCTCCAGCTTCTCCGAAATTATTTTTTTTACTTTCTGGACATACTGATTGCGTTCCTCTTTTTTGGACCTGATCATTTCGTCGAGGTAATGAAACTCTCTGGGGTGGAGAAACTTAAATGACAGGTCTTCGAGTTCGGTTTTGATCCAATCAATTCCTAAACGGTTTGCGATGGAAGAATAAATATCAAGGGTTTCCTGGGCGATGGTACTTTGTTTTTCCGAAGATAAAAATTCTAAGGTTCTCATATTGTGGATGCGATCAGCGAGCTTGATAAGAATCACGCGGATATCCTGGGCCATTGCCAGAATCATTTTGCGAAAATTTTCCGCTTGTTGTTCCTCGGTGCTGCTAAAATTGATTTTACTGATTTTTGTTAATCCATCTGCAAGGGAAGCGACGTGAGGGCCGAAGAGATCCCGGATTGTTTCGAGGCTCGTCGAGGTGTCCTCCATAGTATCATGAAGAATCCCGGTGACAACACAGAGATCATCCATTTTCATTTTGGTAAGAATGTAAGCAACGTGTAATGGATGGGTAAGGTAGGGCTCTCCCGAGAGTCGAATCTGTCCCTGATGAGCTTTGGCTGAAAAAATATAGGCTTTTTCAATCAGGGCGGTATCAGCATGAGGATAGTAGGATTGCAGACGTTCAATGATGTCATTGATGCGGACAATAGGAAAGCCTTGGTGAGGATCATCTTTTTTTATATCCCACAGTTTATTCTGATCAGATTTTTGTGATGGAAGGGGTAAAGAGTCCATTTACCTACCCAGTCTTCTGTGTGATGCCTCGATTGTTTTATGTGAAGCTACCATAAACTGTTCGTATTTTGGGGGAGTCTGTTTTTGAAATACTTTTCCACGTTCTCTACCACAGTTATTATTTTCGCCCATAAGCGTTAAGAGAGCTTACTTTTGCCAAAAAAGTGATCGTTGACATAACCTGGTGTTTCCTCAACGTCAACCACATCAACTTTTCCGGTCTTTCGATTTCTTATCTCTACCTTGCCTTCGTCGAGCGTGCGCCGGCCAAGGGTGATACGGAGGGGTATCCCGATTAAATCAGCATCTTTAAATTTTATCCCCGGCCGTTCATCGCGGTCATCCATAAGAGCTTCAATGCCGTCTGAGTTAAGCGCGTTATATATCTTAAAGGCGGTTTCATGGACTTTCGGTTCATTAACGTTTACGGGAAGGATCAGAACCTGATAGGGGGCCAGGGTAAGGGGGAAGATAATACCGTCTTTATCGTGGTGCTGCTCAATCGCGGCCGCGATTGTTCTTCCCACGCCGATTCCGTAACACCCCATCACGATCAGTCTTTCTTTGCCGGCCTGATCTAAGTAAGTTGCATGAAGGGTTTCACTGTATTTGGTCCCGAGTTTGAAGATGTGTCCGACTTCAATCCCCTTTCTCATTTTTAACGGTTTTCCGCACCGGGCGCAAGGGTCATTGACTTCCGCCTTGCGTAAATCGGCATAGTGCGTTACCTGATAGTCGCGCGGGGTATTGGCATTTTTAAAATGCACATCATTTTCATTCCCTCCGGTAACCATGTTGACAGCTCCTTTTAAGGCATAGTCAGCATAGATCGGTATCGTTAAACCGACCGGACCGGCGAACCCTCGAGGAGCGCGCGTCACCTTTTCTACTAACGAATCATCGGCAAGAGACAATTCTTCGCATCCCACGTAATTTTTAAGTTTGATCTCGTTAATCTCATGATCTCCTCGTACCAAAGCGGCAACTGGTCCTTTATCCGTGGCGAAAATAAGCGTTTTGATAAGGTGCTCAGGTGATATGCCAAGGAATCCGGTTACCTCTTCAACGGTCTTTTGTCCGGGGGTGGATACTTGATCTCGGGATTTTTGGTTTTCTGGTGACTGAGAATCTTCCGGGAGTTTGATTTCAGCTTTCTCCAGATTTGCGGCATAGCCGCAGGATTCGCAATAAACGATGATATCTTCACCCGAATCGGCTAAGACCATAAACTCATGGGAAAAGCTTCCCCCGATAGCGCCCGTATCCGCTTCTACTGCTCTGAAATCCAGGCCGCATCGTTCAAATATCTTCGAATAGACCTTATGCATTTTGTGATAGCTTTCTTCCGCTCCTGCCTCATCACGATCAAAGCTGTAAGCATCTTTCATGACAAATTCCCGGGCGCGCATCACGCCGAATCGCGGTCGGATCTCATCTCGGAATTTAGTCTGAATCTGATACAGGATTAACGGGAGCTGGCGATAGGACTTAACGTCCCTTCGAACGAGATCAGTAATGACCTCTTCATGCGTGGGACCTAAACAAAAATCGCGTTCACTCCGGTCTTTCAACCGGAGCAGTTCCTTGCCATAAAACTGCCAGCGGCCGCTTTCCTGCCAAAGCTCCGCGGGCTGAACTCCGGGAAGCGTTACCTCTTGGCTGCCGCTCTGGTTCATCTCTTCCCGGATGATGGCTTTAAGTTTTTGGAAGACCCGCTGGGCTAAAGGAAGATAGGAATAAATTCCCGCGGCCAACTTTCTGATCATGCCGGCCCGAAGCATGAGTTGATGGCTTATCACTTCCGCATCCGCCGGGGTTTCCCTTAATGTCGGTATCAACACTTTTGAAAATAACATGTAGTATGTCTCCTGTTTCAGTTCTTCATCTTAGAGCCAGTTATAGATTTTCCCCTTCGGCGGGCTGCCGGAAATCAGCAGACAATAATCTCTCTCCAGTCTTCCGTTAGAGGGAACTTTAATGGGGAGAGGATATCTTCTCAAGCCGATGGCCACCAACCTTAACAACTTTCAGCAAAATCAAATACGGGAACTTCAAGAATCTTTACAGGCTTCGACTCATATTTTGCAAATCTTAACAACTCATCGGCAACCTCTGGAGCATAGGTCTTTTCTCCACAGTTCTCGCAAATTTCAGCAGGGACATGCTCTACAAGTAGGTGTTTATCATCCTCATCATAACTAAATGTCACTAATTTTTTTTCTACTTTACCCCCGCAAAAAACGCATTTCATTTTAAATCACCTCCTAACTCTATAATCAATCCATTCGGTTTCATCAGGTTCATATACTGTAATGATGACAACTGATGGAGGCAGTGAAAGTTGAACATGAAGGTTCCTGCCGGCTTTTGTTTTTCCACAAATAAGACAACTCGGTGAATATTTATCATCAGGGTATTCTTCGATAATTTCACCTGCCATTACAACATCTTCGATCTCAAAACGGCTTATAGACCTCTTAATCATTCTTCTTACCGCATGGTCAGAAAAACGGTATTCTCTTTTTCCTATTTTACCCCTAATTCTTTCTATTGTCATTCATTTCCTCTTTACTTGACGACCAATGAGCAGATCGTTCGTTTCAAGGCCAAAAGAAGGGCGAAGCCTTTGGAAGTAATTCTTTTGGCCTGTTGTTAAACGACGTCGCCCCCTTTTCTATAAACTAACAACCTCGACTTCTAATCTTTTCTTAATCTTGTGGGTGGATTCCAGAAGGCTATCAATTCCATCTAATATCTTTGCATGGAAATATCTCTCCCCACATTCAGAACAAACCTCTGCTTCAACGTTTTCAACTATATACAATCTTCCATGAAGCCAATGTTGTCTTTTTACCTTTTTCTTTTCTGTTTTTCCGCCACAAAATTCACAATTCATAAATCCCCCTATAAGACATATGCTGTGATGATAATAAGATTTCCAAGAATTTGAAATCTGCATACGACATGGATAATTCTTCCATCTCTTGCCGGGCCTTCAATTCGATATCTTGTCCCCCGAATATCCTCGGTTAATTTCTTCTCGATTTTTCCATTAAGAATTGCATATTCGATATCAGCACGCTCTAATTCGTCGTCCACCATTTCTTCTTCAGCATGCACAGAAATAAAATAATCCCTGTCAATAATCTTTTGTCGTATTCTTTGTAAATCCTTCATTCAATGTTTTCCCAGGGGCCGATGACTGCTTATCGGTTCGAGTGCTTGCGAAGGGCGATAGCATTTGGGTATTAACCGCAAGCACTTTGATGGCGCGGACGCTTCGCGCCGCACCATCGTGCTGCGGATTACCATCCGCTTTCTGTCCCGGCGCTACGCGCCTGGCCATCAAGCGGTTGC
>LQYC01000031.1_pt1 | contig 10515 bp, 10 predicted proteins | sample 661771 | NCBI WGS metagenome assembly LQYC01 (sample SAMN03483023, study PRJNA281117) | bioreactor metagenome | isolation source: benzene-degrading methanogenic enrichment culture from a contaminated... | place: USA: oil refinery in Oklahoma | collected 2011-05
ATTAATCGTCGCTGGAAAGCGAGGATTGATTGGAGAAACCATATCAATGGTTTCGACCTTTCTGCCGTTCACGCAGGGAAGGGCAAACTGAAGAAGATGTCCATCAGGATATCTTCGATATGCGACTGTAAAGGAGCACGAGAAGACATCTGTTGGGATGTCTTCGAGTTACATTGCTCCCGCCGCTATGGCATCCCCCATGATGCGATAGTAGGATAGGAGGTTTACTTGAATCTGTAGAATAATCATTTTAATCTGCATCACTTTTTTCTTTCCAATTTCAGGAACGGTATTTTAACACAAAATCCGTCGTTGATTTCGTAAAAAGTCAGGGGCAGGAATGGTATCTTACCCAAAAAAAAAATTAAACCTTCACTTGTTAACGCAGAAATACCCGACATTTAACTTGTATTTTGTAAATACCTCGCATGCCGGACAATAGCAGCTGATCGTTTTTACATTTGATGGGGCTGATGATTTTCCACGTGCACAGAACAGCGCATTTGGCAGGGTGTCTGAAAGCCTGTTGCCCTTAAACGTCGGACACGCCCCACAATACTTTTTGCATATCTCCTGGTTCCCTATGGTATCATCCACGGTTTCCACGCTGGTCTTCATGACGAAATAATATAGCGGGGTATTATAATACCCTTCCTCCGGAGGAAAAGACCAAAATCCCACCGGTGCCTGAAGGATGGAGCCCCGGCCGGATGCCGGAGATGCCTTGGGGCGGGCATAAAGGTATCACCCTGCATCCTCGAGATCTTCAAGGGAGCGCCCGGTCATATCAATCCGGGTCAGCCATGTTACCGCAAAGGCGATCACGCAGATGACGCCCATGATGATGACCGTAGCCCGGACACCAAAGGAGGCCTTCATCAACGGGACAAAGATAATCCCGCAGGCTGCACCAACCTTGGCAAGAGATGCCGCAAACCCATGGGCTGTGGCGCGGAGCCGGGTAGGGAAGAGCTCGGCGGGGAGGAGGAACGTCGTGGCATTGGGCCCCCAGTTCATGAGGAGGTTGAAGAGGCCGAACCCGACAAATGCAAGCGCGATGATGGTGGAAGAACCGGACTGGGATGCGGCAAGGACAAACATCCCGGCCGCCATGCCGATAAATCCCGCGAGCTGGAGCCGGATCCTGCCGATCTTTTCAATAAAGAGGATATTGAGGATGAAGCCGATGACAAGGAAGATGTCGAGCACTACCGTATACTCAGTCGAGAAGAAGTCCTGTGCAATGAAATTGAGCCCGGCCGCGGGACTGCCCATGAGGGCTGCAATGAGGATTGGCGTGAATATCCCGACCCCGTAAAAGGCAAAGTCCATCAAAAACCATGGGACGGTGACAAGGATGGTCCGGCGCAGGTTCTGCCGGGAGAAAAGTTCGGTGTAATCGGAAAGGTGGGAATGCCATGCCCTTTTTTCCGGCTCATCTTCCACTGCATCTTTCACCGGGGGCTTAACCACTCCTTTTAACTTGAAATCCGGTATCAGGTGGCGGATGACCCCCATGGCAAGCTTCCATTCCCCCCGCTGGATGTGCCACCGGGCGCTCTCCGGGACGGTCCGGCGCAGCACAAGGATCAGGAGCGCCGGGGCGGCGCCGGCAACAAGCATCCACCGCCATGCCTGTTCAACCGGGTGCATGGCAAGGATGAGGAGCCCGACGGCAGCTGCGGCAAAGATGCCGACAGCCTGGAAGCTGAACGCAGCGATCATCATCCTGCCCCGGATCCGCTTTGGCATGAACTCGCAGACATAGGATGCACAGATCGGGTAGTCCGCACCGATTCCGATGCCAAGGAGGAAACGGAAGAGGATAAGGGACTCTAAGTTCCAGGCAAAGAACGACAGGACTGCAAAGACAATGAAGATGAAGAGATCGGCCAAAAAGACCGTCTTTCTCCCGAAACGGTCGCAGAGCCTGCCGCCGATAAGTGCCCCGAAGATCGCCCCGACAACCGATGCAGCACCGACTGCACCCTGTGCGAGGGGGCTGGCGGAGAACTGGACGATAATAAGCGGCAGGGCGATTGACATCACGAAGAGGTCAAAACCGTCAAGGAAGATCCCCATCGATGAAAGGAACCAGATATGGCCATGCTTCAGCGTGAACGGGGCTTCATCAAGAACATCCGTGAGTGCCCTGCATGACATAAAAATCCCTGGCCGGCGTAAAGCACTATCTGTCGCTGTAAATGATGAAATTTTCCCCTCATTTTTTTGAGGGATAAAAGAGGGCGTGCGGGATATGAAGTTTCAGGATGCGGCAGGTGAGCAGAGACTAAAAAAAACCGGGTGAATTTTTTTTTTAAAGTATGCAGGCAGATTTCATGCTTGCCGGTCACACGTCAACCCGGCACATCCCGCAACCCCGCGAAAGTACCTGGTCTTTTTTACTGTTATACCTGTAGATTGTAACCCCCTTGCATTCAAGGGACCGTGCAAGCAGGAACAGCCGGCAGATCTCATCCACGTCCGCATGTTCCGGCAAATTCACGGTTTTTGAGACGGCGTTGTCGACATGTTTCTGGACCATTGCCTGCATGCGGATATGGTGCTGCGGGGAGATCTCGGTCGCGGTCTTATAGATCTCTTTGATTTTATCCGGGACCGGCGCGGAACCGAGCGTCCCTGTCCGCTTCACCGCAGCAAGGATATCCTTCCCTGATCGGAGGGTTCTGAGGTACTTTTTCAGGAGCGGGTGAATGATAGTGACCGGCCGGTTTCCGATCCGCCGGGTGCCGGCAAGGGAAAAGACCGGTTCGATCCCGCTGCTGGTGCCTGCAATGAGATGGAGGGAGCCTGTGGGAGCAATGGTCAGGACGGTGGCATTGCGCATTTCGCCTGAGTAGATGCTCTTTTTGATTGCAGGAAACGAGCCCTGCTCCTCCCCCAGTTCCCGGGAAGTCTCATGTGCCCTGCGGGAGATGAGGGCCATCGTGCGATCAGCAAAATGGAGTGCTTCTTCTGATTCGTAGGGGATCTCCATGCGGATAAGGGCATCGGCAAGTCCCATGACGCCAAGCCCGATCTTCCGGGTCAACAGCGTCTTTTCCCTCACTTCAGGTAGCGGGAACCGGTTTACATCAATGACCGCATCAAGGAACCGGATCCCCCGGTCGGTAACGGTCTGCACCTGTTCTTCATCCAGTTCGTCCTTTGCGATGCACCGGGAGAGGTTGATGCTTCCCAGGTTGCAGCTCTCAAAAGGCAGGAGCGGCTGCTCCCCGCAGGGATTTGTTGCCTCAATGCTCCCGAGGCCGGGCACCGTATTTTTCCCGTTGATGATATCAAGAAAAAGAACACCGGGATCACCGGACTGCCATGCTGCCGAGCCGAGCGTGCGCCAGAGTTCGAGGGCGTCGATACCGGTTTTTACCGAATTGTCACGGGGGTTCACCAGATCATACTGCGTGCCATGCTGCAGGCAGTGGAAAAAATGCGCATCGAACCCGACGGAAAGGTTGAAATTGGATAGCCCGCCCCGGTTTTTTGCGTTGATGAACTCGATGATATCGGGATGGGAACTGGCAAGCACCGCCATGTTTGCCCCCCGCCGTTTCCCTCCCTGTTTCACGGCACTCGTCGCCTCATCAAAGACGCGGATGAACGGCAGCGGGCCGCTTGCCGCACCGGAGGTCGAGGATACGGGATCACCGGCAGGACGGATCCTGCTGAACGAGAACCCGGTACCGCCGCCGCTCTGGTGGATCAGCGCCATGGTGGCAAGCGTGGAAAAGATCCCCTGGATTGAATCTTCTACCGGTAACACAAAACAGGCAGAGAGCTGGCCGGCGGGTGTCCCGGCATTCATCAGGGTCGGCGAATTGGGGATGAACAATAATTCCTTCATTACATGGAGGAAATCATTTTTCAGCGGGGTACCTACGGCATCTGCCACCCTGCAGAAAAGGGAACCGGGAGTTTCCTGCGGGAGAAGGTACCGGTTTTCCAGCAGGGTTCTGGCCGCAGGCGTCAGGTTCATTGCGCTACCAGAGAACTGTGTTTTGTGTAAATTATATATAAATTAGTGTACCGGGTTCAGCGTTATGTACTGGATTTCTCTTCTCTTACGGATACAGGTTACAGGAGACCTTGTTCTTTTGATCCTGTGAATGCGGGAGAACAAACAGTACCTTTGTTACGGATTGTGAACAGTACTCCCGCACGGCATGGACTCCCTTTGGGCAACAAGGTTCTGGCAACAAGGGCAATGAAAGGATATGCGATAACATGAGCCTGAATTTTACATAAAAAATTGTAATGCGGACCGTCCGGAATCCGCCCGGTCCTGCAATCAACTGATCCTTACGCCGATGCCTTCAAACCAGCGGGATGCAAAATTCCCCGCGTAATCGTACTCGTACCCGATCTCTTTGAAAAAACCCTCAAACTCTTTCTGCGCCTTGGAACTTTCTTTTGCCGTGTTTTTTGTACGGTAAAAATGCGCAAGATAGACAAAACTGGCGCCGTGATCAGGGAAATCCTCCCGCTGTATCGAATCGATCATCGGGTAGTGCCCGAGCACTTCATGCCATTCTGTACAGGAACCCCGCCCCCCGATAATGAGGCATTCGGGCCCAATGACCGGTGCGTCCGGTGCGGATTTTTTGCGGGCAGGCCCCTTCTTTTGTTGCCGGCCGGCACGTTTTTTCCCTTTCAAAGGACGGTCTGCAGCGGGATGACCCGCGGGGCCGGCATCCTCCGGTGCCATAGTGGTAATGAGCCTGCCACATGTATAAAAAATTTATTTATTGGTTCCGGATCCCAAAGCAGGGTTTGAGGCGCCTTTGCCCGGGCAAAAATATTTACATTGCCTGCAGGAGCAGCAGCGCTAAGAAACCGCCCGCAAGGCAGAGAAGCGTGCCCATCACCGCGTAATCGCGTGAGACCAGTGCCATCTCCCGCACGTGGGTCCGTGCGCTGGTGCGGTAGCCCCGCATGTCGATGGTAAGCCCCAGCACGTTGGACCGCAGCAGAGCGTTGGAGACGAGCGGAACAACAATGGGAGCGACACTGCGGATCTTGCCCATAAATCCCGTACCCGGATTGTACCCGCGGGCGAGCTGGGCTTCGTGGATTCGTTTGCCCTCGATCTGGAGGGTCGGGATGAAACGGAGCGCGATGATGAACATGAGGACGTAATCGATCGGCATCCTCATCTTCTCCAGTGAGTGGACAAGGTCGCGGGGCTGGGTAGAGATGATGAAGATCTGGAACCCGTAGATGAGGATCATAAAACGCAGGGAAAGGATAACGCCGATCTCGATTGCACCCCACGTGACCGGCACGCTCCCCCCGGCGAGCGGGAACCCCGGTGGGACGAGGTAGCCGATGATACCCCCGTTGGGCATCGTGATCACGGTGATGATGATGAATACGATGCTCATCATGACGATCAGCCGGGACTGCTGGATCACCTCCGCATAGAGTTTTCCCAGGTACGCGAGGAGGAGGATGGCAAGCACGAGGGCAACCAGGAATACAAGGTTCGTCGAGATGACGCACATCAGGCTTAGGACAACGACAAAGACGATCTTTGTCATTGGATGGAGCCGGTGGAAGAAGCCGTCCTTGTGGACATACGCGAGAATCTCTGTCATTTACGGCACCCCTGCCATGGTATCAGAGATGATCGTCCCCTTCTCCATCGTGATAATCCGGTCCGCACAGGAACGGGCCATCTCCCGGTTGTGGGTGATGATGATGAGGGTATGCTTTTTTCTCTGCAGGTCTTTTAAGATCTCCATCACAAGACGCGCCTCATTCCCGTCAAGCCCGGTCGTCGGCTCGTCAAGGACAATGATCTCCGGCTGCATGGCGATCACGCACGCGATCGCAAGCCGCTGGCGTTCACCGCGCGAGAGCCAGCGGGGGTAGAGGCGTTTTGTGTGAAGGAGTCCGACGTTCTCCAGCGCTGCATCGATGAGATTCTCTCCATCAGCCCGGCCGAGGTTTTTGAGCCCGAATTCGACCTCGTCTTTGACAGTATCGGCAAAGAACATATGGTCGGGGTTTTGGAAGACCAGCCCGACATGGCGTGCGAGCTCTCCCACTGAGCACTGCTTCGTATTCATCCCCCTTATCACGACATCACCGCCCGTGGGCAACAGGAGGTTATTGAAATGCTTGACCAGCGTCGTCTTTCCTGACCCATTCTCCCCGACAATGGCGACAAATTCGCCGGCACGGATCTGCAGGCTGATGCCGTTTAACGCCGGAATGTCACCGTAGAGGTAGGAAAGGTTCTGCACACTGACAACGGGGGGCGACTGCTCTCCCGCACCGGCACCGCCTGCCTGTACCGTATCCCGGATGCCGGAGAAATCCGGGATTATCATCCGGCGTATCCGCTCTTCTTGTAAGACAATGTCCGGGTCACCCGCCGCGCTGATGCGACCGTTCTCCAGCACCACAAGCATGTCGATCATGTCCCGGAAATGCCGGTACTTGTGTTCGACAAGGAGGATGGTCTTGCCCTGCGCTTTCAGGGTTTTGAGGATTCCGGTAATCCGCCGGGTCGCGTGTTCATCAAGCTCCGAAGTCGGCTCATCGAGGATCAGGATCTCGTTTCCCAGCGCTAAGGTTGCGGCAAGCGCAACGCGCTGCTTCTGGCCTCCGGAGAGGTTGTGCGGGGAGCGGTTCCTGAGCTCGTCAAGGTACGTCGCGTTCATAATCGCGGCGAGGCGCTCCTCGATCACTGCGGCATCCAGCCCCCGGTGCTCAAGGGCAGACAGGATCTCCTCTTCGACGGTTGTGAAGATCATCTGCGCCTCGGGGTCGTCAAAGACGATCCCGATCTTCTTTGCCAGTTCGGAAAGGCCGACATAGCCGGCGACGTCCTTTTCCTCCACAAAGACACGGCCCTCTTTTTTACCGCCGTATTCATGCTGGAGGATACCTGCTGCGGCAAGGCAGAGCGTGGTCTTGCCTGCACCTGACGGGCCGGTAACCATGACGCACCGGCCCTTTGGCACGAAAAGCGAGATGCGGTGCAGGGCTTCCTGCACCGTGTGGGGATAGGTGTAGCTGATCTCTTGGAGCCCGATCATTCCTGTCCCCTCGACAGCACCCTGACCGAGGGGAAGTAGAGGATCTGGACGATTACGGCATTGAATATCGCCGTCACCACGACGATTGGCACGAACACGGCAACAAAACTCATCATGTTCCCGTTATACTTGGTAAGGATGGTGCTCCCGACAAAGATGATCGCGATCGCGGCGAACGTAAAGCCGCTTGCAAGCGTACTCAAAAATGTCGTGGCTGTGGGCGCAAGTTTTATTTTTTCCTTAAGCGCCGCATACAGCCCGAAGCACACGAGCGCTCCTACCGGCTCGCTGATGAGGTTTGCCGGGGGAAACATCGAGCTGGAGATCAGCATCGAGAGGATGCCTGCCACAAGGCCGATGCCCAGCGCCTCGTAAACTTTCGGCCTGATGAGGATGATTGCAAGGCAGTAAAATGCAATGATCATGTTCGGGGTCAGCGGTGTATGCAACATCGCAAGGAAATACCGAAGGATCGCACCGATGGCGAGGAGGATGCCGACAATAGCAATATCTTTTGACTTCATTTCAATCACACAAATGCTTTTTTTCTGGTATGGGTTTTCTGGTATGGGGTGTTTCAGGGGTGCAAGGAAAGTGCAACAACAGTTGACTAACTTATACCTTGATGTATAAATGTGTTCATTAATGTATTAAACATTCCCTTTTCCCCCGGCCTCGTTAATCCCAAAATCGTTGGCCTGAAGTATGGTCCTGGAATCTCCGGGCCCAAAGCATAGGGCGTGAGCACCTTTGGTCCCAGTACTATTTACCCTGATAATCCATGTTCAGGTAAAAAAATACCGGAAAAACCCGGGCAGGATTTTTTTTCTATCCCGTTTGTGAGAGCAACCTACAACATTTGCACCGGATAATGCATGCCTATATAGCACAACGTCCAAGTCTGTTGCAGGCGATTGTGCCCCAGCACCGGCGGTGTCCCCTTGTCCAATGTCAGCACCCTCCTTGATGCAAAGAGCGTCCCGTCTGCCAAGGCAGCACTGGTCTGCCCAAGCCGCAACGAGACCTACAGCTATGGCAGGCTCCGATCAGAGATGAACAGGATCGGGCTGGGGCTTTTAAACTGTGGCACAAAGAAAGGCGACCGGGTCTGCATCTACCTTGACAGTTCGCCCGAATACCTGGTCAGTTACTTTGCGATCTGGCGCATCGGTGCGGTGGCGGTGCCGGCCAATATCGTGTACCGCAGCAAGGAACTGCTGCACACGGTCAACGATGCAGGTGCATCCACGATTATCACCTCCGGGGAAGGTGCCGGCGTGGTCGGGAGTATCCGTACCGACGCCCCGACGCTCTCCACCATCATCAGTGCTGGGGGGGGATGCCGGGATTCGGTCGCATGGGAGTCGTTCCCGGAAGCACCGGAGAGCATGCGGGCGGCAAACTGCGCCACCACCGATCTCTGTCAAATCCAGTACACGGCCGGCACGACCGGGACGCCCAAGGGCGCGATGCTGACCCACGGAAACTGGATGACCGCACTGGATGCCGAGCGCGAGGCGCTCCGGATCAGGATGGACGATGTCTACCTTGGCATCTACCCGATGGGACACGTGGGAATTTCCTGGGGGCTCTCGGTCCTCCGGGCAGGGGGGACGTACGTCATGATGGAGCGCTTTGACCTCGGGCAGTACCTTGCGCTTGCGGAGCAGGAGCGGGTGACCGTGCTTGCGGGGATGCCGCCGGTCATCCACTCGCTTGTCCACAGCCAGCCCGGTACGGAACGGCAGCTGGCGACGGCCCGGGTGATCATCTCCGGCGGCGGGCAGCTGCTGCCCGCGGTCTGGGAGGCGTTTGACCGGCGCTACCGTATCCCGGTGGCGAACTCGTACGGGCTCTCGGAGACGATCGTAATCGGATCCGGCACGACCACGCTCCCGGAATTCCCGCACCTGACAAGAGGTTACCAGAGCGTCGGGGTTCCGGTCGGTTACACGGAAGTAAAGATCGTGGACACAAACGATCCCGGGCGGGAACTTCTGCATGGCGAGAACGGCGAGGTTGCGCTCCGTGGCCCCTCCGTCGCGCAGGGATACTGGAACATGCCGGAGGCCACTGCCGAGGTGTTCCTGCCCGACGGCTGGTTCCTGACCGGCGATATCGGGCACCTTGATGCCGACGGGATCCTCTACATCACCGACCGGAAAAAAGACATGATCATCATGTCCGGGTGGAAGATCTACCCGACCGAGGTCGAGAACGTGATCATCCAGCACCCGGGGGTTGCGGATGTGGCTGTCTTTGGCGTCCCGGACGAACGGAAAGGCGAGGTGCCGGTTGCCGCTGTCGTACAAAAACACGGCCAGAAACTGAACGAGACGGATCTCGAATCCTACTGCCGCGAGCACCTTGCCGGGTATAAAATTCCGCGGAGGCTGATGATCGTCGATGCATTGCCCCGGGTGCACGGGTGGAAGCTGCTCCGCCGCACCCTGCGGGAGCAGTTCTCCTGAACCGGGCGGGTGTGCAACCATGGGTACCATGAACAGGCTGCAGGTAGTCCGGAGGTTGCCTTACCGGGCGGTTGCACTCCTCATCCCGTTCTGTGTCCTGTCAATTCATATCGCTGTTATGGCCGCTACGCTCCCTTACAACCAGTTCCTGACCATGATCGGGCTCATGGCCGCTTACATGCTGCCTCCTGCCGGAAAGGAGACCGCCATCCCCGTGGGGATCGCACTGGGCATCCCGTGGTGGTACATGGCACTATCCATTACGATGGTCGACGTTGAGGCCGGTCTTTTTATGGGGCTCAACTTCGACCTTGCATTTAAAATTCCGTTCCTTGGACCCATACTCGTCGGTCTCACAGACAAGACAAAACAGGTCATTGAACATCACCGCTGGATCAGCGGCCTGTATTTCTTTAGCATCGTGCTGATGGTGATGGTGCCGGTATTCGGGAGCGGCGGCATAAGGGGCACAATTGCGGGGAAACTCCTTGGCATGGATACTTTTCTGGTGTTTTTGGGGATTCTTGTGGGAGCACTGATCGGCTGTTTTGGGATCGCTCTCGGGTCAGAAGCAATTCTTGGCCACCTCTGCTCGAACAGCCTTTTGCCTGCAGAGATAAGCGCAATGGTCTGCAACTGGATATAGGACAGGAGGGGCGACGGCCGCAGGATCCTGATGATATTTTTAACCGGCCCGGCAGCCCGGTTGAGGTTAGCTCACCATGCCCGTGGGGGTGACCGGTATTTTATACCCGGCATATTTCCGGAGGCTGCCGGCTTATGGTGAGAAGCGGTATGGTTTACATGACCCATCCGTCGCTTCTGGCAGGATTCGTACCACGGGGCGGATAAAAATACCGGTATTCACAAATCCAATTAAAAACGGATTTTTCGGCTCTGTAGAAATGCTTAGAAATTTCGGCTCCTAACGCTCTTGGGGGAATTAATCGTCGCTGGAAAGCGAGGATTGATTGGAGAAACCA
>LQYC01000083.1_pt1 | contig 10495 bp, 7 predicted proteins | sample 661771 | NCBI WGS metagenome assembly LQYC01 (sample SAMN03483023, study PRJNA281117) | bioreactor metagenome | isolation source: benzene-degrading methanogenic enrichment culture from a contaminated... | place: USA: oil refinery in Oklahoma | collected 2011-05
AAAATAAATAAAATAAATAAAATAATTTTTATCAGATTATTAATTTTTAATTTATAAATTAAACACATCAATCCTGATAATCCAATCAATTGCGCTAAAGTTATCATAAGCGCGGCCACATCATCGTTAATCTCGTTAAATAAACTTAAGTTAAAAATATCAGGCAATTTATCCGGAAAATAAATCAAAAAAATACTCCTTAATGGACTCCACAAAATTTCCGGAATTATAAACATCGCCAAGAAAACCGCAAACCAAATCTTTTGTTTTTTTGTCATGGATTATTGACGCCTGAATTATTGGTTCATTTTATCAAATCATTGCTGAATGATCAAAAAATCTACGGCTGTATTTATTTTCTGCCCGAACCGCTTTTCAAGAATTTTTCCCGACCCATGGCGTCGAGTTTATCAAGGTAGCCTTCGCAATAGATCAAATGCCAGTCTTTTTTGATTCTCGTTGTGCGCGCGCCGCTCCCTTCTTGATGTTCCTTGATTCTTCGCTCCAAATCCGAGGTATAACCAATATACCATGATTTATCATTAATATTTTCGAGGATATAGATCCAATGCATATTGGAATCTGTCGCGTAAAGCTCGCTTTGCTCGCCACGCGACTCGCGTAAAATTTTGTTAATAATTTGCGATTGTGTATCCCAAACTCCAGGCTGTTAAGCCGCGTGATGAGGAGTGCAACGATGAATTTTACGCGGCTGGCGGGCTCGGTCTAGAACCGAGTTTTTAAGGGGAAAATCGACAATTTTAGAGGGTTCAAAACGACGCGTCTCGGTCGGATATTCTTGTGTCCCATTTTTCCAATTTTAAGCTCAAAACGGAACAAATGGTACACAATAAGCGGTATTTTGGTTTTAAGGAATCTATTTTATCTCCCCTTCTTTTTTGATCAATATTTTCTTCTCTTTGATTTGATCCTTTAACGCCCGATACTTATCCCAAGTTAAAAGCCAAACCATGGCAATTGAATCAATGGCATCGGCTAATATACAAACGCTCAGTTTATCCAGTTTCTCCTTATATTTTGGGTCTTCAAGTATTTTTATTTTTTTGTATTCTACCGGTGAAACATTTTCCGGAATGAAGTCGGTGGAAATAAGATAAGAAGCGTAGCACACCGCTTTCGCGTAATCGTATATTTTTTTGTTTCCCGCTCCAAAAATATCTTTATCGATCGATCCGTCTTTTTCATGGCTAAGCACCCATTTCCTGCTATTAAGCTCTTCGATTACCTTATAAAGAAATGAATTCTTGAACCCTTCATTCCCTGCTTCATCTTTAAGCTCGGGAGCTCCGGCAATATCATAGTCAAAAACATCTCTTTTTTTATCGAATTCGTAATATTTTTCTATCTCTTCATCCCAATATCCTTCAATATCGGGATGGATCGTCGAAGGGCCATAAAAATCCCGGGCATCGCTATGTGGAGGAACATGGGCATCGGCCAGATAATGGCTCAGCATTAGGAAATAAAGAGTTATCTGGTCATCGTTAAAAAGAATATTCGAGCCTTTTTGTTCCACATCTTGAATCAAAACCATATCCCGAATCGCATGACTTAATGCCTCACACCTATCCGGCAAATTATACCCATCTTCTATGCATAACTTCTCTTTTAAGCGATTCTCATCGATTCCTAATTGTTTTAATGAACACAAATGTTTCGGCGTAAAATTTTTTATTTCCGGGCAAGCTAAAATCTCTGCTTCATTGGCCGGTTTCTTAAGCTTGAAAGTATGGCCTCCGGCCAAATTATCCGAAATCACGCTATCGGGAAACCAAGCTCCCTGTAAAAATGAGTCTTTGCGCTTATCAAAAAAATTGATGAATTGCTCCGCTTGGGATTGGAAATATTCGTCAAATTTATCTCCAAGGAAGAAATTTTCGAAATTTCCGCCAAGAAAGCTTTTTTTGAATGATTGGGAATCCTTGGAATGCTTAAGCCTTTGCAAAGCCATAAGCGCTAACCAAGCGTGAGCTATTTGTTTCATATTTACAATATTATCACTTTATAATTTCAAATAAAATAGCATGTTTTATCAATTTATGGCTTACCGGTAATTTTTATTATCGGATTTTTCAAACGCATATGTGGTGTATATGTGGTGTATTTGAAAAAATGATCAAATAAGGTTAAATTCAATGAAATTATACGATATCAATGATAAATATTGATCCGCAGCAATTTGAGTTATTTGTTTCGCTGTTTCGAGGACGAACGGATGTCTGGGCGCGATATTGGGAAAAGGACGGCAGATCGGGATACAGCCCGGCGTATGAATTTGATTGGGATGAATTTATGGCGCATAAAAACCGCGGCGGATCTTTGAAAGATTTCGCGAACAAACGGTTGATTCCGCTTACGCCGGATATTATCAAAAAGCATCTCATCGGCCAGCAGGTTGTCGGCGTTTATCCGATTTTGCCGGACAATACTTCTTGCTTTCTTGCCGCGGATTTTGACGGTAACTCTTGGAAAGAAGATGTAAAAGCGTTTATCGATGCGGCAAATTCAATCGGTTTATCTGGTTACCTTGAAAGATCGCGATCTGGCAAAGGCGGCCATGTTTGGATTTTCTTTTCCGAACCTTATCCATGCTGGAAAAGCCGCCGGATTAGCTTGGAGTTAATCCGTAAAGCGTTTCATGTTTCGGAATTTGAGAAAGAAGTGAGTTTTGATCGCTTGTTTCCAAGCCAAGATTATCTTGGCAAGGCCGGATTCGGCAATTTAATTGCTTTGCCAATGCAGGGAAAATCAGTTGCGCAAGGCAATTCCGCGTTTTTTGATTTGGAAAACGATGCGCTTTTTGTTAACCAATGGCAATTCCTTGAGCAAATAAAGCGTTATTCGGCAGATGAGCTAAACGCGATTTATGATTCGTTGTTTATTCGGCAAAAAATACAAACCTCGACTGGCTTTGCGCGCAACAGAAAAGTAGAAATTGCCGTGAACAACAAAATCACGTTCAATCGCGGACAACTGACTCCCCAACTGATTGTTTTTATCAAAGAAGAACTGAATTTCTTGAATGACGAATATATTACCAAAAAAAGATTAGGCAAATCAATTTACAAGGTGCAAAAATATTTCAAGCTTATTGATGAAATCGGTGAAAATATTTTACTGCCGCGCGGCTTTTTAAACCAAATCGTAGCGTTTTTGAAGAAAAACAATATCGAATATTCGCTTAATTTTGAATATCCGTTATTGGGCGAAGTTTCATTTTCGAGTTCAATCGAACTTCGATTACAACAAGCGATTGCCGTAAATAGCGCACTTACTCAAGATCAGGGAGTGATTATTGCGCCCGCCGGAAGCGGGAAAACGATTATCGGTCTGGAATTGATCGCAAAAAGAAAATTACCCGCGCTTATCTTGGTTCACCGCCAGCAACTCTTGTCGCAATGGATGGAAAGGATTCAAACATTTCTAGGCATACCGAAAACGCATATTGGCCGCTATGACGGCATCAAAAAGGAATTTGGCAAAGAAATTACCGTGGGATTGCTGCAAAGTTTCAGCCGGAAAGGAAATATTTCGGAGATTAAAAATAATTTTGGAACGATTATTGTCGATGAATGCCATCATATTCCGGCAAAAACATTCCGCGAAGTGGTGTCGCAGTTAAATCCGCGTTTTATTTACGGCCTGACCGCCACGCCCACGCGCAAGCATAATGATGAAAAGTTGATTTACGCTTATATCGGAGATATTGTGGCACGAATGGAAGCCCAAAGCGATCAATCTTTACCACAAACCACGGAAAAAGCCATTCAAGCGGAAGTAAAAACCACCGGGCTTACTATTCCATTTAAATTCACGACTGATTATTTCAACCTTCTGGCAAAAGTGATCAGTTTTGATACCGCCCGGAACCAGATAATCGTTGAAGATATTTTAAACCAAGCGAAAAACGGTAAAAGGATCCTTTTATTGAGCGAACGCAAGGAACATCTGGAGATTCTTAATCTGTATCTCAAAGGAAAATGTGAAACCATTCTGGTTTCCGGCGATGATTCCGCGGCAAAAAGAGTTATAAAGCTGAAACAAATCGAAAGCGGCCATTATCAAGCGATCTTATCTACCGGCCAGTTTTTTGGTGAAGGCATTGATATTCGCGGTATCACTTGCCTGATTTTGGCATTTCCCTTTTCGTTTGAAGGCAAGTTGGCGCAATATATCGGACGGATGCGCGACATCGGCGAACAAAAATTGATTATTGACTACCGCGACCAGCAAATTCCGTTTCTCGAAAAGCAATTCAAGCAAAGACAGCGATTCTACAAAAAAATGGCTTTTGAATTAACGGAACGAACCGACCAGAAAAAAATATTTTGATTAGATTGGGAAAAATTAGAACTATTCATTGCCAAAATAATCAATTGGACAGAATACTTTTTGAGATCATCTTTGTTTCTTCTTATGTTCAGATTCTATTTGCTCGATAAAAATTCTTGCCAAACGAGTAGCCGCTTCATCAATAGCTTCTCTTTGCTCGCGCGACCACGGTTGACCGGGAATAACCTTCCCTAAGGCGAAAGATTCTTCGCCTGCCTTATTCATGTTGCGGGCAAAGAGAATAATGCTGTCTTTTGGAGCTTTTATTTCCCTGCCACCGTCGGTTCCAATGGTTTGGCCATCGGAAAGTTTTTCAAAATCTTTGAACGGTTTAGCCAGTTTAAAATTCGCGGTTTTGGTAATATACAATTCGTACATTTTTACCAGCGATTGCTTGCGGATTTTTGGCTTGCGGGAAATGTGCCCCATTGCTCCCAGAAAATCATAAATGCCTTCATTGGCGATTTGCGACGCATTGTTGTCGCCAAGGTAACCGCATTCCAAACAAATACCAACTTTGCCATGGCTGTTCATATAATAATCGGTGCCGCCCGGCTGGATCTGGTCCAATCCGGTAACGATCAAATTTACCGGCAAATGCCGAGCAATATCGTAAGAATTGTCTTCGCAAACAATAAACGGCCGGCTTTGTTTAACAAAACTGCAGTGCAAGTCTAAAAGCGCATCTGCCTGATCAAAATATGCCTTCAGGAATTGCGCCCGGGCGTATTCGTAGGTTCTTTTTTGTTCCAGAATGAAGAGCTTGTCGGGTTTAAACATCCTGTTCAAGTTGATTTCAATAAACCTGACTTTTTTCTTAATCGCTAGCGGATTGCCAAAACCGACCAAAACACGCCCCCGGTCAATCTTAAATTCCGGTAACATCTTTTTTAACGCATTTATCCCGCCCGCTTCATCGCCGTGGGTTCCGGCGAGAATAACGCTGGTCGGCCCGGTTTTACTTCCTTTGAATTCGATTAAATAATCCTGCATAAATACAATTATTTTTAGATGATAGCATTTTGTAAAACCTTTCTAAAGGTCTTGCGACCTTGCAAAAACCGTTCCGTCCGAGTTTGAAAACCGCAAAAAATATTAAAACTTGACAGAAACTTTAAATATGTAATCATAAAGTAAAATTAAATAGGGATACATTTGGATTGATACTTGCGGTTTTTAAAAAGGGAAGAACCCACTAAAAAACTGAAGCGGCATTTTAAGAATTGCCAATTCTTCTTGTTTTTTGTGTGGGATTTTTTGTATAACAAACAAGGGATTGGCGATTTTGCCAATCCCTTTTGGTTAAAAATACAAAAAAATGTTTCGCGATCCCCCACATCATGTATTTCTTCTTAAATCAGAAAGGTTTTAACCAAATTATTTAAACGCGTCCGAAAAACGCAAAACAAAAAATATGACTGATTCAAATAAACAAAACACTCTCGATAAGTTGCAAATTTCTTATGTGCCGTTAAGCGTTTTGCGGCCATCCGAATACAACCCGCGGAAATGGAGCAATGAGGCAATCAACAATCTTAAAGAAAGTATTAAACGCCATGGGATCGTTGATCCATTGTTAGTTAATTCCGCACCAGCGCGAAAAGGCGTTGTAATTGGCGGACATTTTCGGCTGTCAGTACTTAATGATCTTGGATTTACAAAAATTCCCGTTGTCTTTCTCAACATCCCCGATATTGAAAAAGAAAGAGAACTCAATGTACGGCTTAATAAAAATACGGGTGAATTTGATTGGGATATGTTAGCGAAATTCAATGATGATTTTTTGAGCGATGTCGGTTTTTCCAGCGAAGAACTGGATGAAATTTTTAATATTGAAGACATTCCCGAACAATTTGATTTAAAAAAGGAGCTAGAGAAACTTAATATTAAAGAAATCAAAGTAAAAAAAGGCGACATCTATGATTTGGACGGAAGCCATGTAATGTGTGGCGACTCTACGATTGAAAAGGATATGCTTACTCTTTTCGGCGATAAGCGGGCAGATATGTGTCTTACTGATCCCCCATACATCCTGGATTATTTGCACGGTAAAACGCGTAATGGCAATCCTACTGAAGGATTTGGCGCAAAACGGAATCGCCGGTATTTAGAAACTGATGTTTTGCCGGATAATTTCACCGAATTATGGATGGCCAATATCGCCAAAATCCAAAAAGAAAATTTCCATATTATTGTGTACGAAAATTGGAAGAATATTCCAACGATATGGGGCGAAATGGCAAAGCGTTGGAAAATTAAAAATATGCTTGTTTGGCACCTTCCAAATCGGATGCAGGGGTTTGCGGCAAAATATAAATTTTTCAGCAAACATGATATCGCGATGGTTGGAAGTTCAAATAGTAATTTCCAAATAAATACTGAACCCGAAGAAGGGATGTTGCAGAACGAATACGAAACCGCGTTGTATGCCATTGCAGGAAAACCTCACTGGGAGGGTTACGAAAAAGGAAAGCGGACATGCCCCACGGATTTCATTGAATTTAATGCGGCCGATGAAAAAAGTTCGGGCCAAGGAATTATTTTTGGAACCAAACCGATCGAGATACTTATCCCCTATATCAAAATGCTAACCAAGCGCGACGATTTAATCGCGGAGCCATTTGGTGGCAGCGGAAGCACGCTCATTGCGGCGACTAAAATGAAAAGGTTGTGCTATCTCATGGAAAAATCGCCCGTATATACTGAGGTCATTAAAGCTCGGTGGGAAAAAATGACCGGGTTAAAAGCAAAGAAAATACATGAAAAAGGATAAGGTAAAAGAAGCAGTTATTGAGCAACTTCGAAAAATTCCAATTATTGAGGTCGCTTGTTCAAAAGCCGGAATAGGGCGAACTACATTTTATCGTTGGAAAAAGGAAGATCAGGGCTTTGCCGAACTCATAGATATCGCGCTTCGAGAAGGGTTGGCGTTTGTTTCGGATATGGCCGAGAGCCAACTTATTTCCGCCATTAAAGATGGCCAAATGCCGGCAATCGTTTTTTGGTTAAGAAATCGACACGAAGATTATAAAACAAAAGTCGAAATAAGCGGCCGCATTAACCAGGCCGATGAAACTCTTACCCCCGAGCAAGAGGCTACTGTGAGAGAAGCTTTGCGCCTCGCCGCGCTGACAACACAAGAAACTAAATCCGATGACAAATAATCTAATAATCCCGAACAGCGTCATAGACACAATGATAAATGACAGAAAAGTTCGAACTTCCATTACGAGGGAAAGCCACTTTTTGTTTTTCCATTTTTACTTCCCTCACTATGTTACTTATCCAACCGCCGAATTTCAAAAAGAAATTTTTGCGCTGACAGAAGATGAAACAATAAAAAATTTCTTTGTCGTAGCATTTCGCGGATCAGGAAAATCGACCATCGTCACCACTTCATTCCCGATTTGGGCAATTCTTGGAAGACAAAAAATTAAATTTGTTTTGATTCTATGCCAAACCAGAAACCAATCTAAACAGCACATGACAAACTTGAAACGAGAGCTTGAAAGCAATATTTTACTCAAGAAGGATTTAGGTCCATTCGAATCTGAAAGTGATGAATGGGGTTCATCATCTCTGGTTTTCTCAAAATATGGGGCAAGAATCACTGCCGCATCGACTGAGCAATCCATCCGCGGTTTACGACATAATCAGTATCGGCCGTCCCTCTTAATTCTTGATGACTGTGAAGATTTAGCTTCAACAAAAACAGAAGAGAGCCGCACTAAAACTTATCAATGGTTGACGGGAGAGGTTATACCGGCCGGGGACAGAAATACTCGGCTGGTTGTTGTCGGCAATTTACTCCACGAAGACTCGCTTTTAATGAAAATTAGAAATAATATCCAAAACGAAAAAATTGAAGGCGTCTTTAAGGAGTATCCGTTATTGGATGTAAATGGAATTTGTTCTTGGCCGGGAAAATATCCTACAAATAAAGATATTGAAAACGAAAAAAGGCAAATCGGCAACGAAACCTCTTGGCAGAGAGAATATCTTTTAAGAATTATTCCCGATGATGACCAAGTGGTACGCCCGGAATGGATTCATTATTATGACCAGTTACCCGATTTCTCGCCGCAAACGGAACACCGCTTTGCGATCATTTCAGCCGATTTGGCAATATCGCAAGAATCCAGCGCGGATTTTACGGCGATTATCGTTGCGGAAATCTTCGGTTATGGAAAAAATGTTAAAATTTACATCCTTCCCGATCCGATTAACGAAAGACTTACTTTTCCTGAAACTGTTGAAAAGTTAAAAGCTATGGCCGGCGTTTTCGGTTTGATGGCTAAAATTATCGTTGAGGATGCCGGATATCAAAAATCAGTTATCCAGCAACTGGCTGCCTATGGATTAAATGTTGAAGGATTTACGCCTCACGGACAGGATAAACGCGCCCGGCTTTCCGCTACCACGCAAATGATCAAGTCCGGACATATTATATTTCCTAAACATGGCGCGGAAAAAATGATTCGCCAAATAATAGGGTTTGGCGCGGAAAAGCACGACGATCTCGTTGATTCGTTTTCGATGATTGTTATAAAAATCATAGAAAGCGAAAACTGCTATGGAGAAATTTCTTTCTTTTCGGGCGACAATGAATTTGACAGCAAAAAATATGGCTTAAACAAAGGGAATACACAAGAAGAAACCAAAAAATCAAACGAAGAGGAAAGAAAGAAGCTTGAGCGCGAAGCAGATTTAGAAATTTTACAACGCGATTTTAATCAATGCCAATCCGGATACTTTTTCGGTCAGTAGTTTTAAATCGATTTTTATTAACTTATTTTGCGGGCGGATTATAATTGTAAGCGTCAATGAGTTGCGCTATCCAAATTATTATCCCGGGTATTACAAAAAGAAAACAGCCCGCCACAAAGCTTATAAAAGCAATAATGCCTTTTAAAACTTCCCCCTTAACGATTTGCCCCATTCCGGGAATGAAAAAAGACAATAATGCGGGTACGCCGTATTTCTGTTTCGTATTTGTAGTAATGTTTATACTCTGCGCCGGAGCATATTTTTCGCGCTCTTGGGCTCGAACACGCTCCTCTTCTTGTATTTTTGCGATTTCTTCTGATGTTAATGGCATATATTTAAATTGTTAGATCGCTTCTTTTGAAAGATGAAAATCGACTTTATATGTATACAGGGCGATATTTTGCTGATTCATAAGCGCGTATTTGAGTTTATCGTCAGCTTCCAAAACAACGACGCACCCTTTTACGCTTTTATCTTGCGCCAAGTTCTTTTTAATCCAGGACATATATCTTAAAATCTGACCAACAACATAATCGGAAGGTTTTCCCTTTTTTAGTTCAATTATCAAATATTCGTTTTTATCCTTGGAAAGAGCCAAAATATCAATCGGGCCGACATCCGTTTGATATTGCTGGCTGTATAAATCGCCCTCATCGTATATCAAGCTATATTCCTTGCCAAAGATAGTTTTATCCCAATTGTCTATCAAAAAATCTTCCAAATGGCTTTCCAGCCCGAAATTTAACGGATCCACGATCCCTTTTTCTTCCAATTCTTTTTCTATCGCAGATTCATTATCGACTTCGGCACCTATCGGACTGTTCCCGGAGATATCTCCGAAAATACCATCCAACTGCCACAATGTAATGCCATATTCGCTGACAAGTTCGGTTAAAACATTGTTAACTTTAATATATTTTTCCGCAAAACCGTCCTTAGGCAAAAATTTTGGGAAAAGATCAAGCTGGCGCAATGCATCTTCGCTTCTTCGGTTCCAAACTCCGTATTTATCGGGATATGCAACAAGCAGAATCGGGGTTAATACCGCTTTGCCCAAACCATGAATAACGCATCTATCGTTTGCGCCGAAAATTTTGTTCAACCTGTCTTTCAATGGAATTGATTCATCGAGTAAAATCTTTAACATGTTTATTAACTTTACCATATTGGCGGTGATCATATTGCCTTGACGATGAATTCCTTCCCAATGGAGATTGTTTTTGATCAATAAAAACGACTTAAAATCTTCTTTGGATAAATTGCCCAAATTCATTAGATCAAATATTTTGCTTCTTCTCCACTTTATGTGATTCGTATTCTTGAATTTTTTCGGCGGCGGGGTGGAAATTATCCGTGGATTGGATATATTTGAAAT
>LQYC01004289.1_pt1 | contig 10412 bp, 10 predicted proteins | sample 661771 | NCBI WGS metagenome assembly LQYC01 (sample SAMN03483023, study PRJNA281117) | bioreactor metagenome | isolation source: benzene-degrading methanogenic enrichment culture from a contaminated... | place: USA: oil refinery in Oklahoma | collected 2011-05
ATCTTTGTTGTCTCCTCGTCATACTCCTCGACGTACTAAAACGTACGCCTGCGTCGATTCCTCGTCGTCGCCTTGATCTGCTTTTGAATGCAACTTGGTATAAGAGTATTATCTCCATACGTTTTTTTCTCGGGCGGGAAAGAAAATTTCGTGGGGGAGACGTCAAAAAACCATACAGAAGCTTGATAGTTAATGCGGTTTAAGGTCTACCGCGATGAAGTGGCGGCGGGGATGGTTCTGTTTTTTCCGGAGGCTTTTTATCTTCAGATTCGGTTTTTGCTTTTTGTAAGTCTTTAACCTTTGGCACTAAACTTTCAACCGTATTTTGATCAAGAAGGAAGAAATATTTTTTCTCGTCATTTTTAGCGTAGTATTGACCTTTCTCCTTTTTATTTCCAATCAAGAGGGTCTTTTTTCGGTTATCCTTTAATCTCACCGTGATCTGGTAGGTAGGATCATCTATACCACTGTCTTGAACTTCTTTTTCTTCATCAGCAAAGTCAGCAGCCTTCAGATTCCCAAGGGTAGTTAAAATTTTTTCTATCGGTGGATTTTCCGCGAGGCTCGAGATAGGTTCCTCAAGCTGCCAGTTTCCCTGAGTATCTTTGGTAAGCGCAATTGTTTCTTTTTCTTTTAGTTTGCTGATGGTTAATGTTACCACCTCAGCGGGGTTAAACGCTAGGATGGTTTTGTCCCGCCAGTTACTTACCGGCCTGTCAAAATCACCCCTCAAATAATCATCATAGAGGTAAACGTCATTTGAGTCCGCCTTCCGGATATAGGTGCTTAAAAAGTCAGGTCCGGTCTTTCCAATGAGGAAGCGGGCGAGTTCTTTTTTTGCGGATCCAAAAAGAGAGATCTCCACTCCTATTCCCTCTTTTACCTCGAACAAGGAGTGTTTATCTTTTTTCCGGGAAGCGAGGTTGATTCTTTTAAAGCCCTGAATTTTTTTAATGACTCCCGCAATGATGGTCGGATCAGCCGGATAATCCTCCTTATCTAAAAGGTACCAGAGATTGTCCCGGTTTTCTAAGGTCGTTGTGATATTATTTTTTGTCACCACAATTTTTTTAACCTGTTCAACCTTAAGGTCAGGAAAAAGATAAGGGGCTTCTTCCTGAGTTTTTTTTGCCTTATTTTCAAAAGGTCTCTCAAACAGCAGGATTACAGAGGCAAAAATAATTAAAACAATAAGGAGAATAAGGTTGTGCTTTAACTTCATGGCAATCTTATTTTAGAGTTTCAAGGGTTATTTTTTTCTTTTTTCTGATATAGACCCGGATAATTCCGAATAAGGCTAATAAAACTGGAATTCCTCCAAGGTTGGCGAATTTAATGGCGGTTTTTTGTTGTTCCGAAAGAAAAGGCAATGTCCGATCAAGAACCATCCTTGATCGAACCCCGATTAAATCTTTACCCCAGGTAAACCAGTTAACCGCATTTAAGAAAAATTCTATATTCCCCGGGATCTCGGCATAGTTGTCATTAATAAACCGCGCATTGGCTACCACCAGAATCTGATTCCCTTTCTCACACTGTTTTATGGTCTCTTGTTTTTCTTCGTGCGTTTTTTCTTCCTCAGTCGATTTTTCTACCACCGGAACTTCTTTGTCGGCAAAAAAACTCTTGAATTTTCCGTTCACTAACATGGCTAAGGGATAGGGCTTAATATCTTCAGGTTGAGGCATAAACTCCTGGAGCGGGCTCAGATCGTACATCCCCTTTTGCAGCCAGCTGTACCGGGAGGAGTGGGCCAGGATCGTGAACTGTAAGTCTTGGTGGCTGTCTTTTAAAGGTTCGAGAGCGCTTACCCAGGGGAAAACCATGGAATTGAACTGATTGACAATAGGGTTATCAGGGTCGAACCCATTTTCCTCTTTTACCACTTTGATATAAAAGGGATAGGGAGCCTGGAGGACGGTATACCCGGTTTGGAAGGTGATGAGCATATTGTATCGATCCAAAACTAAATTTTTCGTTACTCTCACCCCATAATTTTCCAGCATATCAATGAGGTTGGTCTCCCGATAGGACGCCTGGGTTGCCCCCTCGGGGGGGATGGTCACAATGTCAATGAGGAAAAATACTTTTCCTCCTTTCATGATGTACTGATCAATTGCGTATTTATCCTGTTCAGCAAGACGGGTTGGGCCGGCCACAACCAGGACATTAATATGATTTGGAACGGGCTGACCTGAGGATAGGTTTAGTTCCTCCACCTCATACTCACGGGTAAGGGCTTTATGAACAGTTTGATAGTCACCGTAAATAGTATGCTCTTCGTGTCCGGTTAAAAAGCCGACGGTCTTCTTCTCTTTGCGGGTGACCTTTAAGATGGAGCTGGTGATTTCATATTCAAGGTTATTAACATCTTTTACAAAGGGAATGACCTCCTGTTTATCTTCGTAACTGACCGCAACGCCCATATAGACATTGGTGGCCGAAGCCTGATCTTTTTCCATGATATTTAGCTGCACCTGGGGAATACCCATAAATCTCAGCTTTTGCGATAAGGCGGGGTCTTCGGTTGGGTCAAGAAATTCTATCCGGATGTTGCCCTTCGCGTAAGCCCGGTATTCATCGAGGATATCGCTTACCTGCTGTTTCAGGGGCACCACATAGGAAGGAAGGTTTTTAGAAAAATAGCAGGTAACTTTGACAATATCATCTAAGGTGGAAGCTACGTTTATACTGGCATCCGATAAGGTGTAAAGTTTATTTTGGGTTAAATCAAGACGGCCGAAATGCCGCATGGCGAGAAAGTTGATGAGCACCAGAAATCCCACAATGATCAGAACAAAGAAAAGGAGGTTCGTAGAGGAACTTATTTTTCGGGATAGCGATGCCATCTTCTTACCACTTTCTACTTTCTATTGATTGGGTGTTAAGAAACAAGAAGAATCCGATTACGGAGATATAATAGATCAAATCTCGACTATCGATTACCCCACGTTGAAGTGAGACAAAATGCTTGCCTAATCCTAAAAAAGAAAATGTGGGAACTAAAGAATTAGGAATCGTAGCCAGGACAATATCTTCACCAATAATAAATAAAGCGAAAGATAAAAGCGCCGCGATGATAAAAGCGACGATCTGGTTTTCTGCGAGGTTGGAGACAAAAAGACCTATTGCCAGAAAAGCTCCTCCGAGAAAACATGCTCCTACATACCCGCCAATGATGGGGCCAGAGTCAACATCGCCTAAAAAAAACAGGGTAAGAGGAAGGGAGAAGCTTAAGGCCAGGGCAATCATGACAAAAGAGAAACTCGCCAGAAATTTCCCCAGCACCACCTCATGGTTTTTTACCGGCAAGGTCATCAAGACTTCGAGGGTTCCGATCTTCTTTTCTTCTGCCCACAGCCTCATGGTGACTGCGGGGATAAAGACAAGAAAAATCCAGGGAATAAAAAAGAAATAATCCCGCATGGAAATCTGACCCACAATGAAAAAAGTTCGAAAAAATAACCAGTTAGAAAAGGCCAAAAAAGCGATGATAAAAATGTAGGCAATCGGAGAATCAAAAAAAATGCGGAGCTCTTTTCGGCAAATGATCAGCATGTTACGCATAGCATTAGCTTTCTTTTAACGTGAGTTGTTGAAAAACATCCTCAAGACTCAGGGCCTCCTGGTGGAGTTCAGAGAGCACCCACCCATTCTCAGCTACCATTCGAAAAAGGTCTTCGTTTATGGTTTCCTCTCCGGTGCTGATTATCTCAAAGCGACTTCGGCCATCTCCTTCTGTTTTTCGCATAGTAAAATTTTTTATTTTTTTCACGGTCTTAAGCTTGTCTTTTATTTGCTCAACTGGCCCTCGAACAACCATGGTTACCACCCCCCCGCCTCGAGCGCGACTGGACATCTCTTCAGGAATGCCGCTGGCCACAATCCGGCCACGGTTCATGATGATGATTTTTTTACAGGTAGCTGATACTTCAGGCAAAATATGGGAACTGAGGATAACCGTTTTTTCTGCCCCCAGCCGTTTAATTAACTCTCGAATCTCAACGATCTGGTTTGGGTCCAAACCAACGGTCGGCTCATCCAGGATAAGAACCTCGGGGTTATGAATCATGGCCTGTGCCAAACCTACCCGCTGGCGAAACCCCTTGGAAAGCTCATCAATTTTTTTATTGAGCACAGGCTCCAACCCACAAACCTCGACCATTTTCTTGACCTGAGGCTTAATTTTTTTTCGGGGGATATGCCGGATTTGAGCAATGAACTTTAGGTAGTCCACTACCCCCATCTCCGTATAGAGAGGGTTATTTTCGGGGAGATAACCGATGGAACGGCGGACTTCCAGAGACTGCGTAAAAACATTTTTACCCGCGATCGTCGCTGTTCCGGAATCCGCGGCAAGGTAACAGGTCAGGATTCGCATGGTAGTAGTTTTACCGGCTCCATTTGGTCCCAGAAGCCCTACAATTTCTCCCTTGTTTACGGTAAAGGAGATGGTATCGACCGCAAGAGTAGCCCCAAAACGCTTGGTTAGGTTTTCTGCCTCAATCATAGATTTTCCTGAACGATATTTTTCGTAACATTCTGACCGCTATGGTTTGGTATTTGAAGACAAACAAAAATTTTAAAAGTTCGCACGATGGCTGAAAATGTCTTTAAGCTTAAAAACTTAAATAATTCTAAAAAGTCTCATTTTAAAAAATAAAAAGAAATTGTCAAGACATATATATTTTCTGGGATAGACAGAAACCAGCTAAAGTGATAATACATTTTAAAGAAACAGGTATTACAAAGGGTTGCATCAAAACAGAAAATACGATATTCTTTATATCTATTTTTCAGTCAAGCAGGAGAAGGCAGACTATTTTTGTAAGAGCTTTAAATGTAGGAGGAAATTTAGTGAAGAAAATCTGGGTGAAAGCAATTCCTTGGGATAAAAATGTTGTAACCACTGCGTTAGAAAGCGGCGCTGACGGCGTGATGGTTCCCAAAGGTTTTTCGGAGAAGGTTAAAGAGCTGGGGGTCATTACCACGATTGCCGAGGATGGAGATCTCAAACTAAATAAAGATGTTGTGGAATGGGAAATTAAAGGGAAAGAGGATGAAACAAAAATTTTACAGTTAACGAAAAATGCGCTGGTCATTGTCCGGACAACGGACTGGACAATCATTCCCCTCGAAAACCTGATCGCGCAAACCCAAGGGCTCATTGTTGAGGTTAATGATGAAAAGGAGGCCCAGACCGTTTTTGGAATTTTGGAGAAAGGGGTTGATGGTGTTCTCATCACCACTCCTGATCTCAATCGCATAAAAAAGATCATCGAAATAGCCCACCGGGATTCCGAGCTTGTTCACCTTATCCCGGCCAAGGTAAAGAAAATAGAGCCTGTCAGCATGGGAGATCGAGTTTGTGTTGATACCTGCACCTCCATGAATATTGGAGAAGGGATGCTTATCGGCAACAGCAGTAAAGCTTTTTTTCTGGTGCATTCCGAATCCATTGAGAACCCGTATGTTGAACCAAGGCCTTTTCGGGTGAATGCTGGCCCGGTTCATGCCTACATTAAAGTTTTGGGCGGCAAAACCCGCTATCTATCCGAGCTTAAGGCGGGTGATGAGGTTATGGTGGTTAACTTTCAGGGAAAAACCCAGCCCGCAGTAGTGGGGAGGATAAAGATCGAAAGACGCCCGCTCATCTTAGTAGAAGCTGAAGCTCAAGGCGAGGTGTGTTCAATGATTCTCCAAAATGCCGAAACCATCCGCTTGACTGCCCCGGATGGGAAACCAATTTCCGTAGTAGAACTGAAAAAAGGAAGCGAGGTGCTGGTTTCTCTCGAGGAGGCAGGGAGGCATTTTGGGATAAAAGTGGAGGAGACAATTCAAGAGAAGTAGGAGATATCTTTTTTTCAGCAGACATATTATTACTCATTCGAGCAAAAGGAGGCTGCCATGGCAGTAAAAATTGGAATCAATGGTTTTGGAAGAATTGGGAGATGTGCCCTCAGGCTTGGGGCAGACAACCCCGCACTGGAATTTGTGGCAATTAATGACATCACTGACCCGAAAACGCTCGCGCACTTACTCAAATATGATTCCGTCCATGGAATCTTTAATAAAGAGGTAAAAGCCAAAGAAGGTGGGATTCAGGTTGATGAAAAAGAGGTAAAAATTTTAAGTGTTAAAGATCCTGCCCAGCTTCCCTGGAAGGACTTGGGAGTGGACATTGTGATGGAAAGCACGGGTCTGTTTACCGACCGGGAATCAGCGGCTAAGCATCTAACCGCAGGCGCTAAAAAGGTCGTTATCTCTGCCCCGGCAAAAAAACCGGACATCACTATCGTCATGGGGGTCAATGAAGACAAATACGATCCTAAAAACCATCACGTCATATCCAATGCTTCGTGTACCACCAACTGCCTTGCGCCGGTTGCCAAAGTCTTGATGGAAAACTTTGGTATTAAGAAGGGGCTTATGACTACCATCCATTCCTACACCAATGACCAAAGAATCTTAGATTTGCCCCACAAGGACTTAAGACGGGCGCGGGCTGCAGCTTTATCCATGATCCCCACCACCACCGGAGCGGCGGCCGCGGTCTCACTCGTACTGCCGGACTTAAAAGGAAAGCTCGACGGACTTGCCATTCGGGTTCCTACCCCGAATGTCTCTTTGGTTGATTTAGTAGCCACGCTCGAAAAAGAGACGACCAAAGAGGGAGCAAATGCCGTCCTAAAAAAGGCAAGCGAAACCACCTTAAATGGTATCCTGGCTTATACCGAAGAACCTTTGGTTTCCTGTGATTTCAACGGCAGTCATTTTTCTTCGATTGTCGATGCCTCGAATACCACCGTTATCGGTGGGGACATGATAAAGGTGCTTGCCTGGTACGACAATGAAATCGGCTATGCTACCCGGATGGTTGACTTAGTTCTCTATCTTGCCAAGAAATTATGATGGGGTTTAGGAGAGATTATCATGGCCATAAAGTATATAAAATATATTGACAAAATAAACCTGAAGGGGAAAAGGGTTCTGATTCGAGTGGACTTTAATGTGCCCCTCGATAGAAACAAGAATATTACCGATGTTACTCGGATTCAGAGCGTCTTACCCACGATTAACTACGCCATAAAACAAGATGCTAAAATCATCCTCATGTCCCATTTGGGTCGTCCCAAGGGAAAGCCAGATACTGAATTTAGCCTTTTACCGGTGGCCAAATACCTTTGTCAGGTCTTGCAGAAAAAAGTTATCCTTGCGCCAGATTGTATTGGTCAGGAGGTGGAAAAGCTTGTTTCTGAGATGCAGCCACGCGATATCCTCCTCTTAGAAAACTTAAGGTTCCACCCGGAAGAGGAAAAAAACGACCGGGAGTTTGGCCGCAAACTGGCAATTCTTGCCGATGTTTATATTAATGACGCTTTTGGCACCGCCCACCGTGCCCATGCCTCAAATGTAGCAGTGGTCGAGTTTTTCAAGGAGTTTGGGGGTGGGTTTCTGATGAAAAACGAGATCGAATATTTTCGAAAAGCAATGGTTGAACCTGCCCGTCCCCTGGTTGCTATCATGGGTGGGGCAAAGGTATCTGAAAAACTTGATGCCTTGGAAAACTTGATCCAGAAAGTGGATAAAATTTTCATCGGTGGGGGGATGGCTTTTACCTTTCTTAAGGCCCTGGGATATGACGTAGGAAAATCTCTGGTTGAAGGGGAGTTGATTGAAACCGCAAAAAAGATTATGGCAAAAGCGAAAGAACGAAAGGTAGCACTCCTTCTTCCTGTTGATTGTGTTGCCGCGGATCAGCTTGATTCCCACGCGTCTACAAAAATCACCTCGATTCAGGAGATCCCTCCGGGATGGATGGGTCTGGATATCGGCCCGGCAACGCAAGTGCTTTTTGCCGAATCGCTTGCAGAGGCCAAGACCATTGTCTGGAATGGTCCGATGGGGGTTTTTGAGATGGAACCGTTCAGCAAGGGAACGTTCGCGATGGTGAAGGCTCTCGCGGAATCATCCGCCCTCACGATTGTGGGTGGTGGTGATACTGATGTGGCGGTGCACAAATTGAACGCAGCGGACAAGATTTCATATATTTCTACGGGGGGGGGAGCTTTTATCGAGATACTGAAAGGCAAACCTCTTCCAGCGATCTCTGCCTTGGAAAGAGCGGGCTGAAACCAAAACGAAGGCAGAAGCCAACATTCAGAGAAGATGTTTTTACCCCGTTAGAAAACCTGTTAAACATCAAATACCTAAGAGGGGGAAGAAGCATGGGATAAATGCCCCGGGTGAGATTTTCCTAATGGGGTTTTCCCATGGGTGGCTGATTTCTGTCTGCTGACTGCCGTTGAAAATGAGCTCACTTCAATGGGGTTATGACCCTACGAGACGAAAGGAAAACAAAGCATGAACCGAGTCTCTTTAATTGCCGGGAACTGGAAAATGTACAAAACAGTTCCTGAGGCTGTAGCAACCGCTGCTCAACTTAAAGAAGCAGTAAAAGACATCTCCGGAAGAGAGATTGTGATTGCCCCTCCGTTCATTTCTCTCCATCCGGTGGCCCAGGTTATTAAAGGCTCAAACATTAATCTTTGTTCTCAAGATGTTTTCTGGGAAGAGGAAGGCGCTTTTACCGGCCAAATCTCTCCGGCCATGCTTCTCAGCGCCGGGTGCACGTATACCCTTATCGGTCACTCGGAGCGAAGGCAGTATTTTGGCGAGACCAATGAGACGGTGAACAAGAAGACTAAAAAAAGCATCGATCAAGGCCTGAAGGTTATCGTTTGCATTGGCGAGGCTCTGGAAGAGCGTGAAGCCGGGAAAACTTTTTCCGTTCTGGAAATCCAAATTTCCGAAGGGTTAAAGGGGCTACTTCCTGCTTTTATGGGCGGTGTGGTCATCGCTTATGAACCGGTCTGGGCGATTGGAACCGGTAAAACAGCTACGGCTGCCCAGGCAGAAGAAGCCCACCTGTTTATCAGGAATAAGCTTAAAGAACAACTTGGTACAGATGTAGCTGAAAAAACCCGCATCCTTTACGGCGGAAGCGTTAAGCCGGATAATATTGATCAATTGATGGCGGAGAAAGATATTGACGGTGTTTTGGTGGGCGGGGCTTCGCTTAAGGTGGACTCCTTTTCCCGGATTGTGAAATTCACCTAAAGCCTTATCCCTTATAGAATCTCAAGAACCAAAAGCCTGCTTTTTGCCTCAACCTTCTCACGGGTGATCAGCAATTCTGCTACGCTTCTTCCCAAAGTCTTTTTTGTTTTAAAAATATATTATTATTTCAATGTGTTAATCGATTGCCGGGAATAGGCATTGGATAAATAAAAAAATCTTGATAAAATTTTTAAAAACCAATATTATTCCGAACTTGAACAGCTGACATTTAAAAATAAAATGGAGAAATAATCATGGGTACTGTTATTATTATAATTCATATAACCGTTTGTATTGCTTTAATTTGTATCGTGCTTCTACAAAGCGGTAAAGGGGCAAGTCTGGGGGCGGCCTTTGGAGGAGCAACGCAAACTGTTTTTGGGGCTACTGGCGGAGCGGGTTTTTTTGAAAAACTCACTACTTCCATAGCCGTTATTTTTATGATTACTTCCCTCCTCCTGACGTATATCTCGGCGAAAAGAGGTGGGGAGACAATTATGAGACCAAAGGCCGCGCAAGAAGAAAAAGCGGTCCCCAAAATTCCCCAGGCTCCAGGCACAGGAGCCGGGCAAAAAGCACCAAGTACTATGCCGGCAACCCCTTCTTCTCCTCAAAAATGATCGGGGTAAATTATAATGCCGAAGTGGTGGAACTGGTAGACACGCTATCTTGAGGGGGTAGTGGGGAGACCCGTGGGGGTTCGAGTCCCCCCTTCGGCATTCAAGAGAAAGAAATACCTGTAATTTCAACGAAACGGAAAAATGGATAAAATGTTTGGGGGAAAATTCTTCATGATTGTTCAGTAGTGTCCCAACGTTTTATTAAAATTAGGATAAAAACAATAAAGTATCAATGATTTGTAAAGAAAAAGGACCTGCATCGACTTGAATTTCAGCGTACGATGCGATCAAATTATTATGGGTTCCTCTAAAAATGTCATTCCTGCGAAAGCAGGAATCAAGAACCAACCGAAATTACTGGACTCCCGCCTTCGCGGGAGTGACCGATTGGCAATTATTAGAGGTACCCTTATGTTAACCACTCATTATTCCGCTCAAAAATACCCCGAGCCATTACGCCGGATTCGATTCTACGACCCGGAGCGACAGAAGCGTCTGGTATTTTTAACCAACAATTTCGAATTGCCGGCAGAAACAATAGCCCGATTATACAAAGCACGCTGGCACATTGAACTATTTTTTAAACTTGATAATTCCCTGTAGCTTGCTGCAGGGTCTCATTGTGTCATTCTCTGGCTTGACCAGAGAATCCAGTTTCTTTGTTTCTGGATT
>LQYC01004463.1_pt1 | contig 10276 bp, 20 predicted proteins | sample 661771 | NCBI WGS metagenome assembly LQYC01 (sample SAMN03483023, study PRJNA281117) | bioreactor metagenome | isolation source: benzene-degrading methanogenic enrichment culture from a contaminated... | place: USA: oil refinery in Oklahoma | collected 2011-05
CGATGGAGAAGGAGTTGCGGTTTGCGATTCGTGAAGGAGGCCGGACAGTAGGGGCGGGAGTAATTAGTGAAGTTATAGAATAACCGGCTGTGTGAGTGGATCGGATACCGGAAGTCGTAAAACATAAAACAAACGGATGTATCAAGACAAAGGTGATTAGGTGAGGCAAGGATGACTGACCAAAAAATAAGGATTCGTTTAAAGGCATATGACCATAAGCTGCTGGATCAATCGGTCGAAGAGATTTTAGATACTGCCCTTCGGACTGGAGCACGGGTTGTTGGTCCTATCCCTTTGCCTACTGAGATTAATAAGTACTGTGTTTTACGCTCGCCTCATGTAGATAAAAAATCTCGAGAGCAATTTGAAATTAGAACGCATAAAAGACTGCTTGAGATATTGGAACCAACTCAGGAGACGATTGATGCCTTGATGAAACTCAATCTTTCTGCTGGGGTGGATGTAGAGTTAAAACTTTAAACTTTATCGATTTACTAAAAAAATATGATGCTGGGATTGATTGGCCGAAAGATTGGAATGACGCAGGTTTTTTCGGAAGACGGAGAGGTTTTTCCGGTGACTGTTATTGAAGCTGGCCCTTGTACCGTGGTAACTAAAAAGACCGATGAAAAAAATGGTTACAAAGCCATTCAGGTGGGTTTTGGTAACCAGAAAGAATCACGGGTATTGTTACCTTTATTGGGACAGTTTAAGAAAGCTTCTCTTCCTCCTTGTCGGGTTTTGAAAGAGTTTCGGGTTGATGACGTGGAGGCGTATGACGTTGGACAAAAACTTACGGTCGAGGTGTTTTCAATAGGAGAAAAGGTTTCCATAACAGGAAAATCCAAGGGCCGAGGTTTTGCCGGCGTAGTAAAACGGTGGGGATTTGGGGGGGGACCGGGATCACATGGTTCCATGTTTCATCGGGCTCCGGGGTCCATTGGACAAAGTGCTGATCCCTCCCGGGTTTTTAAGGGCAGGAAACTTCCAGGGCATTATGGAAATGCTCAGATTACCGTGCGCAATTTAGAAATTGTGGATATTAAAACAGAACAAAACCTGCTTTTAGTTAAAGGGAATGTACCGGGAGGAAAGCGGGGAATAATTATGGTTAAAAAATCGAAATAAGTGAATGGTTGGAATGACAATGCCAGTGGTTGATATCGTGGATATAACAAATAATAAGGTTGGGGAAACTTCATTAAACGATGATATTTTTGGAGTTGAGGTAAACCCTTTTCTTATCCATGAAGTGGTAAAAATGCAACTGGCCAACCGGAGGTCAGGGACCGCTTCTACCAAAAACCGTTCGTTAGTAAGGGGAGGCGGTAAGAAACCCTGGAAACAAAAAGGGACAGGACGTGCTCGGGTTGGTTCCATTCGTTCACCGTTATGGAAAGGTGGGGGAACGATTTTTGGCCCAATGCCGCATGATTACTCTTACTTAGTTCCTAAAAAGGTCAGAAAGAACGCTTTGAAATCATCCCTGACCCAAAAGCTTCAAGAGAATAAATTGGTGTTGGTTGATGCCATTAAATTAGATGAGGTTAAGAGCAAGCAGTTTGTAGCCTTAATGAAAACTTTGAAAATAACTAATGCCCTTATTATTGATGAGGAAAATAAAAATTTGAGGCTCTCAGCCCGGAATGTCACCAATTTCAAGGTCCTCAAGCCGGAGGGGCTCAATGTTTTTGATCTTATGGTTCACGATTATGTTGTTTTAACTAAGCCGTCATTGGAAAGCATCGAAAAAAGGCTTTTAGCATGAAGAATATTTATGATGTCCTAAAAAGGCCGATTGTGACCGAAAAGAGCACAACTCAGAAAGAAACAGCGAATAAGGTATCGTTTGAGGTTGATCGGCGGGCGAACAAGATCGAAATAAAACAAGCGGTGGAAAAAATTTTTAAGGTAAAAGTTACTGATGTCCACACTATGCTTGTTCGCGGGAAAGTTAAAAGGTATAAAAATGTACTGGGGAAAAGATCTGATTGGAAAAAAGCAGTGGTTACTCTCAAACCCGGTGAGAAGGTGCCGTTTTTAGAAGGGGCTTAATCTGGTAGGAAGCTAATATGGGCATAAAAAAATATAATCCAACATCGCCAGGAATTCGTTTTAAAACAGTTTTGACTTTCGAAGAGATTACCCGGAAAAAACCGGAAAAAAGCTTGGTGAAAGGCTTGACCAAGACTGGGGGGCGAAATTGTTATGGCCGTATCACGAGCCGATACATTGGAGGAGGACATAAACGGAAATATCGGGATGTCGATTTTAAACGGAATAAACATGATATTCCTGCCAAAGTGGCAAGCATAGAATATGATCCGAATCGTTCTGCGAGAATTGCGCTTCTCCATTATGGAGATGGAGAAAAACGGTATGTCTTAGCTCCGTTAGGTCTTAAAGTGGGAGATACGGTTTTGTCCGGAGGGAATGCGCCGATTCAGATTGGCAATGCGCTTCCTCTGAATAATATTCCGGTGGGTAGTATTATCCATAATATCGAGCTTAAAATCGGAAAAGGAGGCCAGCTGGCTCGCAGTGCAGGCACCTATGCTCAATTTATGGCCAAAGAGGGGGATTTCGCGCAAATTAAACTCCCCTCGAATGAGGTGCGCGTGGTTCATCTCAATTGTTTTGCTACCATTGGCCAGCTCGGCAATATTAATCATAGTAATGTTTCTATTGGGAAAGCCGGTCGCACCCGCTGGCTTGGCAGAAAGTCCAAGGTAAGAGGTGTGGCTATGAATCCCATTGATCACCCCATGGGGGGTGGAGAAGGCAAGTCTTCCGGTGGTCGACATCCTTGCACTCCGTGGGGAGTTCCCACCAAAGGATATAAAACCCGGAAGAATAAGGCAACAACGAAGTACATCATCAAACGGAGAAAATAGATTGTAAGAGGAGCCAAGGATGAGTCGGTCCATTAAAAAAGGCCCATTCATTGATTTGAAACTTTGGAAAAAGGTGGAAGAAAACCTGAGTTCCAATAAGAAAAGGGTGATCAAAACCTGGTCACGACGATCTACCATTCTTCCGGAACTTATAGGGATGACCTTTGCGGTTCATAATGGCAAAAAGTTTATCCCGGTTTTTATAACGGAGGATATGGTAGGCCATAAGCTGGGAGAGTTTGCTCCCACCCGGACTTTCCATAGCCACTCAGGTGACCGGAAAGCTACTAAAGTTAAATCAAAGGCATAAGCACAAAATAATTCCATGGAAACTCAAACAGTTGCTCGTTATATCCGAATGTCTCCCCGTAAAGTAAGGTATGTCGCTGACCTGGTGCGGGGTAAAAAGGTTGGAGAAGCTCTGGATATTTTAACATTTACTCCTCGAAGAGCATCTCCCGTGGTATCGAGGCTCATAAAATCAGGCATTGCCAACGCAGGACAAAATGAGAGCATTGATGTTGATACCTTGTATATAAAAAAGATTTTTGTGGACGGTGGTCCCACGCTCCGAAGATTTCGACCGCGACCGATGGGACGCGCCACAAGGATAAGAAAGAGGAGTAGCCATATAACGGTAATATTAGAAGAGAGTTGATAGAAAGGTGAATTATTTTTATGGGACAGAAAGTTCATCCCGTTGGCTTTAGGCTGGGGATAAATAAGACATGGGTTTCCAGCTGGTTTGCGGAAAAAGATTACAGTAAACTCCTGCAAGAGGATATTTATATCCGCAAATTTTTAAAGAAAAAGCTTTACCACGCAGGAGTGGCCAAAATTGAAATTAAGCGGGTAGGAGCGAAGATAATCATTTCGATCCATACCGCTCGTCCCGGGATCATCATTGGCCGCAAAGGAGCTGAAATTGATAGTCTGAAGAATGAAGTCCAAAAAATGACCCATCAGGAAGTGTTTATCAATATTATTGAAGTGCGGAAACCTGAGATTGATGCTCAGCTGGTGGGGGAAAACATTGCCGGTCAGTTGGAGCGACGTGTTTCGTTCCGGCGGGCAATGAAACGGAGTGTAACGTCTTCATTGAAATTTGGGTGCCAGGGAATACGGATCTCCTGTTCGGGTCGGTTGGGAGGAGCAGAAATAGCCCGGACTGAATGGTACCGGGAAGGAAAAGTGCCTCTTCATACCATTAGAGCCAACATTGATTTTGGTTTTGCTGAAGCAAATACTACGTTCGGGATCATCGGGATCAAGGTGTGGATCTATAAAGGAGAGGTAAGTCAAGATAGCGAGGCAGTAAAAGAGCGGATAAGGAAATAACCTCATGTTAAGTCCGAAGAAGGTAAAACACCGTAAAATTCAAAAAGGCCGGATGAGAGGAAAGGCCTATCGAGGTAATGCGCTCCACTTTGGAGATTTTGGTCTTTTAGCTACTGAATGCGGCTGGTTAACGAGCCGTCAGATTGAAGCGGCGAGAATCGCTTTAACCCGCCATGTCAAGAGGAGCGGGAAGGTGTGGATTACAATTTTCCCTGATAAACCTTTATGCAAGAAGCCAGCGGAAACGAGGATGGGAAAGGGCAAGGGTAGCCCTGAGGAATGGGTTGCGGTAATCAAACCAGGCCGAGTTCTTTATGAGATGGAAGGGGTTTCTTTAGAAACCGCCCGGGAAGCGTTTCGGTTAGCAGCTCATAAACTTCCAATCAGTACCAAATTTTTGAGCCGGAGTCATAGTGATGAAGCCTAAAGAGATTCGGGACCTGTCCCCAGCAGAAATACTGCAGAAGGAGAAATATCTTACTGAAGAACTTTTTAACCTTAAATTTCAATCCGCCATGGGACAGCTTGAAAACACTATGCGGGTCAAACAAGTCAAGAAAGACATCGCTCGGGTAAAAACGATTTTTAAAGAGCTCCGCAAGGGCCAAGGGAAATAAAAAGGGTAGATTCATGGATCATGATAACCAGACACAGAGACGAAAAAAAACCCTGATGGGGATAGTTATTAGTGACAAGATGAATAAGACCGTGACGGTTTTAGTGGAACGGCTTACGCAGCATTCGACGTACAAAAAGTTTATCCGGAAACGAAAAAAATTTAAAGCTCATGATGAACAGAATGCTTGTCGGATTGGTGATAAGGTTCTCATTGTAGAGTCAAGACCTTTAAGTAAAGATAAACACTGGCGGGTTCGGAAAATTATTGAAAAAGCGGTTTGAGAATTTTATCCTTTTTTAATTCTGGGAGTTTCGAGGCGGATCATGATTCAACAGCAGACGCGACTTACGGTTGCTGATAATTCAGGCGCAAAACGAGTTATGTGTATTAAGGTTCTGGGGGGATCGGGGAGACGGTACGCTTCCCTGGGAGACGTGATTGTGGTTTCCATTAAAGAAGCGATTCCTAATGCCAAGGTCAAAAAAGGAGAGGTAGCGAAAGCAGTCATTGTGAGGACTAAAAAAGAAGTAAGGCGCAAGGACGGGACCTATATTAAATTTGATGATAATTCAGCGGTCTTGATTAATCCGCAAAATGAACCGATCGGGACTCGAATTTTTGGACCGGTAGCCCGAGAGTTAAGGGCGAAGAAGTTTATGAAGATTATTTCTTTGGCTCCCGAAGTTCTCTAGAAGAGATAAAAATGGAAAGAAAAAAGTTTCATGTTAAAAAAAACGACCTGGTGATGGTGATTGCGGGAAAGGATAAAGGGAAAAGCGGGAAGGTGTTATCGATGCTTTCGAAAAAAAACCGGGTCATCGTGGAAAAGGTTAATTTCATTAAGCGACACACCCGTCCCAGCGCCAAACAACGACAGGGTGGGATCATTGAGCGGGAAGGCCCGATCAACAGTTCTAATGTTATGCTCATATGTACAAAATGTAATAAACCTTCGCGGATAGGAAAGAAGTATCTTGAGGATGATAAAAAAGTCCGGGTTTGCAAGAAATGTGGAGAAATTCTTTCCTAATTAAAAAGGGAGATTGTCATTGGCTGCACGGTTAAAAGAATATTATCTTGAAAAAGTTGTTCCGTCTCTGAAAAAGGAATTTCAGTATAAAAATATTATGGAGATTCCTTCTCTCCAAAAGATTATTGTCAATATGGGGTTAGGGGAAGCGATTAGTGATGTAAAAGTGCTTGATTCTGCGGCAAATGAACTTTTGGCAATTTCGGGACAAAAACCGGTTATTACGAAGGCAAGAAAGTCGATTGCCGGATTCAAGCTTCGGGAGGGAATGTCTATTGGTTGCATGGTGACCTTGCGTAAAGAAAGGATGTATGAATTTTACGATCGGCTGGTCAACGTGGCATTACCCCGGGTTAAAGATTTTCGCGGAGTATCGGGCAAATCTTTTGACGGCCGTGGAAATTACGCCCTGGGTATCAAGGAGCAAATTATTTTTCCGGAAATCAATTATGATAAAATTGATAAGGTGAGAGGCATGAATATTGTAGTTGTCACCAGTGCTAAGTCGGATGAAGAAGGTAAGGCACTTTTAAAACACTTAGGTATGCCTTTTCGAGATTAAAAGATGGCAAAAAAATCTCTTATAGCAAAATCAAAAAGAACACCCAAGTTTTCTTCCCGGAAATATAACCGGTGCCCTTTGTGCGGACGACCGCGCGCCTATTTAAGGAAATTTGACATGTGCAGGATTTGTTTTCGGCTGTTGTCCTTAAAAGGTGAGCTTCCGGGAGTGACGAAGTCGAGCTGGTAAAAAAAGTCTTGGGAAAAAAAACAAGAATCTTTTGACCTTGTTTGAATAAGGAAATACTTATATGAGCATGACTGACCCGATTGCGGATATGCTTACCCGAATTCGGAATGGCAATAAGGCCAAGTTTGAGAAAGTAGATATTCCTCTTTCTAAAGAGAAACTGGAGATTGCTAAAATTCTCAAACAGGAGGGGTATATTAAAAACTTTAAAGTCTTAAGCGAAGAAAAAAAAGGAACGCTTCGAGTATATCTCAAGTATGATGCCCAAAACCGGGGGATCATCAACGGCATTAAGCGGGTAAGTAAACCGGGCTTAAGAATTTATGTAAAGAGCAAAAAGATTCTTCCGGTGCTTAACGGCTTGGGCATTAATATTGTTTCTACCCCGCAGGGGATCATTACTGACAACGACGCCAAAAAGTTGAATGTGGGTGGAGAACTCATCTGTTCGGTTTGGTAAAGGAGAATTAAGAGTGTCGCGCATTGGCAAACTACCAATACCAGTTCCTTCAGGAGTGAAGATCAGTTTAGATAAGGGGATTCTTAAGGTAACAGGACCGAAGGGAAGTCTGGAGCATATGCTGCGGCCGGGCATGAGCGTGGAAGTTACCAACGAGAATATTATTGTAAAAAGAGCCGATGAAAACCGGAAAACCCGTGCTTTGCACGGACTCTCCCGGACGTTGATCGCAAATTTAATTATTGGAGTTACTAAAGGTTTTGAAAGGATATTGGATATTTCTGGAGTTGGATATCGTGCGGAAGTAAGGGGTAATGTCCTCATATTGACCTTGGGCTATTCCCATCCCATCAATTTTACCCTTCCCCCAAGCATCACGGCTACCGTGGATAAACAAACCCGGATTATTGTTGAAGGGTGCGATAAGCAAAAGGTGGGGGATGTGGCAGCAAAAATTCGGGCCTTTCGTCCGGTTGAACCTTACAAGGCTAAAGGAATTAAGTTCGCAGAGGAAAAAGTCCGGAGAAAAGTCGGCAAGACCGGAGCAAAATAAAAGAGACGTTGCATTGCGATTATTACCATGAAAACACCAAAAAAAATCATCTCCCGATTAAGAAGAAAAAGATCAATTCGAAAAAAAGTTTGTGGCGCTGTTGCGCGTCCCCGGCTTTGTGTTTTTCGAAGTGCCAAGCACATTTATTCCCAGATTATCAATGATGAGACCGGACAGACGCTGGTTTCTGCATCTACCCTTACCGCTGAGCTCGGTGCTGATTTAAAGGAAGGGACGGGAAACATGAAGGCGTCAAAAAAAGTGGGCGCATTACTCGCTCGAAGAGCGATCGCTAAAGGGGTTAAACAGGTAGTATTCGATCGGAATGGTTTTTTATATCATGGGCGCATCAAGGCGTTAGCTGAAGCAGCCCGAGAAGGTGGGCTGGAATTTTAAAGAAAAGTGAGGGATATGATCGTAAAAGAGAAAGAAGAAAAGACGTTTATTGACAAAGTGGTTCACATAAATCGCGTGGCTAAAGTAGTAAAGGGTGGCCGGCGGTTCAGCTTTAGTGCTATTATAGTCGTCGGTGATGGGAATGGAATGGTCGGGTATGGACTGGGAAAAGCCAATGAAGTTCCAGAAGCGATTCGTAAAGGGGTTGAACAGGCAAAAAAAAATCTGGTTTTAGTTCCCATTATGAATGGGACGATTCCCCACGAGATTATCGGGCATTTTGGCGCGGGCAAGGTTCTTCTTAAACCAGCTTCGTTAGGAACGGGTATTATCGCCGGCGGTGGAGTGCGGGCGGTCGTGGAGGCTGCGGGGATCAACAACATTCTCACGAAATGTTTAGGGTCTCACAACCCTCACAATGCGGTAAAGGCGACCATAGATGGCTTGATTAAATTAAGAAGCCATGATGAGATGCGAAAAAAATTAGGCAAAGAACTCCTAAGTAAAACGGAATAATAGTTTTTTCATTTCACTGGAAATACGGGCAATGGTAAAAGAACTGAAAGTAACATTAAAAAAAAGTTCTATCGGACGGCCAAAAAAACACCAGAAAACTTTAGTGGGCCTCAAGCTTACTAAAACTCATAAGACCGTACAGGTAACGGCTACTCCAGAGGTGCAGGGGATGCTGAAGACAGTTGCTCACCTGGTGGAAATCCAAGAAATTGACTGATTGAGAAAGACGTTTAAGACTATGAAGCTTCATGAGATTAAAATTCCGACGGGTGCTCGAAGAAAGCCGAAAAGAGTGGGCCGGGGTGAAAGTTCCGGCTACGGAAAGACTGCGGGAAAGGGCGCCAAAGGGCAGAATGCCCGGTCGGGTGGCGGAAAAAGCGGAGGCTTCGAGGGAGGACAGATGCCCCTCAAAAGGAGGCTTCCTAAAAGGGGGTTTCATAATCCTTTTAAAAAGCGGTTTGCTTTAATCAATGTTAAAGATTTGGAGAGGTTTGACAAAGACCTGGTCATTGATCCTGCATTGATGCTTAAAGACGGGTTAATTAAAAAGCTCCAGGATGGCGTTAAAATTCTGGGAAAAGGGGAGATCACAAAACCTTTAATTATTAAAGCACACTACGTCAGTAGTCAAGCAAAAGAGAAAATCGAACGAGTGGGAGGAAAGGTCGTGGTTCTCTAACCATGCTTACGGGTTTTCAGAATATCCCCAAAATTCCTGAGTTAAAGCGCCGTTTGGTTATTACCTTTTTGCTGCTGGTGGTTTATCGGATCGGAGTTCATGTGCCTACGCCGGGTATTGATGGCATGGCACTGAAGGTTATTTTTGCTGAACAGTTTTCCAAAGGAACGCTCTTTGCAATGATGGACATGTTTGGGGGGGGGGCATTAGAAAACCTTTCGGTTTTTGCGTTGGGGATTATGCCGTATATCACTGCCTCGATTATTCTTCAGCTTCTTACGGTGGTAGTCCCTTCTTTGGAAAAACTTTCCAAGGAAGGCGAGGCAGGGAGAAAACAGATCACGAAATATACTCGTTATGGGACTGTTATTATCACGATCGTTCAAGGCTTTGGCCTTGCTATCGCGCTTGAGCGGATGACTGCGCCTGGAGGAGCGCCGGTTGTTTTGGTTCCAGGCTGGGGTTTTAGATTAATGACCGTAATAACCCTGGCAGCGGGAACTGCTTTTATTATGTGGTTGGGTGAGCAAATTACTGAGCGTGGGGTAGGAAACGGAATCTCGCTCATTATTTTTGCGGGGATTGTGGCCCGGATGCCCGTGGCCATGCTCCAGGTCCTCGGACTTTTAAAAGAGGAGGCGATGTCTATTTTTCTGTTAATTTTTGTCTTGGCTTTTATGGTGGCTGTGGTGGGGGCGATTATTTTTATGGAGCGAAGTCAGCGACGGCTTCCGGTTCAATATGCCAAGAGGGTCGTGGGTAGAAAAGTATTGGGTGGGGGAAGCACTTACCTTCCTCTCAAGCTCAATACCGCGGGAGTTATTCCTCCCATTTTTGCCTCTTCTCTCATGATGTTCCCTGCCACTATCGAACAATTTGTCAAGGTTCCCTGGGTACAGTCAATCTTGCAGGCATTAGGACCAGCTACCTTGCTGCATCAGGTCGTTTATGTGGCTTTGATTGTCTTCTTTTGTTATTTTTATACTGCGGTTACGTTTAATCCCATGGATGTAGCGGATGGCATGAAAAAATACGGCGGG
>LQYC01002099.1_pt1 | contig 10269 bp, 9 predicted proteins | sample 661771 | NCBI WGS metagenome assembly LQYC01 (sample SAMN03483023, study PRJNA281117) | bioreactor metagenome | isolation source: benzene-degrading methanogenic enrichment culture from a contaminated... | place: USA: oil refinery in Oklahoma | collected 2011-05
CCAGAAACAAAGAAACTGGATTCGGAGCCTGTCCCGTACTTGATACGGGAGTCAAGCCAGAGAATGACACAATGAGACCCTGTAGCAAGCAACAGGGAATTATCAAGTTAAAGTATTATATATCGTTTGAAATTTTTCCACTTTTCAAATATTATTTTAGTAATGAGTTATTTTTATGCAAGTAGATTTTAGTTGACTTTACACAATAATAACAATATTTTAATGTGTAAACAGGAGGTAACCATGGCAACCAACCTTGCAATTGATGATAATTTAATTATTGATGCTAAAAAAATCGGCGGGCATAAAACCAAAAAGGAAGCAGTAACTGAAGCCCTTGAAGAATACATTAAAAAAAGAAAGCAGGCTGACGTTACCAATTTATTCGGAAAAATTGATTATGAAAAAGGATATAATTATAAAAAAGGGCGATCAAGAAAGTGAAAGTTCTTGTTGATACTTCAATTTGGTCCTTAGCGTTCAGAAGGAAAAAAGAATCGAAAGCTTTAAGGCATCAGATAATAATTAATGAGCTTAAAGAACTCATCAATGAAACAAGGGCAGTAATCATAGGTCCGATACGACAAGAAATTCTTTCAGGAATTGCTGATGAAAAACAATATCTATCATTAACAGAAAAACTAAAAGCCTTTGATGATGTGAGTATAAATCAATCAGATTTTGAATTAGCGGCCGAGTTTTATAATATCTGCCGCAAAAAGGGGATACAAGGATCGCATATTGATTTCTTAATATGCGCCGTTGCTCTTCAAAACAATTTTTTAATTTTCACCGATGACAAAGATTTCGACCACTATTCAAAGATACTTGCCGTTAAATTACACCGTCCAAGAAAATTAAAGCATTAATCCAAAAAATATTATTTTCCAATCAATAGGACTTCTTCAGAATGATTGGTGCTTAAAACATATTTATAATTTTTTCGTCTGACCTCCTCTACCGTTGGCTTATATTTTCTCATCAGGTTTTCAAGGTCCTCAATTAAGGGAATGCCGTCAGCCCTATAAGAAACAACTAAAATACTGCCTTGAAATTTTCTAAATAATCTATCAAAGGCCGCATGAATCTGATCTTTATTAACCCAAACAGAACCATTTCCTTTTAACCGTTTATGCTTCGTTCTACAGTCAATCATCTCACCCCATTTTGAGTAATTAACTAACCCCTCCAAAAAATGATAAAACCCGAAGTAATCAACCCCTACTCCTTTTTTCGAAATATAAGGGGTATCAATGTAAACAAGATCAAAGTCTCCTTCGATGTCAAACACATCCAAATTGAGAGCCTTATTCCGCTGAGCATTAGAAAAAACCGCCTGATTAGCTTCGTCAGCAAATTTTCTAAAATGAACTTCAAAAGGCTTATCCCAAGTGGTCTTGTTACCGAAATTTCTTTCCACTTCGGAGAACCTTAGGTAAAGATTCTTTCTATGAAAAAGATTGAAGGGCCTTTTAATAATGCAGGCCTGACAAAAAGCAAAATAAGCCAAGGCTTTTTTATAGAGATCATCGAGCAGGGTTATATTCGTTACAACCATATCAATCCATTGGTTTTCCTCATCAGTGAAGTAAATGTCCTTAAAGGTATCATAAACAAAAGTTGAATAACTTATTTCACTGTGCCTCGTAAGAATGAAATCAATATCGTTTTCAGTAAGCTTTACTTTGTCGTTTTCAATTAGGGCAAGTCCAATATACCAGTTAAATTTCAACATATCGTTATATGTAACATTCTTGCCTTTTTCTTTTAGCATATAGCCAACGCTCCCTGTGCCACCAAAAGCATCAAGGGCAGAATTAAATTCCAAATCCTTAATAGCCTCCCAAATCCAATCAACTATCTTGAGTTTGCTTCCCTGAAATCGTGTTGATGGAAATGCAGGGTCGTTGTCTAGAAAGGTCATCTGTTTGATAGGCATTGTTGCTTTCATTTTTTACTAATCAATCACCCATTGTCTTATTTAATTTTTTATCTTCCCCGTAAACTATATCATCAAATATCACAGGGATTTGCCTTTTGAATTCGTCCAACAGAGGTTGGGCTATTTCTCGCATTTGTGGATGAGCATCATTAGAAGTCCTAAGTTTCAAGAAATGCCTCCATTCCCTTAAGTTCATAGTCATAACGATTTCTGTCTTTAGAGAGTTCGGCAAAACACTTCTCGCCTCTTGCGGGGATGCACCAAGTTTAATAAGTTCAAGGTAGGCTTTTTCAGCAGACTTTATAGCATTCTCCCAAATCTCATATTTCTTTTTATCTTCTTCACTATCAGAATCCCAAAAACATGGTTTGATTACCATAATCTCTCCGCCGAACTTGCCCATTGAATAGTTGCAATAACGAGTTGATTCCTGTGTGTAGCTGGCTATTCTATGACGGACAATCTCATGTGTTATACCTCTGTCACATATCACACGGACGGTTATATTGTAATGCTCAATTACAGACTCATGTCCCATATCTAAAATTTTCTTGACAAACTTCTCTGCTGAATCTGTAGTAATTTTGTCTTCTGCTTTATAAGCAGTTCTGCCAGCATTTTCAATTTGTTTTAAGATATATTCGCCATCAAGGGAGGTTTCAATGATAAAAAATGGACTTATGATTTTCATAACTTTTCTCACTGATTAATAATATTTTCAGAAAACAAAGAATATGTCTCTCCACTTCCCCATGAATAATAAGGTGTATTATGTTCTACAGCCGTAGTAGTTATTATGTTTATGTTAAATTCGGGATGTTTAATCATAAAATAAAATAGCCCCAGTATTTGAAGTTTTGTTCCAAATGGTGCAACAAAAAGATTATATCTTTCATGCAGTTTTTCCTTCAGCAATATTTCCTCAAAAACTTGGATAACTTTTAATGGCTCTATAGCAGGTAATTCTCGTTTGTCGTATTTTTCTTTCAGCAGACGTTCATTATATTTTTCACAATGCAAATCCCATTCAGGCTTTACCCCAGGTCTTGTTATTAAAAGCGTATTGATATTTGCATCAAATCTACTTATTAGAGACCATGCTCGCATTTCTTCATAACCTAAAATCACCATCAAATAATCATCCTTTGTTGATGACCAGCTATTCCAAAAAAATGGCAGAATTTTTATCTTTTTAATTCCATAGGAAAGGCTTCCTTCTTCTGGAGAAGCATATTTTTCCGGTACAGTATATAAAAATCTTAATTTTTTAATTTTCAAAATGTTTGTAAAATAAAATAGGGTTTCAAGCAGTAATTCTTTGGTGAAAGTTGTTATATCTAAAGTAACTTTTAGTTCTGTAGGTGAATTTAACAAATTGGTTTTAAAATAATTATGCAATTCTAAAATACCGTTCATGGTCATTCCATGCTCTACATCTATAATATAAAGTTTATCTTTTAACTTATTCGTTTCTAAAATCTCATTCATTTTTGAAAAGTTTTTTTCTCTAGTGGGATTTGGTTCCGAGAATTTAAAGATTATAATTCTATCAATCTGATATTCATCAATTTTATTAAAGGAGCCTAAACATCTGTCCTCAAAACTAACGCAGGTTATGAACAAATCATCAGAAACATCATCTTGAATGCTCCTGATATTATCTATTTTTTTTGCAGATATTATATCTAACATCATGCATCCAACCTTTTAGGGATTTCTTTCTTCAACTCGTTTTTTAATTGCGCTGTATTTTTATATTCAATAGCCCATGGACGCAAATCAGAGATGGGTCTATCTTCGCTCAAGCTTGTGTTATGCAATTGAATAAATTTTTTATCCTTTCCAAAGGCTACTCCTAATGCAAATAACATGGAAAAATCGTTATGGGTTGTATCAATTATACAAAACGATGCCTCTTTAACCTTCTTGCAAATTTGGCACAATTCACTTAGGCTCTTGGCTGGAGAAAACTTCTCAATTGAATAACTTGAAGGTTTTGTCATATCTTCTATAATCTTAAAAACTTCTTCCTCAAAGAATGATTTATTTTCATCTGGAAAGCCAAAAAATATTTTTTTTACCTTGTTGGCAGAATACCTTTCTACATGCTCGCAAACAGAATCTATAATCCTACATTTTTTATCATCGGGATTTTTTATATTATCAATAACAGGTTTAACCTTTTCATTTATTTTCTTCAACATTGAAGATTTAGTGAGATCATAAGGGACATATTCAATGCCTCCAAGTGGGTTAGGGGGGAAATCATTTTTGTACTTAGTAGGAATTTTATCTTTAAATACAAACAAAAAGTTTGTCTTGTTAAGACCCGTTGCCATCCCAAGTTCAAATATTACATTAGGGTTCAACTCTGTTATCTCAAACATACCAAAGGGGTATTGTCTCACACAAGAGCAAATCTTGCATAAAATGATACTTTGAGCAGGAAAATCTTCCGTGTCCTTACAAATCATATTACGGTTCAGCAAAGCATCTTTTATCCAGTTTCTTGGGTCTGAAATCCATTCATCCTTAAAAGGTATAGCTAAAAAAGCAAGTGTGTTATCCTTTGATAAATTGCTTCCATAGTCTACGAGATTTTTATTGCAACCAGAACCTGTGATTGGGCAGTTAGCTAAGGTTATCGGCTTATTAATACTGTCAAATAATGTTCCTTTTTTCTTATCTTGCTGGTTCTCTTCTCTTACTTTCCTTCTTTTCCCTTTTATCTGATTGACTATTTTTTTAAGTGTCTCTGCCCTACTCTCACTAAAGCATAGTCCTCTGATTTCAGAGGAATTAAGTGGTGTGCGCCATCTTTCTTCAGGAGGAATTTCCAGTAGCGGAGCAAAGATATTATTAAGGGAAAAAGTTTGAGGGAATGGATATTTTATATCCCGTGGCCTGAAAGATTTTTCCGGAATCAAAACTGGCAGTTCAAAACCACTTTCTATTAATTCGCGGGGGATTTTAAAATCATCATTTTCAAATTTTTCTGGGTCTATTATCTCTATCCTGTTTGCTTGAGGCTCGTTAGAGTAATAAAGTTTTGTTTCAAGAATTCGTCCAATATCTTGAACAAAATGGGCTAATTTATTAGCATACAAACTATTAATCGTTTGTTGAATTGTTATCGTCAACTCATTTTTTGCGACTTTGAAAGCGGCAGCAGATTGCAGTTCCACATTAATTGGGGTTCCGTTCATTATATCAATATTATTTTGCCGCGATAGTTCAAAGGCTTCTCTGCAAAGCCAGATGAATAGTCTCATTATACCTGATGATAGAGAGACATATTCATCAAATCCTGCATATAATTTTTTCCTCCCTTTAGCCCTTAATATTCTATAAATTGCAGCTTCTTTATAATGCCCTTCAAAGTTTTTATCATATTTTTCTTTGTCTCCCCTTTTTTTACTTTGTCTTGTAGATTCTTTTATCTTTTTAAACTCTTTTTCAACATCCTCTTTGGTTAGCCCTTCATCCGCCAATGTTGGAACTGGCAATAGTATTTTAGGGTCTTGTAATTTATATTCATATTTATTCTCTAATCCCAATCTATTTTCAAATACTTTTTTAGCAAGCGTTTTATATTTAGGTCTATTTTGCTGGTCTAACTTAAAATGCAAATCTTCATAATCATAGTCATGTATTTCCTCAAGTTTTTCGCTCGTTTTGGTATCAAGGGTCTTAATACCTCTTACCTTAGAAGCTATTCTCAGTGTTAATCTCCGACCTTTAATTACCTGATTTATTAAGCGCTGTTGATTTTCATCAAGAGACTCATATTCATCTAATAAGAGCATTAAGGGCTTATCTTTCAATATATCGCTATTCTGACGAATACAATCGTATATCTTCAAAATAAAATCAGGCGTTGATGTGAAATGCATATCTTTTGTGAATTTTTCAGCACCTTCAAATATAATCTTTTTAGGCAAAGTTCTGACTTGACTGATCTGATTCTCTAAACATCTCAATATATCATCAAATGAATTTATTGATGAGGTTTGCCAATTTAAATTCCGCAAATAATTTTCAATATCCGAACACACTGATGCCTCGTTTAATAAAGGTCTGACTTCGCAGTTATCAATTAGATACCTTATGCCCTCAATAATTGCCTTGCTGGACTCAAGGTTAAATAGATGTTCAAACAAGACCTCTAATTGTTTCTCATCAAGATATGCAATATTGTTTTGAGTAAGTGGAGAAAAGCAATCGGTTTTTATATAAATTCCACAAAAAGCTATGGTTTGAATATCGTGAGAATCAAGTTTAAGTTTCTTGGGCTCATGTTTTATATATTCTATGGCAGATTGAATTGCCATTTTTCTGAGGATATGTGATTTGCCAGATCCTCTGCCTCCCACTATAAATATAGCCTTTGTAATTGAAGGGTCTTCCAATTTGCTCATGAAATCAGGCGGTGAGAATGAAGTAGCTATTTTAATGTAGTTTTCTGGATATTCATCTGGCCGCCAGCCTTCAACCCTATCTACTGAAAAAGGATTGAGCCATTTATTTTCTAATACTGTCCCTTTCGCCATGTTCCTATCCTTATTTGATTTTCTGTAAAACTATCACAAACTCATCCTTAATCAGCCCACCAGTCCCATGCCTCTTAGTTATCATGCCCCTGCCCTTTATTTCATCACGCAATACTAAATTTTCTTCAAAACCTGTCTTCTTTGCAAGATCAATTAATAATTGTGAAGTATTGACAGTTGAGTCGCCAACTTTGTTATTTCCTACAACAAGAACCATTAATCCATTTGCTTTTAGGAGATTATAAGATTGTTTAAAAACCAAAGCCATGTTTTTAAAATATTCATATATGGCAAGCATTCTCTCTTTTGATATTTTTTCTGCCCTTTTTAATAACTTATCAATAGCTACTATGCCAATATCTTGTTTTTCATTTTTCAGGGATACTCTTTCAGTTCCTATAGTTTCTCTATCAAGTTCATTTAACTCAACCTCATTAGCCATCCCAAGCCAGTATAATTCTAATTTTGTTGACCTCACATATTTTTGTGCAGACAAATAGGGTGGTGAAGTTATTATCATTGATATAGAGTTATTCATTTTCCGCGCCTTTTTTTTATCTATCACACCTTTAAAGGTATAACATCCTCCTCTAATCTTCCTTGAATTATCCCAAATAATTTTTGCCGCCACTTCTCTTTCCCTTACCTCCTTTACCTCCCAAAGATGTTTTATCCTTTCTGAATTATCTTGGACAATTTCTTTAAAAATACCTTCAACATCTGGATTTTCATTTCTATTAATAAGGTCTTTTAGTTTTTCATACCGATAGGAATTTTTATATTTTTTAACCTTTAAAAGAACTGGTGGTGGTATATTAGGGTCAGCTCGTGACACACTCCTAACTAACTTTGAAAAACAAACCCAGAAAAAGTCCTTACAATCTCCATCTTCTAATTGCTCAATACACGCCTTTATTTTACCTAAGCCACTTTTTGCGTTTTTAGAAAACCATAAGTCAATATTTTTAAATTCAGGGATTGAAGAGTTTAATTTACTATTTTGCCTCGTTTTTTTTATTATTTTAAACAAATAATCAATTTTATTGTCTAAATCTATTGGATTTATAGGTGTAGTCTTAACTTTTGAAATCAATCTGCCAAGAGGATTAATTTCTACACCATAAACATCTCTTTTAAAATAAGGATTAACAATAGATTCTAAAAGCACTGTCCCACTACCTGAAAATGTGTCAAGAACCCTGCCATTAGCTGGACAGAATTTATCGCTTGAAAGAAAGAAGATAGGGATATAAGGGAATAATCTACCAGGATATGAGTGAATGTTATGTGTGAAAACATCAGACCGTTTAATATGCAAATTTGTAGATACAAACTTCCGAAAATTAAACCTTATCGCAGATTGTTTTTTTGAATATTTCTTTTCTAACTCGTAAAACTTTTTAGCTATTATACCGCTCATTTTGTTATGACATGATCCAAGATATATCTATTATTTAATGCCCGTTTTAGTTCTCGTCTCACTCTGCGTTATTCTTCTTCAACTTTTTATATTCTCTATACTCCTTCAAATTCCTATACGGCGCACCTTTGAGGTCAACTGCCTTTGCCATATCTTTGGTGAGATAATACATCCAGTAATCGTCAAAAACATCCTCACCAAGTTCTGCAAATGGTCCCTTTCCCTGTATCAACTCATCAATCTTGGTAACAGAACCCATATTCTTTGTATTACCACTCCCCGGTCGATCAAGGGCAATCCTATATTTTTCCTGAACAAAGAAAGTAAAATCCTTTATGACAGAGGTAATATTTTGTAAATCGTCTAATTTGTAAATTTTTCTCTCATCCATATTTTTATCTGTTCTTGAGTAGATAACGCCAAGCACAAAATGACCAACATATTCATTGTAAGGAAAGGTGATATTCTTTTTGCTTTTTCTATCCCGAAAATATCCGGTGAATGCCCCTAAAGTCATTCCGTTTACTTCTTTCCCATTCTTTCTATATGTGCTTTTAAGATCAACCGCAAATTTGTTGTTATTGCCGTCTATAAATGAAATGTCTGGATAAAAATTCTGTTCCTTGCAGAGAACCATTTTGTAACCAGTCTCTTGTGCAAATTGGCAAATTTTGGGAAAAAGAAGAAGTTCCATTATTTTTGAGACTACTTTGGTATCAACGGATATGGTGTAAATATTCTTGGCAATGTCAATAAACCCTTTGACAACCCAATCCCCTTCTCCTGTAGAAACAGCAGCGTTGAACAAATCGACATGCTTTACAAGTTGATTTCTAAACTTTTCTTTTAGTTTCTGTCTTTCTTCTGAATTCTCCATATTTTCCCTCAATGCGCTCCTTAATAAGTTGGCAATAACTTGAATCTATCTCAATCATAATACATCTTCTACCAAGACCCTTAGCAACAAACCCTGTAGTTCCAGAACCGGCAAATGGATCAAGAATCAAATCCCCTTCATTACTTCCTGCTAAAATTGCAGTTTCTAAAACAATAGGTTGTTTTGTAGCTGGATGACGAAAAGGGTTTTTCTCAGCCCAATACTCCCAGATATTTTTCATCTGGACTCCGCCATTCAATTCCTTCATTACGGTATAGTTAAATTTTGTTTTCCCTGATAAATCTTTCTTTGCCCATAGCATAGTCTCAGTAACAGCTCTAAAGCACGAACCTTTAAAGTTTGGCGGAGCATTTTTTTTGTGGAGGATTATATCATTAAGTATCTTAAACCCTAAATCTTGCAGCACAACATTTACAACGCCTATACTATGGTAAGTCCCTGTGACCCAGATAGTAGCCCCTTTTTTAAGTATACGCTGTGCTTCTTTTAGCCATGTATAATGAAATTTAAATTGATAATTAATGGATTTAGAATAAGCCCATGTTGTTTTTTGGGTATCAAATGTATCCGCATGTCCGTCATTACGCTTTATAATCAATCCTGATTGGTTGCCAAAGTAAGGCGGGTCTGCAAAAATCATATCAATACAATCATCAGGAGCTTTTTTTAGAATAGACAGAGAGTCGCCCTGAAAAAGCTTTATCTTTTTATCAGGGTTGTGATAAAAAGGGACAATCTTTTCCTGTTGATATTCTGCTTCCTGTTCAGCACAAAACATTTTATCTATTTTACTAAAAATATCATTTGTTTTATACATTTATATTTTTTGCCTTTCCTTAGGGCAGCAATTTCACATAACATTGTCCTAATCGCACCTCAGTGCGTTTAGCATCCCGATTTTGGGATATAAAGCGAACTGATGCATTTATTTTACCTATACTGCATGATAAGGTAAGATTTATGAAGTCCGGTTTATTATGGAAAACATGTATTCTGTCCATAAAACAAATCCAGTAGGTGTGGGATAAGGCGAGATTCCCCTGCTTATAAGCGATTTATGATAAATAGCATATTATAGGAATTTGTCAAGTGTTTTTATTGCGTTGGGTAGAAGGATGAATTTGGTTTTTTATAGGATAAGCAGAACATTTCTGGATTCCCCCGTATCAAGTACGGGGCAAGCTAAACCGAGTCCGGAATGACAGAGGGGAAGGAATTCTCGTATCAAATATTTGACAGGCTAAACAAACCGGAAAAAGAAAACCCCGTCAACTTTCTCCAAACGGGGAAGAATCAGTGGTTAGGGGTCGGTGGATAGGGGTCGGCTGACCACTGACAACTGCCCACAGACCACTAAACTTTATTCCAGTTTCGACGTCCGGGGGCTTTGCGCAGGCGTATTGCCTGAGGGGTTATCTCAACCAGCTCATCATCGTTGATATAGGCCATGCACTGTTCC
>LQYC01003255.1_pt1 | contig 10265 bp, 4 predicted proteins | sample 661771 | NCBI WGS metagenome assembly LQYC01 (sample SAMN03483023, study PRJNA281117) | bioreactor metagenome | isolation source: benzene-degrading methanogenic enrichment culture from a contaminated... | place: USA: oil refinery in Oklahoma | collected 2011-05
AGTCGTACTGCACGTCTGTCTGCACCCGGTTTATGTCTTCGCACCACTGCCGCAGCCGCGCCATCTTCAGCGGCACGTCCAAATCTCCCTGCCCTTTGGTTTCGACAATGACAATCCGCTTGTCGGACAGCTTGACCATGAAATCCGGGTAGTAGTTGGAGATATCGCCGCCCGCGTTCACGTAATCGAGCTTGAAATGGACGGCCAGGTAGTTCTTCGCGAAAGAGACCACATCGCTGCAATCCTCCAGGAATGCGGCAAACCGAAGCTCCAGTTGGCTGTCGCCAATGATGCGGTTGAAGACGCTTTTCTTCGGGACAAGGTAGCCTTGATCCTTGGCCACAAAAGGCCGGGTCTGGCGCAGCTTGATCGTGTCCCGGATTTCGGCGCCTGCCTGTGCGTGGCCGCACGCAGACAGGTCGCCTTTGTCCCGGACGGTCAGCGCGTTGATCGATTTTTTGAAAGTCTCAATCAGTGTTTTGGTGGCGGCCGGTTCCGACAAATTGCGCAGGGTGTTTGGGTCTTCCAGTTTCACCGGGCGGTCAAACAACTCCTCTTGCACAAACGCCTTGACCTTGCCATACAGCACGTCATAACCGCTGACCAGGCGCAGATCCTTCATGATGGTCTGCGCGAAGTAGCCGATCACGCTGCGGTAGTCGGCAACACCGGCCGTGTCGAGGATGGTGGTATGCGTAATCTCGCCGGTGGCGATGTCCTTGAACACGATTTCCCGCTGTTCTTCTTCGCTGAATTTCAGGCAGGCTAATCGTTGATGCCCCATTGCGGCGATATCCAGATCACCCAGGCTTTTATATTCCCGGTAGACACGGGGCGTCAGCACCGGAATTTCAATGTCCAGCGCGGCGATGTCCTTCTTCTCGTTCTCCTTGTCAACTTCGACCACCAGCGGAGTCTTCGGCCCCGTTCCTTCCCCCATCGCCTTGCGCTCCAGCACCACGCCTTCGGCCTGAATGGATTCCACGAACTCCATGAAGGCATTAGTGCCGACCACGCTGACGTACTCTTCCACATCACAGGGATACATCTTACGCAAACCCCGGCCCAGTGTCTGTTCGGGCAGGATGTTGCTCTGGGCGGAATAGGCGCGCAGGCCCACGATGGTGGTGACATTCTTCACATCCCACCCCTCTTTTAGCATCATCACCGAGATAATGGCCTTGTACGGGCTGTCCATTCCATCAATAGTATTGGCCTGCTTGCGCAGTTCCTTCAATTCGTCCTGGTCCTTGCCCGTGGCCGCTTCAGAAATCTCGCCGTTGTTCTTGGTGTGAATGACCAGCACGGCATCTTTTAAATCCGGGTAATGCCCCTCCAGATACTCGGCCACATCGTCGCAGTTGCGCGTGTCGTCGGTCATCACGAACAGGATCGCTTTCTTGTCCATCTTCTCGTGTTCAGCGTATGCCTTGCGCCATTCGATCACGCCCAGATGGATATAGTCAGTATATTTCTCGGTGTACTTCGCGCTCTGGCGCTCCTGCAATTTCGCGCGGCTCGGCGCGTCGGGCAGGACGGGATGCTTGACGACGTTCTGCGAGATGGCCTCCACCAGCGGGTAATCGGCCACGGTCTGCACGAAAATCGCTCCGTTGTTGTGCTTGGGCGTAGCCGTCGTGTCAACCTGCATGGAAAGAGACGCCCCCTTCTGTTTCAGTCGGTTATGAATATCCTCGATTGATTTAAACCAGGCCATGCGCGGATCGTGAATATGGTGCGCTTCGTCATTCAGGATCATCAACTCGTCAATGTCCCGGACGATCATCCCCAGGTCAACCTTGGAATCCGTGGTCGCGCCCGTGGGCCGCTTGCCCAAAAAATAATCCCGCAGGTCTTCATCATCCGGCGACGGCGGAATGTCCTCGCCCGAATAAACCCGGTGGATGTTGGTCAGAAAGATATTGCCCGTAGGACGGGTGATACGAACTTCGTCTTGCAGATGCAGCGTCAGTTGAAAATCATCGCGCCAGTTGCGTCCGTCAAACCCGTTGTCCGGCAGCACCGGATCGTCGAAGAAGATACGGAGGCCCTGAAAATCCCGGTAAATCCGGTCCAGGACGATGATGTTGGGCGTGATGACCAGGAAGTTGCGCGCCAGTTCAGATTCCGGCTCGTAGAGCTTGTGATAAAAACTCCACGCCAGCGCCAGGCTCAAGACCTTGGTCTTACCGGTCCCCGTCGCCATCTTCACCACGAACCGCCGCCAAGTCTCGTCGAACATGCTCCCGGATACCAGGCCGCTTGCATCAAAGCGCATCAGATCGTGCTTGTCCTTAACCCCCACAATATCGTAGAGGTAAATAATCGTCTCCAGCGCCTCGCGCTGGGCGAAGTAGTATTGAAATTCCACCATGGTTCCGCCTGCCTGTGCGTGTCCGCACGCAGACAGGTCGGTCTTTGGCAGCAGGTGCGGCGTGTTGAACCACCAATTGAGCAGGCTCCGGCTGGTGCCCGCCGCGCCAACGTAACCCCCGTCCCGGAACTCCTTCACCTTGCGGCGCAGCTCCGCCACGAGCGGCGGCATGAGCTTCTCCATGCTGCTTTCCCTCAACGCTTCATCGGCAGGAAACCAGCGTATGCCCGGATCAATAATCGCGTGCGGGGATTGCGGAAAGTCTTTATGCAGGGCCATTATTTATCCTTTCCTTCAAGCCGCTTGATGCTTGAGTCGACCGTCAGCAGTTTCATTTGATGGATGGCAATCTGATTCAACTTGCGAAGCCGTTCCGCTTGCGGTGCGTTCTCCCGGATGAACAGGGCGTTCAGATTCTCCAGGTTGGACAGGCACACGAGCTGCGACACATCCGCATCGTCCCGTATATTGCCCTTTCTGCCCGGATTCTTGTCGCGCCATTCCTTCGCCGTCATGCCGAAGAGCGCCATGTTCAGCACATCCGCCTCCGTGGCATAAACCAGGTTCACCTGGCGCGCGCTCAGTTCCGGCGGCACAAGGTTCTCCTTGATCGCGTCGGTGTGGATGCGGTAGTTTATCTTGGCCAGATTGCGCCGGATATCCCATCCAAGTTGTTTGAGTTCCTCGTCCTTAAGCCTCTGAAATTCTTTGATGAGATAGAGTTTGAATTCGACGGAAATCCAGGAGGCAAACTCGAAGGCGATATCCTTGTGGGCGTAGGTGCCGCCATAGCGCCCTGGCTTGGAGATGATGCCGATGGCGTTTGTGCGTTCTATCCATTGGCCGGGGGTAAGCGTAAAGCTATTCAGCCCTGCCTGTTTTTTAAACCCGTCGAATTCGACGGGTTTAAAAGCCGGGTTGTTCAATTGCTCCCAGATGCCAAGAAACTCAATGGTGTTCCTGTTTCTAAGCCAGTTGCGAATCAAGTCATCGGTTCTGTCAGGGTTTTTGTATCGCGCAATGTCCGTTATACAGATGTAATCCTCTTCGTTTTGAATGAGGATGGTTACTTCACTGCCTTTGACTTTCATCTTTGCCATTCCACGCTCCTTGACTCTCCTGAATTCAGCCAAACCGCGTTGGCCATTTCAACCCTATCGAATTCGATGGGTTTTACTTACTCACAGCACCCGCATGGGCGACCATTTCGGTGACGTCAGCAAAATGGTCTTACCATTACTTCTTCCCCACGTTCACGTCCACGATCGTCATCGTGTCATTGCCGAAAATGTCCACCACCTTCACTGCGATCTTGCGCCGCCCCGGCGCGCACTCGTGAAAGACGCTTTTTAACTCCAGCGAACGGTCCTTCTTTGTGCGGAAAGACTGCCATTCATTCTCAAAAATGTAATCCCCGGTCCAGCGTTCTTCCCATTCGCCGCCCTGCCCTGAGCCTGCTAGCGGTGAGCCTGTCGAACCCGTCGAAGGGTCCTCATTCTTCACCCGGATGATTTCGCGCTTGCTTTCGAAGTTGAAGTCCACCGCCCAGTAGTCAATCCAGTCCGTCCAGTTCTTTGTCAGCACTTCGCGGGTGGTGATCCCGTGCGCGTCCTTGATCACCTTGACGATTTGACCTTTTTCCACCACGATCCGGCTACCCTTGTTCTTGATCTCCGCCTCCGCATTGGCAATCGAGTCCTGCGAGTAGAACACTGAAAAGTCCGTTAGCTCCATGGCAACTTTGGCGGGCGACCGACCGGTCGCCCCTACAATATGCGGTTTGACCTCGATATAGGACACATCGTGAAACACCACCTGGTTCTTTTCCACTGCCCGCTTATCAAACACCTCGGCGGGGATGTATTTCGGCGCGATGTCGATGCCCTTGGCCCGCGCTTCGTCCAACACGTTCGGGAACAGCCCCATCTCGAACTCAAAGCCCAGGATGTCCACCTTGGTGATGTGCTTCTTGCGGCATTCCAGGATGATCTCCTCGACGAAGAGCCGCGTCACCGGCAGGTTCACCGGCCCGACGGACACCAGCCGCCCGGCCTTCTTGCCGTGGAACGCGGCAAAGCCCGTCGTTTTTTCCGCGCGGTAGGCCCGCAGGATCAGATCAAGGAAGGCAGCCTCCTTTTCTTCCAACTGTTTCTGCTGTTCCGCCTCGCGCAGGTTGGGATTCACGCCGATGTAGTGCTGGCGCTCGTACTTGCCCAGGTTGAGGATTTCAAAAGCGCGGTAGTCCTTACCATCGGCTTTGAGTTGCCGCTGCACGCCGATCATCCGCTTCCGCGTCGTGTGAATACCGAACTTACCGAGGTCGGAGACGATCCACTTCCGCCCCAATTTCTCGGCCACTGCCGCCGTAGTGCCAGAGCCACAGAAGAAATCGGCGACCAGGTCACCTTCGTTGGATGAGGCTTTGATGATGCGTTCCAGCAGGGCCTCGGGTTTTTGGGTGTTGTAACCTTGATATTCGCCAGCCATCGAATTAATCACGTCGACGTCGTCCCAAAAATCGGAGATATAAACGCCCTTGGCTTCATCAAGGTAATACTTCAGCTCTGGAATTCCCTCGGAGTTCCAAACTACAAGTCCGTCGGCATCCAACTTTTCCAAGACATCGATGCCCTTGAGCCAGTGCATTCCATTCTTTCCACGTCGGTTGGGATCAACTCCGTGCCAGATTTTTCCAGTTTCACCAGCCGACCTTCCGCTCGCCATCAACGGGACAACACGGAAGACGCCTTTGTCGTCATGGCGGCTGTAATGCTTCTTCGATGACTCCGAATATTCCCCAAACTGCGGATTGAAGGTGTGCTGCCCGGACTTTGAGAAATACAGAATGAAGTCTTGACTGTTTCGCCATTGTGTTTTGACCCCGGCTGCAATTGCGGAGCGCTTCCAAGAAATTACGTTTTCAATGTTATGAAAGACTTCTTCCATGACAGTCCGCAATGCTCCGACCATCCGCCAATCACAATGCACATAAATACTCCCATCCTCGGCCAGCAAATCGCGCATCAGCACCAGGCGCTCGTAGATCATGGCAATGAAGGAATCGGCGCCTTTGCCCCAGGTGTCGCGGTAGGCGATCTCTTCGAGGATGTTGGGTTTCTTGGTGAAAGTTTCCGTTTGCCCTGAGCCTGTCGAATGGCCAATTTCGATGTCCATGCTGAAATCCGCGCCCACGTCGAACGGCGGGTCAATGTAGATCAGTTTGAGGCCGCCCTGCTTTTCGATCTCCTCGCGCAGCGGGCCGTTCTTCAGCGATGAGAGAATCAGCTTGTTGTCGCCCCAGATCAGCTTGTTCGTCCAGCCCTTGAGCTGGCGGCCGCGACTGTCCAGTGAGATTCCAGCCCATACAAACAACGCATCGCCCTTCTTGGTGTCTTCCGTCTTCTCGGCGCGTGGTTCGTCCACCTGCTCGATGACCTGGAAGGGCAGGACGATATTGCAGACTTCGCTCGTCTTGCCGTTCCAGACCAGCTCCACCTCCCGCTTGTCCTCAAACAGCAGAAAGCGGTACTTCTCCGGCAATGGCTTGTCCGCCTCGATAAAGCGGACAATCTCCTGCTGTTCCTGTTCGGTCAGTCGTGGCATAAAAATTCTCTCCTTCGCGGTGTTCTGCCCGGTTTCAGGCCGATGGGCACTATAGAAAATTGTTATGTGATTTTCTTATCATCAATATTGTCAATAAGGCTGTCCACGAAACAGCCGAGCCGTATGTAATTGGGATAATCACGCCACATGCTTCTTAATTTAGAGTATCTCAATTTGAAATTTGCCACTCAATATCGTTTGCTTACTTGCCTGCAAAGAAGGTGCTGAAACAAACAATCGTTTCTTAGCTCTACTTACAGCAACATAATATATCCTTTGTTCTTCCGCTTCTTTGTTTGTTGCAGTTAAATCAGGATTCAGTAAGAACTCCAAATCACTCTCTTCTTTTAGTATAAGCAGTACGTTATCAAATTCGTCGCCCTTGGCTTTGTGAATTGTCTTATGCGCGCTTGTATCCTCCACAATTCTCACACACAACGATAATTGCAGATAAGTATATCCTTCATAAAAGGTTCTGGCCGCTCCACTTCTCAAATCAGAAATATCATTTTTAATATCGGTTTTGACAACTAAGTAAAACTCATACAGTGATCTATTCTTGTAATCATCATATTTTTTTAAAAGAGTTCGTATATGTTTCAACGCGTCCCTTTTACCTTTGGCCTTATCATTCTTAACCCTAAAAATCTTTTCTAATTCTTTTATTGAATCCTTGTATTTGCCCTCACGAGCTAACTCAGCAGATTTTATACAAGCAATAACAACTTTACTTCTGTATCTATTACTACTACTTGGTTTGTCTTTATCCTGCAATTCTTCAAATAGCTTATCGTTCAAGGCTACTCCGCTTACCTCACGTTTCATTGCGTTTGAAGTAATATTGTCTCTCGACAAAGAACATATTTTCTCGCCTATACATTGTTCTTTTGACCATCTGAGTGAATCAGTCATTTCGCCCACAATAATAGTTGGCTGATCACCAGTTTTATTGTGTAAGCTAACTTGCTGGATATCAGAACGTATTTCATTTAAGACTCGCACAATCTCATTGGTGCTTCTCCTATTCTCTGCCATTTGATAATCGGCCATTTCTGGAAGTTTGAAGGTAGTAAATCTTGCAGGTTCTGCACCCTGAAAACTATAGATTGATTGCGCGGTATCTCCAATTATCCCAACAATAGTCTCACTCTGTCCGATTTGATGTAGAATTGCAGCTTGGATCGGGTTTGTATCTTGGAACTCGTCTACAAAGAAATATGGAAATTTCGCACGCAATACCTTCAGAATAAATGGGCATTTCTCTATTAATTGATAACCGAAGAATAGAACATCTTCGTGATGCAACACTCCTTTCTCCCAAGTCATTTTCTTATACTCATAGTATGAATCATTTCTGATTGGATAGCCATCTACTCTCATTGGATAATCAGGCTTGCATACCAAGTCCTTACCGTCAAATTTCCATCTCGCCTTACTGATTGCAGCTACTATCTCATTATCACTTCTAATTCTTTTCTGACCCGTTCTTGTCTTCCAGTCTTTTAGAAACGAATAGTTGGACAGTATTATGTCATCGTGCCCATCTATTTCTTCTATGTTCAGTCCATATCCAGCAGCAATGAATGATACATATGGCTTAACGATATGTTTGTATAGAAAACTATGAATAGTTGATACTTCTACGCGATCGGCAGAAGTGCCCAAACGGCTCAGAATAGTTTCAACGGCTATATTCGTGTATGTGATGCAAGCTATTTTGCGAGTTTTGCCTAATCTATTAGAACGATGCAAAACGTTTCTTATGTGTTCAACCATCCAATGCGTTTTGCCAGCACCCGGTCCTGCAGATACTCTGAAATGGTGCTCTATGTCAATGAGTGAGGAATCTGATGTAATTCGGTTTATTGGCATATCCATCCTAATGCGTTTTCGATGTAGTTGGGGACAATAAAATCTTGATAGCCTGCCTGTCCCTTTATATTCAGATTGTTTTCCAAGGCATAGGCGAGCTCCAACGCATTCTCACCTTTAGCAACTGAGTTTAGATAACGCGAAGCAATAATTGCCGCTCTTTTGTCATTATCGATGACCCAATTACATTCCCGTATTCCTCGCTTTATCTCTGTGTTCTTTTTGTTTGGGTTTTCTTCGGTCCCTTCCGGGAGTTTATTGAGAAGTTCCTCAACTGGTTTGTTATCCTTGAAAGAACACATCAAGTCTTTGATCTCAGCTTGATTGCTCATTGATTCTGTAACCAGAAGCTCCAATGTCGGATTATGTAGAACTAAGTCATATTCAAATGTTTTCCCTTTAACCTCATCTTGGCTGAAGAATTGGACATTGGAGTGGGCCTTATACTGCTGCATTTTCTCAGTTGCGTTGTCTTTGTACTCATAGCTTGCTGTGTCTTGATTATGCTGAAATGGATAGCATGTTGAGAAGCTCCCACCAGACATAGATTTTCTTACTGGGTCTCTGTCAGTAAGACACACTATCTTTTTGGGAATGGTATGAGGCTTTGGGTTGTCGAACAAATATAGAAAGTGATCGAAGAACCTTCCTCCGACATTTATTACAGCAATATGGTTATCTTCTAACGATTTACCCATATATTTTGATAGAATCGAAAGAAGTAATTGCTCAGCCAGTCCTTCCACCAAAATGACTCTCTGGGCAAAAAGCATGTCCGATTTAGTGGCGTCCAAGAATCGTTGAACATATTTCTTGCTTTTGTCATCGGGAAATACTTTTCCTGGATAACCGATTTTTGTTTGTCCATTCTCACTGTGTAGACAAATGATTTCGTCCAATGATATTGCTGATGTAATATGTGTGGAATGGCTAGTCACAAAGATTTGCCTAACCTTTTTCTTTTCCTTATTCTCTTTCAAGAATTTCAAGAATTTGTACTGCATTGAAGGATGCAAGTGTGCTTCGGGTTCTTCAATTGACAAAGTTGAAAAGACTTTTGCGTTGCTGCCTAAATAATCCCCATCTGAATTGACCTGCATTTTCGCCAAAAGCAAGGACATAAATATCAGATTATTGTATCCAAGGCCATTATGCGTAGCGGGTATTTTTATCCCGGTTTCATATTCTACAATTAGTCTAAGCGCGGAGAACATTTCGACATCTGAAAGACTGCCTTCAAAATTTGGAGTTGCTTTATCAAATGATGCTCCCGTATCCTTCGCATAGGATAGTATCTGCTTCTTACCTTCTTCCATACGTTTTTGAAGGTCTGAAAGAAGACCATCTGCTTTATCAGAAAAGTCTTGCTTTTTCTGCTTTATTTCAGCAGTTTTGGCTTCTTTTGATTTCTCTATTTCCGGTAATACTTTAATCTCATAGTCCATGAAAAAGTCTAAAACGTCGCGCAGAAGCGTATTGCGACCCGAAAGCATATCTCTTTCGACATCGCGAATTGCACTCAGAAACTGAAAATCGAATCTTTGTAATGATTCAGCGTCTGCTATGATCTGATTTTCAGTTTTTCCTCCCCAGATTTTATAAGTGAAAAGCCTAATGAAATCATTTTTGATGATTTTCCAGACTGTGTCCACCGCTCTTGGGTCTGCATCTGTAACCCCTGCAATAGTATTCAAATAGTTGTCTTTCTCCTTCTCAGGCAGAAAAAACTCATATGTTAGCAATGCTTCGTAGGAATCATCTAATCTGGTCAACCAATTGCCAACAGTCACCAAATCGTCGAGTTCTTCATGTTGACCTTGCCTTATGGTAATAGCAATACTGATTTTGGGTGGGCTGACCTTGAGTTCTTCTAAAGAGATGTGCTTATTGAAGTCATCTATTTCTAGTCGCTTGGATCCTTGATAGTCAATTGGCAGTGAGAGTGCTTTGATTAAGTTTGTTTTTCCAGTATTGTTAGGCCCTATGATGACGTTGACACCATCGTTGAACTCAATCTCAGTCTTCTTGAAGTTGCGAAAATTCTCTATAGCAATTTTGGCAATATACATAGTCTTGCCTCCGAAAGTTCTTGGGGAGATTGTGGGGTCAGGTCTTGCAATGATGCATCCCCGCCTCAACTCTCTTAACTGCCCTGCTCACCGTCACATAATGAACCCGGAGGTGATCCGCTATCTCTTTCATGATAAGGGAACCCGTGGACAGTAGTGGGACGCTGTTAGCTTATTAACTTTGAAGCAAGGTATAACCTTTTGTCTCTGCAATATGTTGTTCTCGAATGACCTTCTTCTCAATGAGACGGTGTTGTAATTCATTTTTGTGTCATTTCGAAGCGAAGCGAGAAATCTTGGTTTCAATAAATTCAGCACGTTAAGATTCCTCACGGAGCCTGTCCTGA
>LQYC01004553.1_pt1 | contig 10262 bp, 8 predicted proteins | sample 661771 | NCBI WGS metagenome assembly LQYC01 (sample SAMN03483023, study PRJNA281117) | bioreactor metagenome | isolation source: benzene-degrading methanogenic enrichment culture from a contaminated... | place: USA: oil refinery in Oklahoma | collected 2011-05
GACATCCTGTTACGCCTGGGCATTAATCCCAAACCATTTCCATTTGTTATTGAGAACGGGAAATGACTCGATCTCGAAGCTCATGAAAAGACTCCTGACCGGGTATGCCGTCAACTACAATCGGCGTCATGGTCGACCTGGTCACCTTTTTCAAAATCGCTATAAATCCATTCTTTGCCAGGAAGACCCCTATCTTTTAGAATTGGTACGCTATATTCACCTTAACCCTTTGCGGGCAAAAAATGTTTTAGATTTCAAATTATTAAACGCCTATCCCTATTGCGGTCACAGTGTAATAATGGGGAAGGGAAATAAACCCTGGCAGGATAGTGAGTATATCCTTGGGCTTTTTGGCAAGCAGAAAAAAGCAGCCCGAACACGCTATCAGGAATATGTAAAAGAGGGAATTGATAAAGGGAAGAGGCCTGAATTGGTTGGCGGAGGGTTGATGCGGAGTCTGGGAGGATGGAAAGAGATAAAAAATCTCCGAAAAGGAAGCAAACGGCAAAAAGGAGACGAACGGATACTGGGGAAAAGCGAATTTGTGCTGGGAGCATTAAAAGCAGCCGAAGAGGAAGCTGACCGCGCGGGATGAGGGGACATCCTATATTTTCCCTGTCAAGAAGAAAGTGTAAGAAAAAAAAGATCTTTCAAATTAATGTGATAAGATGTCACCCCTTTTCCCGGACATACCACTCCCGTTTGTTCTCTGAGAACTTTTAAAGGTTTCGGCGAATGTCTCACCTTGTTGCTAATCCGCACCTCAGCGTTATCATTATCCGGCATATCCCGTTTTAATTGAGGATCGCCCATCATCCTTTATTCAGGTTGCATGATTTAAGTGAGAGGCCCAGCATTGTCCCCTACGAGGTCAAGAGCCTCAACGTCCATGATCGGGCTCTCTCGCCGAAAAAAAACTATGGGTTATGTTAATCGATCGTTAGAAACTCCGGGTTAAACGGCTCCTTCTTTTTCATGATTGTCCAGGCAATGATAAGCAGCTTGGCTGAAAGCTTTACCCGCATTTTTGTTTTTATTCCTTTTTCCCGTTCCCGGCCTTTAAGCTTATTGGTGAAATCTCTGGTGGAGGCGATCAGCGCTGCTTGGTATAGGGCGTAGCGGAGGTCTTCTGCCTTACCCTTTTTTGAAAGGACCGGGTTTGCCCTGTCTGAGCCCTTGCCGCTGCGCTGGGCGCTTAAATCCAGCCCGGCAAGCTTTAACACCTGCGTTGTGTTCTCAAAACGAAAAGGGTTGCCGATCGCTGCCAGCACTTTAGCCGAAACATCAGGCCCAAACCCGGGAATGGTAAGAAGATGCCGATATTCAGAAAATTCTAAACAGCGTTGTTTGATTTTTTCATCAATTGAGCGAATAACTTTTTGTGTTTGTTGTAACTGTTCCACCATCACCTGTGATTCGAAGGCCAGCGCCTCACTGCTGCCGCAGCCGATCGAGGCATGTGCTTTCTCCCAAATTGACCGTAAACGCCTCCGTTGCGCTATCCCTCCGTTGGCGGAGGCTGCCAGACGAATAAATTGCTCACAGCCCATCACCGCAATCTTCGAAGGATTTAAATACCACCGTACGATTCTTAACCCTTCCCCGTATCCCCAATATCGGTCGAACTCCGGAAAATACTGGGCGATGAGATGATTGCGAATCCGGGCCTTAGTGCCATGCTCATATTTTTTAAGCCGTCTCTTTAACGAAATGAGGTTTCTCAGCTCACGCAACCCTTCCTCAGGATAATCGTAAAAAAGACACTTTCCCTGAGAAATAAGATCAGCCACGTTGGCCGAATCCTTTATGTCGTGTTTATCCCACCTGCCGTCCAACAATTCACGGTTGTTCTTTACCGCATTGCCCGAAACAAGCACCACCTGATGCTCGTTTTTTATCAGATATTCCCCCAGCGGCTTATGATAATTGGCCGTCGGTTCTAACCCGAATACTACTGTTTTTAAACGCTGTTGGGCTTTAAGCGCCTCGGCCTGAAAAAGCAGCTTTTCGAATCCTTCCCGGTTGTTTTCAAAGACCAACCGCCTAAAAAGCGTTTTGCCCCTTGCCGTACCGAAAAAGGCGTGATGGTTTTCTTTGGCTACGTCGATTCCTACGATCAAATACTCCTTCGATCCTCGGATTTCTTCTTTGATTTGACGAAACTTCTCCAGTCTGGTACTATTTATTTTATCCATTGGAGACCTCCTGTTTTAGAGTTTAAAGTTTGGTCGAGCTTACTTTTTCTCTTAACAGGAGGTTTCTTTTTTTGGTAGTCTGAAAATTAATCTTTCTCTGTGCTATCCTATAAAATCAAACTAAGGATGTTTGTATATATAACGTCCATAAAGTCATGACCACCGGCAGAGCCGGTGGTTTACCCTGGATTAATTATAACATTCTATACGGGACATCTTCAAGGTGTCCCTCTTTTTTCGATGCCAACGGCAACCTGACCGAAGGCCCGGATTTTACGGACATGAACAACATCGGTACGAGAACGATCCAGTACAATGCGGACAATAAGCCTTATCATGTTGAGCATACCGGGAATGGAGCTGCCATGGATTTGCTGTATGACGGCAACGGCGTGGTGCCCTGATGACGTGATCTCGGCCGCGACCTTATCCCCCAACAGGGTCTTTTGTCGATTAAGAATGCCAATGTTTGCTCCCTCGTGAGCAAGACGCAGTGCAATCGCTCTTCCGATCCCCCGCGAACCACCGGTGACGATCGCTGTTGTCGATTGAAGCTTCATCACCACTAACCTCCTTTTTAAGGCTGCTCCGCTCCTTCCACATCAACCAGTGAAAAAATTACGCGGATGCAATCGGTATCATACTCTTATCTTTCTACCACTGGACACAAACGACCGGTTCAAAATCCCCCCCGGACTCCCGACACTGGTTGCAATAAATACACATAACAATTTCATGACCACGTTACTTCTCTTCTTTTTTTTTGTCCTGTAAATTCTGCCACCTTACCTGAAAACGGATCATTGACCGATAACATTCCCGAACAATTCGATACGCCCGAAAAGAAAAAATAAAAGCGAGAAAAGATAATAGCACGGTTGCAAGGAGCGCTGCCCCTCTGAGTAAATCCTTTAAAAATGTTATTACCCCTGCATTGGCTGCTGCAGTCTCTTGGTTCTGAGAAATCGGGGTTGCTTTTTGTTCCGTCTTTGGCGGTTGCCCAGCAGGAGAGGGGCTTTCCTCCGGGCTGGCGATAGCACCCTGTGGAGGAGAAAAAGATTCAAGGTTTTTCTCCTCCACCCTAACAACTATCGGTTCTCCTTGTTTCTCTTCCCCGATGGTTTGAGGAGCCTGGGTTATTTCTTGTTTTGCTTCTGATTGCGGTTCGGTTTCTTTCCGCGCTTCTTTGGTTTCTGGAGGCGCTGGGGTGACTTTTTCTTTTGTGGTCGTTAGCATCTGGGCTGCCTCAGCTTTTCCCGCAACCAGTTTTATAAACTTTGCAAAAACCCATCCTTTTATTTCCGATTGTTTTCCTTTTATAGCCACCAGATACCAGTCTTCCTTTTGATCAAGCACCTCAGCTTTATCCCCTCGCGCGATAACAGTGAGGACACGCTGATCCAAGCCCGGAGCTTCTCTCAGCTTAACATTCCTCGTGGTCTCCCCGTCCCAAAGTTCAAAGCTGAGTCCAAGACTTACCCAACCAAAAACCATAAGAAAAAGGTTGAAAAACATTAATTTTTTCATCCCGTTACTGTTATTTTTCATAAAACCTCCTCAAAGCCGACTCGTGATCTATTAAATCCTTCCTGCTATTGATACCCCCCTTTGCTTTACATTTGTCATTATCTTTTTTATACTTTTCTATCATGTTATTTTGATAGTTTATCGTCTTTTCAGGAATACTGTCAACTTATCCGGAAAAACAGTAAAAAAAATACACCTTGCGATTGTTATCAAGGGGGGCTTGAAATCACTGCTTAATTCCCTTGTTCTAATACCAAGTTGCATTCAAAAGTAGATCGAGGCGGTGACGAGGAATCGACGCAGGCGTACATTTTAGTACGTCGAGGAATATGACGAGGAGCCAACAAAGATATACAAATGAAGGCGACGTGGTATAAGAGAATATTTTTCCAATGCCACAATGAGGGGCCTCATATGAAAATCTTTACGTACAAAATTGTCTTTCTGGTTATCGTTTTTTCCTCCTTCTCACATCCTGTTGGCGCTCAGATTTATAAATACCAGGATAAAGATGGCAAAATCCATTTTACCTCAGACCCAAACGCGATCCCTGAAGGAGGAAAAATTTTAAAGGCTTTCGAAACCCAAGAAGGGAATAAAAACAATCCTCAAGAAGAAAATCTTCCCGATAATTATCCTCCTGACATGGAACCCAATCTCCAGGTGCTTCAAACTGTTCTTCAATTATACCACACAACCCATACCTATAGCGAAGCAGATTTTTTCGTTTGCGCGGACATGGCGGTCGATGTCTGGAACATGGTGAAAACCAAAGGGATCAACGCCCGGATTGCCGCAGGCAATGTTAATAAACCTCATGCGGATTGGAAGGAATTTAATCACGCTTGGGTTGTGGCTGAAGCCGCTCCGCGTAAATGGATCGCTCTGGAAACCACCGGTGGCAATCTTGTCTCAAGGAATAAAAACAAAAATTACTACCGGGGTTATTTCTTTAACTCGCCCCGAGAGCTCAAAGAATACTCTGAGCGTTATCGGCAGGGAAATGAACTGTTAAAAAGAACGAAAACCTTACAAGGAGAGCTGAAAAAAGTCCAAACCGATTACGACCAGGAATCAAAAAAGTATAACGAACTGGTTGATGAGTACAATAAAAAATATCCTCACCGTCTCCTTCCGTTAGGTCAGTACAAAGAAGCGCAAGCAAGCAAGGAAAAAATTGATCAGCAAAGCACGAAGGTGAAAGAAGTTGAGGGACGGGGGAAACAGTTAAGCGAGCTTATAAATTCCGATATTGCAGAACTGGAAACCTTTGAGCAAGCCTTAGACAAGCCGATTGAGATATTACCGTCTAATTGAGCCGAACTGAAACCACTTTGGATACCCCCGGTTCTTCCATCGTTATGCCGTACAACGTATCCGCGATCTCCATAGTCTTCTTGTTGTGGGTGATAACGATAAATTGGGAATTGGGAGCAAATTGCCTGAGGATAGTGACAAACCGATCAACGTTGGCATCATCTAACGGCGAATCAACCTCATCGAGCAGGCAAAAAGGAGTGGGTTTGATGAGGTAGAGGGCAAAGAGGAGACTAATCGCGGAAAGAGCCTTTTCCCCACCCGAAAGAAGGCTGATGTGCCTGAGGCTTTTTCCTGCAGGTTGCACCATGATTTCCACTCCGGTTTCCAAAAGATCGCTCTCGTCAGTCAGGATAAGCTCTCCCTTACCCCCCGTAAATACTAAGGGCAGTATCTCTTTAAAATTCTCATTTACTTTATAAAAAGTGTCTCGAAACCTTTCCCGGCTGGTCCGGTTGATTTTTTGGATTGCTTCCTGGAGTGAATCCAGAGCTTTACTCAAATCTTCAGCTTGGCTCTGATAAAACTGGTGTTTTTCAACCTGTTCTTCGTATTCCCTTTCCGCATTAAAATTTACTCCCTCCATCATTCTTTCCTGAGCGTGTTCTAATTTTTCAAGCTTGGTTTGAGTTTCTTCTACCGGATAGTCTTCCGCAGAAAATTGATCCGCTGTCTCTTTCAGAGAAACATGATACTTGTTTTCGATCTTGTCTTCCAGAAATCGAACCTCAGTACCGAATTGGGCCAGCTCATGGTCAAGCTCCTGGATGGAAGGATGAAGGCTGTTAAACTCCTGCTGAGCCACCTTCAGTCTTTCCTCATGTAAACGGAGATCGTGACGAGCCTCTTCAAGCTTGTTTTCTTGCTGATTGAGCGTTTCCTGAAGCGCCTGAAATAACCGGCTCATATCATCCATGCGGATAGTCGCTGCCGTAATCTCTTCGCGAAGTAAAGCGGCTTGTTGCTCTGCCTCTTCACGCAACCTTTTTCCTTTGTCAATTTCATAGATACAGTTTTCGCGTGTCTTTTGCCGCAACTCTAAGGTCGAGGTCAAACTGGAAATCCGGGCCTTCAAATCCATGAGCGCATTTTTGTAATGATTAAAGCTGGTTTCCTGCGAGTCAATCTTTTCCTGACATTCTTTCTCTTTGGTCTGGAGCACAGAAAAGGTCTCCTCAAGCGAAGCTTGCCGCGAAAGGAGGGCTTCCAGCTCAGAAAGGTTTTTCTCCAAATCTTCTTCTATCTCCGCCAATTCGCCCTGAAGTTTGCGTGCCTCCAAAACTAAAAACTCGGTCTTTTTCTGAACCCGTTCGATTTCTCCTTGGTTCTGATGCAGGTCTCTTTCCGTATGTTGGAGAGAAAGTTTTTGCTGTATCAGACGATCCTCTATATCTTTAAGTGATGTTTGTCTTTTTTCTAAATCACCTGTCTTTTCTTCTTTTTTACTTTGGAGATCGCGCAGCTCCTGAGTCAAAAAAGACAGCTTTTCTTCTAATTCGTTTACTTCCCGTTTTCTTTTTAAGAATCTACTCCCCACGCCATTGTGGTTGCCGCCGGTAATAACACCTCTCGGGTCCACGATCTCCCCGCTTAAGGTGACCAGAGTATGAGCATCAGTTTGTTTCCAGATCGAAAGCGCCTGAGGCAAATCTTCCACCAGCAAAGCGTCACCAAGAAGGTAGCGGATGATCGGGTCAAACCCCTCTTTGGCCTTAACCAGGGTGATCAAAGGCGTAGCCTGGGGGAATAAGGAACTCTCCTGCTTATCCGCAAAGGAAAACGGCTTTTCAATCTCAAGGGGGATAAAGCTCCCCCGGCCTAAAGACTGAGCCTTTAAGTATTCAACCGCTTCAACTCCTTCGGCCTGACTTTTTACGATCACATACTGAAGCTTTTCTCCGAGAACCGACTCTACCGCCACCTCAAACCGAGGGTCGGTCTCAATAACATCTGCCGTCAGCCCTAAAAGACCATTCCTTCCTTTCTCTAATTCGTCCTTTTTCTGCATGATGCAGCGAACTCCATCACTGCACCCTTCAAAGTTTTTTTGGAGTTCCTGGATAGAGTCCCTTTGGGATTCAAAGCGAGCTAAATTTTCTTTTCCGGTCGCGATCGCCTCGGTTACTTCCTTGATCTCCTGTTCAAGCCGGGAAATTTTATCCGTACAGGTTGCCTTTTCTTTTTCCAAAAGTTCCTGGTCCTGGCGGCTTTTTTCTAATTCCTGGTTGATGCTCGCGTGTTTGGTTCTTAAAGCCTCGTACTGTTCCTGAGCCTCCCGGCCCTCTTCTCCATTTTGTTCCAACCGTCGCTTATACTCATTTTGGGTCTGTTTGCCATGGTCAATACTGTTTTCTCTGCGGCTTATTTCGTAACGAGCCTCAAACAACTGTTCCCTCTGGCTTCCCAGGTCACTGCGGATAAGAGCGAAATCTTTTTTGAGCTGGGAGAGTTTCTCTTCCTCCCCTTGAAGAAGGGCTTCCATTTCCTGAAGCTCAGCCTGAGACTGATTTTTTAATGCTTCCGACTTCGTGATTTCTTCTTCCTCCAGCTGGAGGCGAGAAAGATTCTCGTGCATCTCCTTTAAGGCTTTTTCGCTTTGTATCCCTAAATCATTAATCTTTTCTTTCCTGCGGGCACTGTTGTTTTCTTCCTCGCGCATAGAATATTCGAGTTCGAGCCTCTTTTTTTCCAGAGCAGTAAATTTTTCCTCTTCTGCCTGCAAATTCGTTTTTTTCGCGACAATATCCGCGTCTACGGAATTCATCTCCGCCATCAAAAAAGCCTGCCTGTCTTTTAGTTTTCCCAGCTCGGCTTGTTTCAGAGACTCCTTGTTTGATAAGGCCGCGTACTGCTGGGAGGTCAAAGCCAATTCCAGGGTACGGATCCTGTCTTTGAGTCCTTTGAATCTTTTTAATTTTTGGGCCTGATACCTGAGGGAGCTGATTTGTTTCTCAATCTCTCCCAGCACGTCTTTTACCCGGAGAAGGTTTTGCCGGGTGGCATCCATCTTACGAAGTGCTTCTTGCTTCCGGACTTTATATTTTGAAATCCCGGCAGCCTCTTCGATAAGCACGCGAAGTTCTTGAGGCTTGGAATTAATAATCGTATCCACCCTGCCCTGTTCAATAATTGAGTACGCTTTTGCTCCTACCCCAGTATCCAGAAAAAGTTCCGTGATATCCTTCAACCGGCAGGAGGTTTTATTAATATAGTATTCGCTTTCTCCGTTACGAAATACCCGGCGGGTGACTTCTATCTCCGAAAATTCCTTGTATTGGATAGGCGCGTTGCCATTATCATTAGCAAAAATAAGCGAAACTTCAGCCATCCCGAGGGGCTTCTTTTCCCGGCTCCCATTAAAAATAACATCCTCCATCAAGTTACCCCGGAGGTGTTTAGCGCTCTGCTCGCCCAAAGCCCAGCGGATCGCGTCAACGATATTGCTCTTTCCGCACCCGTTCGGGCCGACCAAAGCCGTAATTCCCGGAAGAAAGGAAAGCGAGGTTTTCTTAAAAAAAGATTTAAACCCCAAAATGTCTACTGCTTTTATTTTCATAGACCCTTCCAGAGAAGAAAATTTTTTATTTTTTTTTAATACTTCCGTGGGGTTTAAAAAACCCCAAAACTTGAAAAAATATTATCAAAGAAATAATCAAAATGCAACAAAAACTACTATAAAATGTGTAAGTTTATTTTTTTACCACAACATATTGTATTGAAAAAGGTTATTCCGAATCAGGGGAAAATACAAAAAAAGAAGTATAGTTCCGCACCTAGTTTGAAAAATTTTCATACTTTCTGCCTACTGGGGGAATGGGAAGAAACGGCTGAACAGATAAAGAGCGAGGGGGATGGAAATAAGAGAAAACAGAAAACTTCCCACGATGAACTGACTGGACAGGGAGCGGTTTCCACCCGGGCGTTCGGAAAAAAATGGGAATCGACGTGATTGGCGGCACCGCTGCCTCGAGCATGATAATCAGGGCTGCGGGGAAAGCTGGTTTGATCATAATCAGTATTCCGAGGGCAACCACGGGGAACAGGATATTCTTAGCCAGTACAAACGTGATTACTTCCGCGAAATAGATCTTTCGTTTTCCTTGGGCCTCCACCATCAGATCGTGATAGAGGTTCCCACCCAGGATCAGCATGAACAAAGGAGCAGCCATGGCACCGACCATAATGAAAATAGTTTTTGCGAACTGGGGCACGTAGCTGTGAATGCCGATCAAGACAATTGACATCCCGACAATGGTCGAAACGAGGACTGGGTTGAAAAGCCGGGCCATGCTGAAACCCTGGTTCAAACCCTTCTTCGGAAAAAAATAAATCTATTAAATATGCAGCAGGTCTCGCAAAGCAATTGGGCGCAAAAATCACCTTGCTGAGCGTAATCGATATCAATGTCGGCGCCTTCTTAGCCCAGACAATTGCTGCTGTAAATTCTCCAACTCATCTCATTGAGACAATTGAAGATTACCTGAAACAGATCGCGGGTGCTTATATTAAAGAAGGTGAAAGAATCTGCAAAAAAAAATGGTGTTCAATCAAAAAAGGTCATCAGGTCAGGGCACCCGGGGGAAGAAATTATCAACGAGGCAGTTAAATCAAAAGTTGATCTTATAGTAATGGGGTCTCAGGGTAGAAGTGCTTTAGGGGCAGCGATCCTCGGAAGCGTCACCTTCGGGGTAATACATAAAGATACAAAAATCCCTGTGCTCGTCGTGAGAAAGTGAAGCAGCTACCATACTTCCTGAGATAGAGGAAGGGGAGTACGAAACAAGCTTAACGACCTCATTATAAGGTCTGGGTTTTTCTGCGTTTGCCTCACATGACTTGTTAAAGCATCCATTTTTTATAAGACCTGTGGAGCTTGGGGAACCCATAAAGTATTTTTTTCAACAGCGCTCCCCTTCACCGTTCAGATTCACGGTCTGACACCAGGTTTTATCTGCCCGCTTTTTTCGATTTTTTCTCAAGCCGTTTTTCTTTCAGGGTTTTTACCGGCTGCTTTTTTTCACCTTTCTTAACATCGTGACTTTTTCCCATATTTTTTCTCCTTCTAATTTTTTTATATAACGTGCTGCGGATCAGCGGCTGACGGACACGCGAGCTTGCTCGCGGGGACAGCTGTCCGCTGCAACCGCTTGATGGCCAGGCGCGAAGCGCCGGACAGAAAGCGGATGGGAATCCGCAGCACGATGACGCGGCGCGAAGCGTCCG
>LQYC01004139.1_pt1 | contig 10225 bp, 7 predicted proteins | sample 661771 | NCBI WGS metagenome assembly LQYC01 (sample SAMN03483023, study PRJNA281117) | bioreactor metagenome | isolation source: benzene-degrading methanogenic enrichment culture from a contaminated... | place: USA: oil refinery in Oklahoma | collected 2011-05
CTTTGTATAATTTTTGGGATACCCCGCTGCTTGCTGCGGGGAGGTTCATTATATTCTTATTTTTATTCAAGAGAAGGGATTTTGTCAAGGGAATGGTTACCGTACCCTTTAAAAAGAGAAGAGAAAGGGGAAACAGCAACTTTCTTTATCCTGAAGATATGTCTGCAGGAATCTGTGCGGTCGGTAAAACGACTATGAACGTGGTACCTTCATTGATCTTACTTTCCACCCTCACGTCACCACCATGCTTGCGGATGATGCCCAGGGAGACAGATAGCCCCAATCCGGTGCCCTTTTTCCCGGAGGTTTTGCGAGAAAAGAATGGGTCAAAAATGGAGGGGAGGAGATGCTCTGGAATACCCACGCCGGTATCGGACACCTGTACTTCAATAAAGTTTCGTTCTTTGGAGTTACGAGCGGATATCTTCAACAAACCACCTTGAGGCATTGCGTCTAAAGCATTCAGGATAAGATTAAGCAAAACCTGAGTTAATTGCTGCCGGTCACCATGGAGGGGTGGAAGGTTGGAAGGGACCTCAAGGGTAGGTTTGACCTTAGAAAGTTTGATTTGATTACTCACCAGTTGAATTGTTTCGTTAATCAACTTCTCAATATTAAGTGGTTCGCTTTTTAATTCACTCTCTCGGGCAAAATCTAACAGGTTACTTACGATGCGTTTTGAACGCTCTGCTTGGTCAACGAGGTCTTTTACCATTTCTAATCGTTCTTCATCACAAAGGTCTTTATAATCTTCTAAAAGCATGTCTGCGGTCAACATAATATTATTGATCGGGTTGTTTAGCTCATGGGCGACACCGGCAGTGAGAGTGCCAACAGCCTGAAGCTTATGGGATTGAATTAAAACCTCCTGACGATGCTGAAGTTCGTGGATCATTCGGTTCAGCGCCACCGCCAGGTTGGTAAACTCGTCACGGTACCGGCGGGCAGGTCGAAGCGGGGTAAAATCTCCTGCGGCAATCTGTTGAGTAGCTTCCATCAGTCTAGTCAGGGGACCCAACATCTGCCGGGCCAAAAAATTGACCATATAAATTATAAGCAGAAGGAGAAATATAAGAAAAATCAGGGGTACCCGTTTGGATATGGAAAGCATCCGGTCCACACTTTGACGCTCATTGTCAACCAGTTTTTGGGCAACCGAAACCATTTCCCCCCCGTGGGTTCGGAGTTCGGTTTCGATGGCGTCAAGCCCTTGCGGAGCGTTACCAGTCGCTCTCTTTTGCAGGGAGGGCAAGCGGGTTAAAAGTTCCTCATAACGCTCAACATGCGTAAGCATAATGTCGTAATTTTTTATACCCACGACTGATTTAATTTTATCACCATTGGCAAAGAGAATCTGCTGCGCCATATGAACATTATCAAGTGCGTCGTTAAAATTAGTTCGGTAAAGAAAGAAATTTTTCTCAAAGCGCCGAGCTTGTTGAATCTCGAAGGTGTAGATGCTGACCGCCTCCATGAATTTTAATTTGCTTTCAATTCGCGAGATAATGACTAAAGCAGCCACCGTGACACCAAAGCTGAGGATAAAAAACAGAAAAAATCCTAAGCTGAGACGGGCCCGGATGCTGAAGCTCGGCCGCTCCTGCAATGCTTTTTGAGCATCGGTTTCAGCTTTATCCATGAGGGTTATCTCATTTCGAAAAAAATCACGATCGGTTTCATCTCGGACCGGGGAAGAAAAAAAGCTGTTTTGGTCAGGAAGACCGGAAGATTTGGTTTCCATATATATCCCCATCAAGCAAATAGTTGATAGTCACCTTCAAGAAAGCGTTCGACAAAGTGATGCATGGTTTGTTCATTCTCCATTAACATATCGAGTTGTCGAGCGCAACCCATGAGCTTGCCCAGGAGCGATAGGCCTTCTTCAGACGCTTCGCGGGCATAACGCCGCATCCAAGCGGTAACCAAGTCACCGCGACGATCCACCCTAAAGTTTGACCGTAATAATACTTCGGAGAGAAAACGGGCTCTAAGGTTGCGCCGATCCGCCTGGGCGCCTCCGCCCCGAAAACGAAAATTTACATAATTATATTCGGGGGTGTCGTTTACTAATGCGTCGATCATGGTGAAGTGATAAGCCAGGCGTGCATTGAGATTGATATAATCAGGGGCTACGATGACGTAGTTGTATTCTCCCAGCCGGCGAATGGAGGCACGCGGGTCATGCATTGAAGCCGACATAACCGAGATGAATCCGGAAATGCTCACCCTGGTTCTTCCGGCCCAGCTCACCTGAGGATGCTGTATGCCGTGCCACAGGGCGTGGAAAGGAATGGAGTGAATTTCTTCAGGCGGAACTTCATTTTTTTCGGAATACTCTGCCGTCAGGGAACCCCCTAAATCCAGAATGTAAAAATTAAGGGGGATAGCCGATAGAAGACGCTTAGCACGATAACGCATTCGCCTCGCTTCCTTATCACCGAGGGTAAACATAGCTGCCACGGCTTTTTCATGGGTGAAGCGGATAATGTCGTGAATGGACTTACATCGTTTAGCGTTGAAGTTAACCGACAGAGGATCCGTCAGATTAAGTTTTAAAATCCGCTCGTGAAGAATATCAAAATGGTCTCCCGTTCGTGATATAACAATTCGTTTCCGGGCGCTTGTTTCCACATCAGGCCATGGGTTTCCTAAAAAGACTTTTCGATGAGTGGCGTCAAGGCCAATCGTTTTCCCGCTTTCAATCTCTTCAGCGGCGCCTTTTATTCCAAAAAGGCAAGGAATGTTAAACTCACGAACCAGAGTGGCGGCATGGCCCGCAGGGTTTCCGTATTCAGCGATAAGCCCGGCGAGAAAGGGCAACACCGTGCTTAATTCCGGAGTAGCCTGACGCACCACGAGGACCGACCCTTCCGGTGCCTCGTCGATTTCCCTGAGAGACCGAACAACCTGGGCAGGACCAACTGCTCTTCCTGGAAATATCGTCGTACCCCCGGAAAGTAAGGGGGGGAGATCAACCGAAGGAGCGCTGCTTTGAATAGTGCGGTCCTTCACCCGAAGCGGTCGTGATTGAACGATAGTGATTTTATTGTTGTCATCAATTACCCACTCTATATCCTGAGGGGACCCAAAATGTTTTTCAATAGTAAGGCTATAAGTGACCAGAGACTCAATGTGTTTACTGGATAAAGAGGGAATGTTTTTTTCATGAGGGTTTTGACGTTCAGATTTTTCAGCCACACGCTCTTCCAAAACTTTGCCGGTTCGGGCTACCACAAAAAAATCCGCCTCGGTCTGACCGCGAACGAGATTTTCTCCCAAGCCCCAAACTGCATTGATCAGCATGCGATCTGCGGACCCGTCCTGAGGGTCGCGGGTATAGAGTACTCCTGAACGACTCGCATTGATCATAGGCATGAATAAAACTGCCATGGAAGTGTCGGCTTCGGAATATCCTTTCACGATTCTATAGATGACAGCTCGATTTGAATAACAACTGGCAATCACCTTACGATAGGCAAATGCCAGTTCATCAACCTCCACATTGAGCAGGCTTTCAAATTGTCCCGCGAAGGTGAAACTGCCGTCTTCCCCCACGCCACTCGAACGGACTGCCCACGTACAGTTTTGAAACTCGGGCACACGTAAAACCCCCTGAGCGATTGCTTCTTTAATTTCTGGAGGAACCGATGCCGATTCGATCAAAGCCCGGATTTCCGCGGTGCGTTCCTTAAATAACTCACGATCAGTAATCGCCTCGAGGTTACTTAATAAAGCCCGGCTTCTTCCGTGCAGGTTGTGTCGCGCCAGAAAAAGGCGGTAAGCCGCGGTCGTGATAACAAAACCCTGGGGCAAAGCTTCCTTGATCACTGAACGAAGCTCACCTAAGTTTGCCGCTTTGCCTCCTACCTCATATGCTTTTGTGAGGTTAATCTGATCAAGAGGAATAGCGAGGGGCTGAGAAGCAAGTGATGAAGATAAACGGAGGTGATCGAGCAGATCTTTTTCAATCTCCTGGTAAGCGCCATAAAGAGAACGAAATTGATCTTCCGTGAGGAGGTTGAGGTCTTCGGATAAAAGGAGAGTGCCGGACAGAAGCTGGATAACCGAGAGACGAATTCGCGACTCTTCCGGAACCATGGTGCTCAGGTCAGCTTCCAGATCAGCCATCTTTTCAAGCATCTCGCTATTTTTGGCCAGTAATGCCCGAAGCCCTTTGTAGCGAAAGCGAAGGGATTCTGCTACTGCAGTCGGTTTATTGGTCAGGTGATATCCTGTTTCCTTAAGATTCATTTTTTGGTTTGTCTTAGTTTTATCCCTTTACACTAAAGTCATTGTATCCCAGCGATTTTGCCGCTCGCTCGATAATCACCCGTAAGTCATTTGGTTTAAAGGGTTTGGCAATAAAATCAAAAGCCCCTTTGATCAGGGCTTCCCTTGCTACTTCGATGGTAGCGTATCCCGTGATAATAATTACCTTGGTGTTTTCCGATTTAGCTTTAACCTGTTCGAGCACCTGCAGGCCGTCAACCTCTTCCATTCTCACGTCAGTAACTACAATGTCAAAATGTTTTTCATTAAACCGCTCCAGCGCTTTTTTCCCGTCTTCAAACACCTCTACCTGACAACCAAATTTTTCCAAGGCGGGTTTAAGTCGCTTTCCCACAATGGGTTCGTCGTCGAGGATTAATATGTGAGGACTTTTTTCCATAAATTCATCTCCTTTACTATGGTCTTATCTAAATAATATTTTTTGGGGCAACGTGGTGAAAAAAAAATTACATTGGTCTTCCAGCGACATATCTTTCAATGCCATCTGGTCTGAAATTCTGGTAAAAACAATAAGGTGGCCAATAAAACGCAAACGTTCTTCCATGGCCTGCGGCGCCAGACCGGACAACCAGGCATGGAGAGCTTTTGAAGTTTTTTTCACCTTAAGGTCAAGCCGGCGCATCACTTCCTGGAATAGAATCGTTAAACCTTTCTGATGCGCTCTTTCAGAAAAGCGACAGAAAATATAATTTAAATCATTCTCTTCGCAAATGAAACAATCGATCATATCAATGAGATTTTCCACATGCATCACCAGATTAAGGTATTCCTTGGAAACGAGAGCGGTATTGAGGCCGTTAGACCCAAGAGCGGCATGAGGAGGAAGGGAATCGCCTCCTCTATCGGGGGCGCCCAAAGCCTCCCAGAGAATAAACAGCGGTCGGCACTGAAGATCGTTGATACCAATCACTGATCCTGATAATTTTTCTTGTTTCAGACCATCGCCAATATCAATAACCTGAAAGGTAAGATTATGGCTACCCGCCAGGCGTTTGCTTATAGATAGAGACTCTTTCCGGTATAACTCTTGGTTAGTAAGGCCCATAACGGCGTTTTCATAGGCAAGATGGGTTAAATCGTGGATGGTCCGACAAGCGCTGATGGTGAATTCAGGATGGACAAGGTTGGTCAGGGTGAGGGGGGTGATCTTATCCTGGATTATTCGAAACATTTGATATTCCGGAGCATCTTCGTATCCCAGTCCTTCTATTAGATTGTAATTCACCAGTTCATCAATTTGGCCTTCATAAACAACATTTTCGTCGGCGTCAACCGTGATTGCGCTCCCTGAGGCAAGGCGTTTCGTCACATCCCCTAATCCGGTTATGCAGGGAACATGAAAAAACCGGGCGTGGGATACCATGGGATCGGTGATCTTTCCGGAATCAATGAGGATTGCTGTTGCCCTCTGCATGACCTGGGTTTGTGCCTCCTCCGGAAGGGAGTCGGCAATTATTAGAACTCCCTGCTCGGGGAATTCTTTGAGATCTTCTTCATGATTTGCTAAAAACACTGGACCGCACCCGATTCCCCGACAGGCTACGGTGCCGACATTATCATAGAGTACTCGATATTTTTTTAAGGCAGTGGCCAGGAATTTTCGATCAATTCCGGCGATCGAAGTCTTTTCAAGCGGTTGGACCTGTCTAATAATAAAGCTATCATCATCATTCTGAATCCATTCGATTTCCTGGGCCTGCTGGAAATATCGTTCAATCCGCAGGCCGAGTTTTATCAGGGTTGCTATTGCGTCACAAGAAATGAGGCATCCGTCATCTTGTTGACCGGTGGATAGCGATGAGATATCATTTTTTTTCTGATTTCTATCCCCCGGGTTTTGAAAAGGAATTATTTCCCACGGAGAGTGGCGCGATATCCTATGTTTTGCGCGGGGAGTATTTTGGTCATCGCGGTTGGCGCGAATCGTTAAGACCATAAACTTGCTGAAAGGAGCAGCCGGATCAAGGGTGTAGAGTTTACCGGCGGCTTTCCCCCGGATCATTCTTTTGCAAACTGCGGCAAGGTAAGCAGTCGCATTTATCCTTTTCATCTGGCGAAAGTAAACCTGGGCGGGATCGTAGAAGTTTGTGAGCTCCTCCCGGTAGAGATCACAAACCTTATCAGGTTTAATGGTTGAAACGGTTTTCGTGTAATCACCCCCGCTCCCTTTGGAATCAAGCCTTTTACCCCGTATGGTGAAGTCCATCGTAAGCATAAGGTCATTCCCAAATTTTTCAGTCATGATAGTGAGCGCCTGATAGATTTCTTCCCTCAGTTCTGAGGGAAGAGTGGCCGATCGTAGTTTTTCTTGCACTGCCAATAGTTCTTTGGTGGCAACAGGGTCATTTTTTTGAAACTTATCAATCGCGGTTTTGATAAAGTCACCAAGCCTATTGGTTTCGATGATCCGCTGGTGGGCAGAGTACGTTATGGCAAAACCTTCCGGCACTGTTATTCCCAGCTGCTGATGAAGATCCAAGAGGGAAGCATTTTTACTTCCCAGCTGCTGGGGCAGGAATTCTTTGACTCCCGGCAAAGGGATCACCAGTTCACTCTGTAAAAAAGCAGGCTGGTCGGAGATGAGTTCTCTGGTTTCCTTTTTAAAACGGTCTAACATATCATAGAAGTCAAGGTGCTGTTCTCTTGTCAAAACATTAAGGTCGTAGACCATGGTATCCGCCAGATCAAAAAGCTTATTGGTCAATGCCACAAGATATTGTTTGTCCAGAACGAATCCCCCCCCCTGTTTCTCGGCAGCATCATCTAAAAGCTCCAGTATCTCTCCATAATTTTTAAGAAGTCTCTGAAAGCGGAAGGAGCGGCGCTTAATAAGCGTTATAGGGATCGTCCCACAGAGGGCCTTGAGTTTTTGAATCATGACCCGGCAAAGTGCGAAGGGTAAAAAACTCCATTTCTTGTGAACATGCTTGTGAGCCATTTTCAGGAATAATCGGGAGAGCATAAAATTGTGAGACGTGTTTATCCGGTTTCATATATTACACAAAACTTTGACTAATTGAAGGGAAATTTTTTCAGGCTCCCTTGATCTCAGTCATAAGGCTTACCCGAATGGTTCTTCGCTGGCGGTAAGCCTTGATGACATTATAAAAAATTATCGCGACACCAGAAAGTCCGGCAGCGAACAAAAAGCCTTTGCTGACATTGTTAAAGTATGAATCCCACTGAGGATCAATGGCAAGAAACCCCAGTTGGCGCAGATACATGGGGACCGCAACGGCACGGCTGATAACGCACAACAAAATGATGACCCCGGTCACGATCCGAATCATAACTTCCTTTACCACTTTAGTTCCATAAGCGCCGATATAAACCCCAATCAGTGAGCCAAGGTAAAGAAGCATGGTCAGCCGGATATCCACATAACCCTGGTAAACATAGTTAACAGCCCCGAACGCTCCCATAAACATGGCCAGGTACAATTCGGTCCCGGCGGCAACCGCCGTAGGCACACCAAACACGTAAATCATCGCCGGTACACCGATGAACCCTCCTACCCCGATGGTTCCTGCCAAATAGCCGGTGGCAAGCCCAACTAACAGGAGAATCCAGAGCGAGACTTTAACATCAGACACAGGAAAATAGATTATGGGCGCCAAACGGAGGCGGGAAAGAAATTCAGTAATCTTTTTGGAGGGACCAGTTCCCTCTTCATCCCGGATGTTTTTTAACGCATCCCGAAGCATTGATACCGCAACCATCAAGAGGATGCAAATAAAAACCAGGCTGATGTAGAGGTTAGCTCCTGCGCCCTTGGCAGCGCCATGGCCGTCTCCACCCCCTTCAAATAATAAACTATTAATTAAAACCGCAACGCGAATGCCGATAAAAGAGGTCATAATAAGAAAGATTGCCAGCCGCTTGTCCACATTTCCCATCTCGCCATGTTTTTTGGACCCCATCATGGCTTTGCCAAACTTGTGGGTGATGTTGCTGGCTACAGCCACAACCCCCTCTACTCCCAGATTCATCATTCCCGGGGTCATGAAAAAAGCGCCGCCGCTTCCGATAAAGCCGCTCAATACTCCACCGATTATTCCTAAAATAATGACCTGAAGAGCGGTAATCATATCTAAGTGAATAAAAAGTGCACCGAATGGTTCAGGCATAAAAATCTCCTTATGTAGGGTAGTTAAATTATAGTGAACGACATAAATGAAGAGACATTCTTCTTTTGCCATGCCTTAGCCCTCGCTATTGTCATTCCGGGCTTGACCCGGAATCCAGGGGCAGGTAAGAAGTAACTCAGTTTCATCGCTTCATGAGCCACCCCTCTGGATTCCCGCTTTCGCGGGAATGACGTTGAGGGAACTGGGGCGGAATGGGAGAACATCTTTAATGTCAACTTATTTATGTTATTCACTTTAAAAACAGTTATTCCATTTTTATCAACTTCAAGATGAGGTTAATGGCAGTTCCATAGATGTAGGCTATAAGGGGCGCAAAAAGACCCACTATTAGGACGGCAAAGCACTTTCCGGTCAAGGTGCGAGCAGAGAGAAAATTCATAATCGGCCCCTGATTGGTAAATACCAGGAGATATAAAACAATGGTTATAAGCAAAAAAGCGATTAATTTAGGGAGATGTTTAGCTCCAAAGAGGAACTGTGTTTTCAAGTCCTCCGCGGTTACTACCGGCGTCTTAATGTTATCCATGAGCAGACTCTGAAGTTCCCGGACCATGCGCTTACGAGTTGCCTCTGCTTTTGAGAGAAAAATATTACCCACCACAATCAAACTATAAGGCACTGAACGATCAATGGAATCGAGTATTTTCTGTGGCGATTCTCCCCCGGAACGGCCGCCGCCGGAGCGTCCAACCTTTGCCAAATCATTAAGGGTCTTTTGAAACCCCCCGTTATCTTTTTCTTCCTGCGTAACCACATCGTCCTCAATTCCTCCATCATAGGGTGGGGTCACCGGGGGTAAGGGTTCATCTTTGCGTTCCAGGCCGAAAATTTCCGCTGGTTTTTCTTCTCCTTCCGAGGTCATGCGCAGCAATTCTACGGCTGCGTTCCATTTATTGGCGATTTCTAAGATCTGTTGAAAGGTTTCAGCCGCAGGATCATACTTTTCCTGAATCCAGAGGATGTTGGTGGTGGAAATCGTGTGGCGAAGCTCTTTCAACCCTTCTAGTTTTTCCAGAACCTGGGGAATATAGCCGGCAACCTGAGCATAACGGGGCAGATATGCGACCGTAACCACTCCATTGACTGCCCGAACCTTAAAGCTGCATTGGGAGGTCCTTTCACTCAGGGCTAATAGCACCCGAGCCTTGGCAGCAAGCCAGAGATCTTTCATTGCCCTTTCTGAAGCTGGAGTCATCTGAAAATCGGGCAATTGAGCAATAGCGCACAAAGCAGTGGCGGCATTGTCCACATTCATCTGTTCGAGGTTGACAATCATATCGTAGTGGGAAGAATCATCCCAGGAAACTCCGTAAAAGGTGTGAACCCACCGTCTGATCCCTTCCTCTACTTCTTCGAGATATTTTTTGGCCTTGGTGCGGTCGACATTAATTCGCTGCATGGCCGCAGTGATTCGATATTCCATATCCGCCACTGCCCGGATTCGCAACACATGAGAGATGCCCGGAAGGAGTAAATGGCCGGTGCGACCATGATAGACAAGACTTCCCCTTCTTGCTTGCTCACAAAGATACATGGTGGAGAAAGCATGATAGTGCTCCCGTTCAAGGGCAAGCCGCTCGGAGAAAACATGTGGTTTGAGCATCGCCTCCTCCAGTTTCCCCACCGCAACCCCGGAGCGAGTTGCTTCCTCTACAAGATCCTCTCGGCTTAAACAGCGGTAGCCGAGTTTGCCGGCGGTTTTTTCCGCCAGCGTTTTCCCGCCGCTAAACGTTCCTCGCGAAATACAGATAATTTGCATAGTCACTTCCTATTGAAATGAGGGTTAA
>LQYC01000135.1_pt1 | contig 10182 bp, 10 predicted proteins | sample 661771 | NCBI WGS metagenome assembly LQYC01 (sample SAMN03483023, study PRJNA281117) | bioreactor metagenome | isolation source: benzene-degrading methanogenic enrichment culture from a contaminated... | place: USA: oil refinery in Oklahoma | collected 2011-05
ATAATACAACAATTCAAAGTTTAACAAAATGCACGAAAATATTTTCATTTTTGGCGACAGCATTTCTCTGGGATGTTTCGATGCCGCCGGAGGATGGGTTCGGCGGCTGAGCAGTTTTTTGATGGAAAGATACATTTCCGGCGATGGCGAGGAAATCCTTATATATAATCTCTCAATATCTGGAAACCAAAGCCAAGATATTGCCGCGAGATTTGAATCCGAGTCGCGCTTGCGGCTGTCGGAGGGGGAGAATGTTGTTATTTTTGCGATTGGCGTTAATGATTCCGCTTTTGTACACAGCAAGAATGATTTTTAGGTGCCATTTAAAGAATTTAAAAATAATTTGCAGAAATTGATCAATCTGGCAAGAAAAATATCCGACAAGATAGTTTTCATCGGTTTGCCGATGATAGATCAAGAAATTGTCGATCCGATGCCGTGGGACACCGATAAATCGTATCGCAACGAATATGTCAAAAAATACGATAAGGCGATTAAATTAATAGTCGAAGAAAACGGCATGGAATACATTTCAATTTTTGAAAAGTTCGCGGTAGACGATTATAAAAAATTGCTTTTTGACGGCGCGCACCCGAATTCCGAGGGCCACCAATTGATTTTTGAAGTCGTCAGGGATTATCTGCTGGCCAACAAAATCATTTGATCTTTGATCATTAAATGACATTCCAACATTCTTGAGAATGTGAGAATGTCGGTAAATTTCTGAAAATGAAAAAAATTGGGTTTGGGGAAATTGAAGAGATGATAAATGGATTTATTGGCGGCAATAAGGAGTTTTTGAATAAGGTCGAGGTTGTGGTGGGGGTGAGTCGGGGAGGGCTGGTGCCGGCGGCGCTGTTGGCGGCTAAGATTGATAAACCCTTAATTGCGGCGTATATCAACAAGCAAGACGAGATATTTTTTGACCGCGGCGATTGGATAAGCGATAAAAACATTTTGGTCGTTGACGATATTATCCGTTCGGGGAAAACTTTGCGGCTTTTGAAAAACTGTTTGCAAAAAAATTGCCGGCTCAAAAGTATTTCATTTTTCGCGCTGTTCAAGGTAAAATCATTGAACGATAGAAAATACGACATTTCGTCATTTTTCCAAGAAATTGACAGCGATATCATTTTTCCGTGGGATTGCGATAGAAAATAAATATGTACGATTCTGAAATTCATCATCGGAGAACAATTCGGGTTAAGGGTTATGATTATTCGCAAGACGGGGCGTATTTTGTCACCGTTTGCGCGCAAAACAGGCAATGTTTGTTTGGGAGCATCGCGGATGCAAAGATGGAATTGAATAAGGCGGGGGAAATCGTAAATAATTGTTGGTACGAAATTCCAAAACATTATCCGTTTGTTATTTTGGATGAATTCGTGGTGATGCCGAATCATTTCCATGGGATTATAATTATTCAAAATCGGGAATGGAAACGGGAACGGGCGAATAATCATTCGCCCCTACAAATGCAAAATGCGGGGACATCGAAAACCGTGGGGGCGATAATCAGAGGATATAAAATTGGCGTTACCAAATTGTTGGGAAAACCAATTTGGCAAAGGAATTATTATGAACATATTATTCGCAATGACGATGATTTGGATCGCGTGCGTGAATATATCATCAATAACCCGTTAAATTGGGAAATTGACGAATTGTATTCCCGTATCCCGTAGGGGCGAATGATTATTCGCCCGCATTTGTATTTTTGTGGACAAATTTGATTTGGAATGTTATTTTAAAGCAACAATAATTAACAAACATATGGCGACAAAAAAGACGCAATCAAAAACAGAAAAAGAGACAAGCCGCGGTTCAAAAACAAAGCGCGAGGAGTTTAAAATTTCCGGCGAGAAAATGATCGAGAAGGTTAAGAGTCTCATTAAAGAGGGGAATGTGCGCCGGATAATCATCATTAACGACAAAGGCGATACGCTGATGGAAATCCCGCTCACTTTCGCGGTTGTCGGCACGGCGCTGGCGCCGGTTTTGGCGGCCGTTGGGGCGCTGGCGGCATTGATCGCCAACTGCACGATTATCGTGGAAAGGAAATAAAGACATCTCAAAACTCAAATCTCATATCCAAGAACCATAACGAAAATCCCGCAATCTGATTATCTTGGAATTGGATCAAATTTTTAGATTTTGGTTTTAAGATGCGGTTTTGGGATACGGGATTTAACATTTGACATATATTTATGCCGATACATTTGAATTACCAGGGGACGACTTGTGAAAAGTGCGGGGCGGAGTTTGTGGCCCACAAAAAAGATTGCGTTTGTCCCGCGTGCGGAGAGGCGACCGATGACGGTTGCGATTTTGCCGCGGAAACGATCGCCACAATGAAAGACCATAAACAGCTTTACGGAAATTATTTTCCGCAAAGCTGGTTTTCCGGTTCGATCGCGGATACCGTGCAGGGAATAATTTTTGAATTGTTTGACAATTATGAAATTGATAAGCCCGAAGATTTCACCGCGTTTGTTTTGGCGCAATTGGGGGATGCGGTGTGGGAAGAAGGGCAGGAACATCTGGCGATACAGGTTGAAGAGATCGCACTGGAAGTTTTCAATATCTATCGCCAAGACCCGGATTTTAAGGGCGATAATTTGAAAGAAAAACCGCTGAATCAAAAATTGAAAGAGATTCAGTCAAAACCAGCTGGTATTCCGTTTGATATTGACAGCAAGATAGGTTTTTGATAGGGTTTTACCAGAACATTGAAGCTGGCATAACTCAGTCGGTAGAGTGCTTGCTGTTAAGCAAGTTGTCACTGGTTCGAGCCCAGTTGCCGGCGTGGCTGAATTGAGTTCTGATACCAATTGGAATAATGATAAGAGGCCAAATTATGCTTATGTGTTGTAACAACGCGATATAGCATACGCCATAACCATTGGCGGGTTCCGTGTCGCGATCGGACATAAGCACTTGGGCTAGTAGTTCAGCCGGTCAGAACGCCCTGCTTGCAACAGGGATGCCATGAGTTCAATCCTCGTCTGGCCCGTTAACGGCAAAGATAATTATTTCTTTGGCCGTTTTTATTTTGCCTTGAAATGAGGGCTTTTTTTGTATAATATCAAGGATAAGCGGAATATCGCAATTTTCAAACTCCAATTTTCAATTTTCAAAAAATATTTCAATAATCAATAAATCAAATAAAATGCCGAATATATATTTTGTTTGAGGCATTGAAGTTTGGGATATTGATTGAAAATTGGAGTTTGAAAATTGAAAATTTATGACGAATTCCGAAAATATCATTAAGGGAAAGCTGGCGGAGAGTTTGGTGGAGCGGTTGTTAAAGGCCTCGGGGTGCCGGGTGTATCGTTTGGGTTCGGAGGCGATGCTGGAAAATATCGTGCAGTTGGAAGATGAATTCAGCAAGGACAGCAATCTTGGAAAAAAGATCGCGTCAATCCCTGATTTTGTGGTGATGGGAAACCGCGAAAAGCCGGTGTTCGTGGAAGTGAAATTCCGCACCGATCCGGAATCGCTGGAAGAGGAATTGCTTTTGGAGAAAGATTCGCTGGAAAAATTTTGGGAAGCGAAAATCGTTTTGGCGACGGTGAAAGAAAAACCGTATTTTCGCGTGCTGACCCCGCCGTATTTTTCCAAAGAAAAACGCGATGGCTGGCCCATTCCGGTTTCCAACTGGAAGCCGCTTAAAGACGATCCGGATATCGGAGCTGGCCAAGAGGTGATAAGTAAGTTTGAGGAATTGGCAAAGAAATATTATGCAAAATGACCAATTTCCAATTTTCAATTTCCAATGAATTTCCAATGATTCAATTTTCAACCAAATGCATTGTATTCCGTTTGGTCATTGAAATATTGAGCCATTCAATGTCCGCCAAAGGACGGACGCGCCTGCGGCGCGAAAACTGAAAATTGAAAATTGAAAATTTAGAGAAACGCATGTGACTATTAAACTCATGGAAAAAGAAAATTGCGATAAAAATGAAGAATATCGGCCAAGTGTAATCGAACCCAAATGGCAGAAATTTTGGGAAGAAACCAAATCTCATCGGGCCGCGGATGATTCCGAAAAACCCAAATTCTATAATTTGGATATGTTTCCGTATCCGTCCGGCGCGGGTTTGCATGTGGGGCATTTTAAGGGTTACGCGGCCAACGATGTAGTGGCGCGCCAAAAGCGGATGGCGGGATTCGATGTTTTGCATCCGATGGGATGGGACGCGTTTGGTTTGCCCGCGGAAAACTACGCGATCAAAACCGGGATCCAGCCGGAAATTTCGACCAACAAAAACATCGAAAACATTAAACGCCAGATGAAAATGGCGGGATTGAGCTATGACTGGTCGCGCGAAATCAACACTACGGATCCGGAATATTACAAATGGACGCAGTGGATATTTTTGAAGCTTTTCGAAAGAGGACTGGCCTATGAATCGGAATTGCCGATCAATTGGTGCCCGAAGTGTTTGACCGGGTTGGCCAATGAAGAAGTGGTGGGCGGCAATTGCGAACGATGCGGTGCGCCGGTCGGGAAAAAAAACCTGCGCCAATGGGTGCTGAAAATCACGGCCTACGCCGACCGGTTGCTGGAAGATTTGGCCGGGCTTGATTGGCCCGATCGGATTGTTGAAATGCAGCGCAATTGGATCGGCAAAAGCGAGGGGGCGGAAGTGAAATTTAAAATAAAAGGTTTGGAAGAGGAAATCAATGTTTTTACCACGCGCCCGGACACGCTTTTCGGATGCACTTATATCGTGCTGGCGCCGGAACATCCGCTGGTCGAAAAGTTAAAGGATAAAATCGCGAATCGCGCCGCCGTCGAGAGCTATGTCAAAGCCGCCAAACAGAAAATGGATTTGGAACGGATCAGCGATGTCAAAGATAAAACCGGCGTGCGCTTTGAAGGCATAACCGCGATAAATCCGGTCAACGGGCGCGAAATCTCGGTGTGGGCCGCGGATTATGTTTTGATGAACTATGGAACCGGGGCGGTGATGGCGGTGCCGTCGCACGATTGCCGCGATTTTGATTTTGCCAAAAAATACAATCTGGAGATTATCGAAGTGATCAGACCCGAATCGGGCCCGGCCGAACTTCCCTATGAAGGCGGCGGCGCGCTGGTGAATTCCGGGCAGTTTGACGGACTGGATTGGGAAGAGGCGAAAAGCAAAATCATCGAATGGTTGAAGGGACGGGGGAGCGCCCGAAAAACCGTTCATTATAAATTGCGCGACTGGGTGTTTTCGCGCCAACGATATTGGGGCGAGCCGATACCTTTGATTCATTGCGATAAATGCGGCACGGTCCCGGTACCCGAAGATCAGTTGCCGTTGCGGTTGCCCCAAGTGGAAAAATACCAGCCCACGGGCACGGGTGAATCGCCGCTGGCGGCGATCGCGGATTGGGTGAACACAGTTTGCCCCAAATGCGGCGGCGCGGCGAAAAGAGAAACCAACACCATGCCGCAATGGGCCGGTTCTTCATGGTATTATTTGCGTTTTCTCGACCCGGCCAACGGCAAAGAGTTGGTTTCAAAAAACAAGGAAAAATACTGGATGCCGGTCGATCTCTATGTCGGCGGCGCCGAACACGCGGTTTTGCATTTGTTGTACGCGCGGTTTTGGCATAAAGTTTTGTTTGATATCGGCGCGGTTTCGACAAAAGAGCCGTTTCAAAAGTTGAGAAACATCGGGATCGTGTTGGCCGAGGACGGACAGAAAATGTCCAAATCAAAAGGCAATGTGGTGAGTCCCGACGATATCGTTAAGGAGTTCGGGGCCGATACTTTGCGCGTTTACGAGCTGTTTATGGGTCCGTTTGATCAGGCGATCGCGTGGAGCACGGACAGCGTGCGGGGAAGCCGCAAATTTTTGGGTCGGGTGTGGCATTTGGTTTTAGAATGCGCGGATAATAAAAAAAGCGGCGATGAAATTTTGCGCAAAGTCCACAAATTGAACCAAAAAATCTCCGGCGATATCGAACAGCTGAAATTCAACACCGCGATTGCCGCGTTTATGGAATTTTTGAATTTTGCGGAAAGCGAAAAAAAGAATGTTGGCAAAGACGCGCTAAAAAGATTGATTTTATTGCTGGCGCCGTTTGCCCCGCACATCTGCGAGGAATTGTGGCGCAATCTCGGCAATCCGGAAAGCGTTTTTGCGCAACCTTGGCCAATGGCCGATCAAAATTTGCTCAAAGAGGATACCATTGAAATCATCGTTCAAATCAACGGCAAAATGCGCGATAAAATTTCAATATCGGCAGATGCCGGAGAGCAAGAAGCGATAGCAATCGCCAAAGACACTGAAACTATAAAAAAATGGCTCGACCGGAGTCAAATCAAGAAAACCATTTTCGTGTCCGGAAGATTGATAAACTTTGTCGTGTGAACATGTTTTAAACTCGGCGGCGTTGACAATATTTTATTCTTAATATAATATGAATTATTGATATTTTATTCTTAATATAATATGAATATTGAAGAAATGATTTTGGAGCAAAACGACCAGTGGCGGCTTGATTTTGAAATCGGCGGAGTCAAGCGCAAATTGTTTGACAGTTTTGTCGCGCAAATCAATACCAGGGCGGTTTTTGCCGTGGCCGGGCCTCGCCGCGCCGGCAAATCGTTTTTTATGTCGCAAATCATTTGGCATTTGATTTCCCAAAAAGTTCCCCGGGAAAACATTTTGAATATTAATTTTGAACACCCTTTTTTTGTTTCTCGAAACAATGTTGAGATCATGCCGCAAATCTTGGCAAGTTATCTTGAGCTTAAAAATCCGCAAGGCAAAATATATGTTTTTTTGGACGAACCGCAAAACATTCAAAGCTGGGAAGCATTCGTCAGATTTAATTTTGATAAGAATAAAAATATCAAATTTTTTGTGACCGGTTCAAATTCTCGGCTTTTGTCTTCGGAATTTTCCACTAAACTCACCGGCCGAGTTTTTAATTTTTTTCTTCCGCTTTTTAATTTTGCGGAATTTTTGGATTGCTTTAAAATCAATTATGAAAAAGAAGGAGAATTGAACCAAATTGTGGAGAAAAATTTCAAACAAAGAAATAATTTGGCTCATTTTGCCGATAAATTTTTGGCCAGTGGCGGTTTTCCGGAAATTTATGAAAATTTAAATCCGAATGCGGTTTCCGAATATGCGAGAAATTATGTTAGGACGGTGCTATATGCCGATATTGTTCCTCGGTATCGGATTCGCGTTCCGTTGCTTCTGGAAAATTTATTTTATCAAATTGCCAATAACAATGGTTCCTATTTTAGTTTTAATAATTTGGCAAAAATTTTGGGAGTGAGCGATTTAACCGTTAAGCAGTATTTGTCATACCTTGAAGGGTCGTTTTTGATTAAAATTTTGCCTCAATTTTCGGAAAAATCAAAAGAACAGTTGCGGCGAAAGATGAAGATTTATTTGTTTGATCCGGTGCTTAAAAAACCATTTTTCTCCCGCTCTTTTGACGATAACGCCCGAGATGTTGAAAATTTGATTTTGCGCCATTTCGATTATTGGGCAAAAAATTTTTATCTTTTACAAAACAGCGAAATTGATTTCAGATCGGAAAAAGACGGAAAAGTTTGGCTGGTCAACGGCTGCTATTCAAATCAGATAAACCCGCGGGAATACCAAGGATTTGCCGAATTTGAAAATACGGCCAAAGCCGCGCAAAAAATAATCGTTTCCAAAAATATTTATCAAAAAACCCCGGTTTTAACCGTCCCTCTCTGGGCGTGGCTTTTGTTTGAATCTTTTTAGAAATGCGATCAAAAACTCCGAAATTATAAAAAAATGGCTCGGCCAGAGTCAAATAAAAAAACTATTTATTTATTTTTGTCAAGATTTACGGCGGATTGGGGGTGGTGTATCGTAAAATGTAAGATTTCTTAAATTTAAAGTGCAAAAATCAAAAATCAAAATGACAATTTGCGCCATAGGCGCATCCGTCCTTTGGCGGATAAAATGTAAAATTTAAAATTAAATAATTTTTAATTTTGCATTGTAATTTTTAATTTTGATATTTAAATTTTTCATTTGAAAATATGTGCGGAATAATCGGTTATATCGGCAAAAGGGAGGCGTTTCCGGTTTTGATATCGGGACTCAAGCGGATGGAATACCGCGGCTATGACAGCTTTGGTTTTTGCATCCATGGCCGGGACAAAAATTTTTCCACTTTCAAGAAGGTGGGGAAGATTTCGGGCGCGGGCCGGGAATTGGACGAAATGACGATCAACGGCAACATTGGCCACGCGCATACCCGCTGGGCCACGCACGGCGGCGTGACCGAGGTTAACGCGCATCCGCATTTGGACTGCGCGGGCGCGATTTCAGTGGTGCACAACGGCATCATTGAAAATTACAAAGAATTGAAAAAAGAATTGGAAGCCGAAGGCCATGCATTTTTGTCGCAAACCGACACCGAGGTGCTGGCGCATTTGGTTGAAAAATATTTTGACGGCAATTTGGAACGCGCGGTGAAAAAAGCGGTTGCAAGAGTGCGCGGCACTTACGGTCTTGTGGTGATCGCCAAGAATGATCCCAACAAGATTGTGGCCGCGCGGTCGGGAAGCCCGCTGTTGATCGGCATCGGCGAGGATGAATTTTTGGTGGCGTCGGACCCGGCGGCGGTGGTGGCCAACACCAAGAAAGTGGTCTATCTAAACGAAGGCGAGATTGCCACGCTCACCGCCGATGGCTATTCAATATACGCCGAACGCCAGCCGCAGGAAATCGAATGGGATTTAAAAGATGTGGAAAAAGGCGATTACCCGCATTTTATGCTCAAAGAAATTATGGAACAGCCGGAAAGTTTGGCCAATTCCTTGCGCGGCCGGCTATTGCCCGACGAAGGCAGCGCCAAACTGGGCGGTCTGATGCCGGTCGGAGAAAGATTGCGGGAAATTAAAAAACTTCATATTGTGGCTTGCGGAACGGCGCGTTATGCCGGGTTGATCGGTGAATTGATGCTTGAAGAATATGCCGATTTGCCGACGGATGCGGACGCGGCTTCGGAATTTCGTTATCGTAAAAATATTTTGGAAAGAGATTCGGCAGTTTTGGCAATTTCCCAATCGGGCGAGACCGCCGATACTCTGGCGGCGATTCGCGAAGCAAAATCAAAGGGAATTTTAACAATTGGTATTACCAACGCGGTGGAATCAACTCAAGCGCGGGAGACCGATGCCGGGATTTATAATCATGCCGGTCCCGAAATAGGAGTGGCATCGTCAAAAGCGTTTACTTCCCAATTAACAGTTTTGGCATTGCTTACATTGTATTTGGGCCGCCAAAGAAATATGGCGTTGGTGATGGGGCAAAGGATTGTCAATGAATTGGCGAAAATTCCTTCATTGGCTCAAGAAACGATTGAGAATTGCGTTAATTTAAAAGAAATTGCCCAAATATATAAAAATTATTCCAGTTTCTTTTTTATGGGCCGCAAATATAATTTTCCCATCGCAATGGAGGGTGCTTTAAAATTGAAAGAATTGGCTTATGTCCATGCCGAGGGGGTGGCGTCGGGAGAATTGAAACACGGGATGATCGCGCTGATAGACAACGATTATCCGGTGATAGTGATTTGTCCCAGCGATTCGGTCTATGAAAAAAATATTTCCAATATTATGGAATTGAAAGCCCGCGGCGCGCGGATATTGGCGGTGGCAACCGAAGGTAATGAAGAAATTGCCGAGATTGCCAATGAGGTTGTTTATATTCCGAAAACTTTGGAAATGCTCACGCCGATTCTCACCGCGATCGTGATGCAATTGTTTTCTTATCATGTGGCATTTGCGCGCGGTTGCGATATTGACAAACCTCGCAATTTGGCAAAGTCGGTGACGGTGGAGTAGAATAAGGTTATGAATGAAAAAATAACGATTGAAGCGAAATATTTTTGCAAATACAGAAAAGAGCTGGGATTTACCAATCAAAAGGCCATCAAAGATTTTTTTGGCGCCAAAGATATTGTTCCGGGCGTTGATTTTGGTTATGTGAAATCATTAAACAACCGTCTTTACGATATTGTTGAAAAAATAGATCGCACGGTTGCCAACGAAATTAAAAGCGACAATTTGAAAGCATTTAAAAAGGAACATATTGATCATTGCTTCGGCATAATGAACAAAAGCGGCATTTTGCCGAAATTGAACAATCAAGGCCGTCGACCGGAGCAAGTTTATTTTTC
>LQYC01004551.1_pt1 | contig 10174 bp, 9 predicted proteins | sample 661771 | NCBI WGS metagenome assembly LQYC01 (sample SAMN03483023, study PRJNA281117) | bioreactor metagenome | isolation source: benzene-degrading methanogenic enrichment culture from a contaminated... | place: USA: oil refinery in Oklahoma | collected 2011-05
TGGAATCGTCGCTGGCAATTTTCAATTGCCCTATCACATCGAATAGGGAAAAGTTGCGCTACTTCGTTCAATCTTCACGTTTTGTCCCCCTGACGGTTCGACCGGCTCACCGTGACAGTGTAGGGGTGTCATCCTGAGCTAAGCCTGCCATGAGTTCATCGAATGGTCGAAGGGTGTTTGTGGTTTCTTTTGTTAAAACTCCAACCCTCCAACCTTCTAACCATCTAATCCTCTAACCTTACCCCTCGCCCCTCGATCTATCTTCCCAACTTCTCAACCTCTCATCCTCTTATCTTCCCATCCCCCATCCTCGCGCCTCGTCCCTTTATCCATAACCCTTACTCCCTAATCCTTAATCCTTTAATCCCTTAATCTCCTAATCCCTCAATCCCTTAACCCTTAACCCTTAATCCTTAATCCTCGTTCCTTACCCCTCGCTTCTTGTTCCTTTTACCTTAAATCTTAATCCTTAATCCTTAATCCTTAATCCTTATCCCTTGCCCCCGCCCAGGTCTGTTCGTAATTACTCAAAAATGCTCAAAGCGAAAATGGGTAAGAGATGTGTTCGATGTGTGGATAGGTTTGGGAGTGAATGCTTTGAAGGCAGTCTTCGAGCGTTTCTGATGAATTATATGTGGGAGTGAGTATCGAAACGTGCATAGATAGGCTTTTCCCGCAATTGAGCAGGGGTATTAGGGAATTGCATATTCGATTTCACTCAATCGAAAAGACTTCTGTTTTTTTAAAAAAAATTATTTTAAACCAGGTTGCTTTCTTCTGCAACATTTAACCGCTTGGCTTTATTTTTTTATTTATCTCAATCCGTTCTTTTTTTCCCTCCCCCGTGAACTGTAAAACGTGAATCGTAAAATGTACGGTGCCAGGTTTAAAATCTGAAGTTTAACGCTTTGCGCTATGCGCTTTACATTTAACCTTTCACAGCGTTTATTCCCCGCCCCTTAATCCTCTATTTTATGATGGCAGCAAGGACTTCATCTATGGACGCCACCGTTACGCCGTCGCGCAGATCCCAACCTTTTGAGACCGGACAGACGACCCATGCATGATCCGGGGCAATATCGCGCAGCATGGTCGCACACCCACGGGTCAACTGGGGCGCGGTTGATGCCTTGAACTCAAACGCCAGGCGCTGCCGTCCCCGTTCCATCAGCAAGTCAATCTCCTCGCTGTTGGAAGTACGGACAAATGATGCCCGCCAGCCGGGCAACACCGCACAAATCTGTTCAATACACCAGCCTTCCCATGACGCTCCCACCACCGGATGTCCAAGCAAATCATCCATTTCTTCAATCTCCAGCAGACTGTGAAGCACACCGGTATCACGAAGATATACCTTGGGTGACTTGACCAGCCGTTTTCCCAGGTTAACCTTAAACGGCTCCAACACCCGCACCATGAAATTCTGCGTCAGTATGCCGATGTACTTGCGCGTCGTGGTATGGCTCACACCCAGCGCCTGACCTAATCGCGCGGCATTGAGCAACTGGCCGTGATGATGCGCCAGCATTCGCCAGAGTCGTCCCAGCATCTCAGGCGATGCGCCGACACCCAAATATGCAACATCTTTTTCCAGGAACGTCCGCGAAAACGATTCGCGCCACGCCCTGCTGGACGCCTCTGAAGCCGCCAGCAGGCTTCCGGGGAAACCACCCCGTACCCAGTGCCGCTCACGATCTTTCATGCCCACTGCCGCGCACTCCTGCCATAAAAGCGGAGTCAGTTCGTGATAGCGAATGCGTCCGGCCAGTGATTCCGAGCTTTGCCGCAACAACTCCGGCGAAGCTGATCCCAGCACCAGAAAACTGTACCGATGATTCGGATCGTCCGCCAAAACCCGCAAGGTCATGAACAATTCCGGAGCCCGCTGGATTTCGTCGAGAATCACAAGCTTGCCCGCCTGGCGTGATAAAAACCACTCAGCGTCCAATATTTTGCGTTGATCCGCAGCTCGTTCCAGATCCAAATGGATGACGCTGTCCGGCGCACGGCCGGCAGCGATGTTCCTGGCAAGGGTAGTTTTACCACATTGCCTGGGTCCGAGGATTGCGGTTACCGGCACCTCTTCCAACGAGGCCTTAATGTCCGCCTCACGAAGTCGCGGAATATAATTATGTAATTTGCCACTCATGCTTTCAATTTACATAATTAAAAAAGATTGTCAAGATAAATATCCTCTCATTTTCTCATCTTCCTAACATCCTATCTTCCCTTTTCCCCACCCTGCCCAGGTCTCTTCGTAGCTTTTGCGAATAAAATAAAACCGTCTCATTTTTACATTTTTATTTTCCCGACTTTGTCAGCTCAAAAATACCACATCCGTAAATGCAACCACAATTAGTAGCTATAGCTTCATCCGTAAGCTCAATACTTTCGTGCAAGTCGCCCATGTCATCAACAAATGAAAAACAATCTATGGTGAATTTGCCATCAATGAGTGCAAGAAGATGCTCGACGCAGAAAACTCGGTGTGCGTTAAATTCTATCCGTTGCGGACCGATTGGAACAGAAAAATAGAACTTTCCATGTTGCTTTAGAATTCTATAAAGATTTTCCAGCCCAAAAAGATAGCCATCCAACCGAACGGGGTCTCCATATCTTCCTAAACCAAAATGTTCGAGAGCATGTAAACATGACAGTGAATCACAGCAGCCAACCAAGTTGTTAGACAGTTCACCCATCAGATCTGCCTGAACAAATGTAATGTTTTGGATATTGCATGAAAGGGGGCGAATGTCTAACACCTGAATTGAACGAAAGGAGGCAATATGAGCAACAAACCCATCAATCCTGGAGCCGACATCGACATGAATTGCGGGTTTGTTGGAGTAGACTCTCCTTGCCACGAGCAAATCCTGATGGAAGTAATCCCCCTTTGCGTTTCCAAATTCAGAGAACCTATCGTTTAGGCAAGGATATGGTTTGCCAAATGGAAAAAGATTACTTGAGGTGATCTGTTTTTTTAACGTATGCAAATCACGAAAATAAGGGAGCAATCCTCTCAATGAAGCGAGGGTTTTTAATGGTTCAACACCAAACATCGTCATTAAGTTGTGGGCAGATCGGAGCAGTGGTTTCATGCGCGTTCTTTTGTCATTGTGCGGCTGACGTGATAGCTTAGGGGTACGGTGTTTGCAGTATCTCCCCTGGAGCGCTTTGTTCGAGCCTATCAAACTAAACTTTTTGAAGAATTTTTATGAGCCAGCTATAATATTTATCAAAATTTCATTCTGCCCAGGTCTCTTCGTAGCTTTCCGGTGCTTTTATGCAGCCAGAGAATTTAAGCAATATTTTGCGGGATTATTTTTTTTCTGACAAAGGAAGGTCATATAGATGTTAGATGCCCTCATTTCATCCGGACAGCAATTTGTGGATAATAATCGGTGGGTGACTTCGTAGCACCTAAAACTTCGTAATCTCTCATATAAGACGAACAATAATCTTCTAAAGCCCGGAACTCATGCAAGATTGATGAAAATTCATCAAGAATAACTATGCTTCCTCGGAGAAGGATATCATTGCATCGGGTTAAGACATATAAAGTTGATGAATATAGATCGGAGTCATTATGAATGACCAGCTGTGATGCAAAAGCATGAGTCTTCAGGAAGGCAGGTAAGGTGTCTTGAAATAGCCCCTTAACAAAAGAGACGCGATCGTCCTTGAGATCCGGGGCCGTCCCTCCCACATCAAAAGTGCCTTTATTCGTTGTTCCCGTGAATATTTCCCAGTCTTCAGGTAGACCAGAGAAAGTATCAAATCCAAAAAATATTGATTCACGGTGCCTATTGATACTTGTCCAGTATTTCATTGTGTCTCCCTTAAATACTCCAAACTCCAAGTAATTGATCTGGCCTTTATCAATAATGTCCGAATTCAGATAGTCGTACAAATCATATCGGTTGTCAAAAAATGGGTAACTTTCATCATGTTTTTTTCTCCACGATTCAAGCCTCGCGATGTAACTTAGGTATCTTAATTTTGAGCTATCAGGTATTACCTTAGATAAAATGCACTTAATACGGGTTTGTAGCTTCGCGTTCATGGAGCACCTCTTCTGTAGGCATTTAACAGTCTTTATATTGATCCATATAAAAGCCCAAAATTTCAGGGTCAATTCAATCCAAACTTTTTAAAGAATTTTTATGAGCCATCTATAATATTTATCGAAATTCTTTTCCGCCCAAATATCCTCGTAACTCCTTCTCGCATTTATTGAGAGAGTTTCAAAATTATTTTTGACATAATTTAAAGCCTTCAAAAGATCTTCAGGTGAACATTTAAAGGGGATAATGTAACCAGTCTTTTCATGCCATACATGCTGCGTTAATCCCGGGATATTCCGTGCAATCACCGGAGTTCCATTCATATACGCCACCGGCACAACGCCACTTTGGGTGACCTCTCGGTCTAAACGGAAAACCGCCCAGCTTTGCCGGATTACTTCATTGATCTCAGAGTCGGTAATACTATTTTTATTTATTACCTTTAATCGCTTTTTCCCTGCTTCGGTTAGGCTTTTGGTAAACGGGGAAACATTGCTGGAGCTTATAAGCGCAAACTCAAAATCCAATCCCTTTTCTCCTGCATAATTCACCAGCTCGATAAAAGTATCATGTCCGGTTGCTTTATGCGCACTCCCCACGATGATGAAAAACCTGCGCTTGTTATTTTCTAAAATTCTTTGGTCAGGAACTAACAAGGAAGCAATAAAATTTTGTCCTTTATATTTTTGGTATTTTTTTTTAAAGAGAAGGGCGGCGTATTCAGAAGGAGAAATCACGTAGTCCATATACCCTACGGTGAGTCCTTGAATGAACTCAACGAGAGAAATGTAGATTCCTTTGACCACACCATACGGAGCTTTGTCGGGTTTATAAGGGTCATGGAGATAAAACGAAATGATCGCGTCAGGAAATTTCTTTTTAACTAATCGGGCGAGCAAGGGATTGAGAAGATGGGGATTATAAAAACAGAGGAAGAGGGGAGGGGCGGCGGAAAAAATCTGATCGAAGCTCTTGCACGTTAAAAGCTTACAGGTATCCACCATCATGCCGAAAAGGTCATTGCCAGTTGTGACATATTTCTTATCTTCCCTTGTGCCATCTGAAGTTTGGTACCCGGTGGAAAGGAGATATTTAATGTGCAAGCCCTTGCGCCTGATATTTTCACCCAGGAGCTCAAACTCTTTTTTCAAACCCGGTGCAAATTTTAGACTTATGATATAGGCGGACTTTTGCATCTCATTACATTTTTCTGGCAATTGCCATGTAACTTTCACCTTTATACCAAGGGAAGTAGCCAAAGATAGCCATGGGAATCCAGTTGATCAGGGCAAAGGGTAATGTGTGGAGCAGCTTAAACCCTGTTAAACCAGTGGTGCCGTCATCCAGTATATGAAACCCGGTTTTTTGTATAGCCGCTCTCCACTGTTGGGGAGTATTTAAGGATATGTGGTCATGGCGGTACCCTTGCCACCTATCGCCGAGCATTTTTGCAGGAATGCCGATTGGATTGGGCGTGGCAATTATCAAAAAACCATTTGCTTTTAAAATACGGTGAGCATCAATAAAAAAGGACTCCGGATTTTTAAGATGCTCGATAACCTGAAGAGAGCACACAACATCAAACGCATTATCAGGAAAAGGCAATGTCTGACCATCATGGGTAATTAATTTTGTTTTGTTTAAGTGTGTACCCGCGAATTCGATAAGTTGTTCGTTCAAGTCTAATCCGTATGGCTCACTCGCGGGGAACCATTTTTCTACACATCGTAAAAAGTAGCCTGGACCGCAACCCACTTCGAGTATTTTAAAGTGGGAATTTTTATTAAGACCCCCATATTTCTTAAGATCTCTTCTCCAAATTCTGTAGGCAAAATTTGTTTTAAACATAAGGAAAAAACTTTGCCGCTTACTTACCGGTAAATAGGGAGAAGGGGTTTTTACTTCCATTGCAACTCAGGGCTTCTTCTTCCGGTTAAGATATCTTCATAGGCCTTAATCATAAAAGATGCGACCTTATTAATGTCGTATCTATCTTCTGCTGATTTTCTGGCATTTTGTTTCATTCTATTGAGAAGCTCGGTATCATCAGCAAGCTTTTTTATGGCCTCTGCTATTTCATCCGCATCTTGATTTACTATAACGCCTGCTTCATCGGCTTGAATCTCCCGCCAGATTGCAACATTTCGAGTGATCATCACCGGCACTTCACAAGCCATAGCTTCAACCACAATCATTCCAAAATTTTCATCATAACTTGGCAAAACCAATAAGTTTGAAGAATAATAAAAATCCCAAATTTTATCTCGGGACACTGGATCATGCCAAATTATGCTATCCCGGATTTCATTGGAGAGCTTAATTAAATAATTGGTGTAATGCATATCTTCCTTTGGCCCGGCAATTAGGAAAAGAAATCTACTATCATTGAGTTTTTTTAATGCTTCAAAAACTAAGTGAATACCTTTTTTTTTGTGAATACGACCTGTATAAAGAAGGACAAATTTATTATCAGAAATATTTAGGCTCTTCCTCAAATCCACATGCCTTTTGATATTGTTAATCTCAATTCCATTTGGGATGATAAAACCTGGGGTTTCATTTAAAGCCTTTAAGGTTGAACAAGCCGTAACTCTTTCATCTTCAGCGGTAAAACGGATGCCCGAAGCATGTTTAATGGCTGTTTTCCCAAAAAGATGCCAGTATAATCTTTTTCTTATTTTATTTTGATTCAAAGGCCAGCGTGAGAGACTGCCATGGGTAGAGACCACATAAGGTTTAGAAAAATATTTGCAGCTTCTATAAACATCAAACTGAAAAAATTGCCATATTGCCGCAACGTGAATCATATCAAAACTGGAAACAGTTTTTTTTAATTTCTGATTAAGACCTCTTGAATAAAAGCCCTTTTGTACAAACAAGTCACAATTGAAATACCAAACTTCTACTCCATCTAAAATAATAGGTTCGTTTAATGGGACATTTAAATGTCCCCCTTTGCCGTCCGCATTGGTAGTATATACTACAACAGCTACCCCATGTTTTGCCATGGCTTTGCAAAGATTAACATTTGATGAAACTGTACCTCCAAAGGCCCAGGCAGGTTCATAAGCGGGAAAGACAAATAATGTTTTCATATTTTTCTCCAAGGCTTTTCTATCTACTGGAAAACTAAAAGCTATAGCACCAAAATTAAAGATACCAACGTGTAAAAAACAAAAAAGTTATAGAAAAATCAATAGCACTTCTTTATAATTGCATGTATGCTTTACCCACCTCTGGGCTAAAAAGAATTTTTATCGAAAGTCATTATGGAAAAATACTATGTCTTTAATCCACCCACATCAACTTCCTGATTAATAGAAAAATTTAGAGCGATTGTTGTTGGTGGTAAATACCGTGACTACCTGCCCTAACTTCACTAACCCTCTGCATAGCAGGCTCACACTCCTTACTACCCCACCCATCTCCAAGGCCGGTTCATAGTGGGGCGTAACGTGAAGGATTTTAAAAGGTCTTGTTGTGTTGTCGCCTTTTATGTGCATATTGCTCAATTATACGTTAACTTGCTGTTGGTGAATTTATCGCACCGGAATCAACTTTGGTTATGAAGCCTTTCTTAGAAAGGCTTCATATTACTTAAGGGCCTTAATAATAATTCTAATAAAAGAGAAAACTATCAACAGTTTGATAATATCAGCTACTAATCCTCCCAAGGGTGCTTGGGCAAAAGTAAAAAACATAAAAACAGGGATAAACGCTATTGCTATTCCCCATATAGTTTTATTTGTTAGCAAATATTTGAAAATCGTAAGCATAAATAATGAAAGGAATATGCCTAAGCCAAAGAGCCCGACATACCCAAAATTAAAATAAGCTTCTGCATATTTCCCGATGCCCGGTGACGTCACAATATCAAACTTATCTATAAGCCCATATTCCCTTCCGATCGCGTTTAAATCTGTTGTCACAGGCTTTTGAGGCCAGATAAGGCGTGGGATGGGAGCATAAAGATTAGGTAAATATGTTTTTCCATGCCAAAAATCTTGCACTTTGTCTACGAAGATAAAATACGAAGAAAATTCGTCAGACCTTTCAAAAAAAGTGAAAACCGAAGCATATAAATAACCCTTTTGGTCTGCGATCTGCTCGGCACGCGCATCTTCAATAGTCCTGGTGCTAAATATTCCTGTTTGGCGGAACATGGCATATAATGGTAAAGATAGAGTTACTATTATTGAGAACACAATAAATTGTTTTTTGACCTTTTGATTCAAAAAGAATGCTGCCAGAAAATATCCGAGCCAAGGAAGCAAAATGACATACTTTGATCCAGAGGGAAAATAAAATATCATTTCAGCAAGGATAAGAAGTTTAAAAATAGATTTAAATTTTTTGTTTGTTTTATACCGGGTAAAGTAACCTATTGAAAAAATAAACCAAAAAATGGGGGCAATTGTTATAGTAAATAAAGCCATTAAACTGGTGATGTTACTAAAAGATGCTCTTCGTTCCAGGATGTCTAATGTAGTAAAGGAATGCCAGTAAGAAGCAGTATATAAAGTTCCAAGGCGGATGAGCCAGATAATGATATAAATAATGATCCAAGCCTGAAAATCTCTTTTATTAATGTTAACATCAAAGGTGGCAGGCGTAAGAGCTTTTTGCTTCAATAAAATAATTGATTCAATCAAATAACACACGATATTAAAACTCAGGAGCGAAAGACAATATATGACCAAAGGGGGAAAGACATTCTCAAAGATATAACTTTTATGAAAGAATTCTTGGTTAAAAAGGAAAAAAACAAAGGGAGCAAAGAAAAATAAAATCTCACTTACATTAATATAGAAGAGCGGATGGAAAAGAAAGAGATGATGGGATTGATACCGCCTCCGTATTTTTAGGGTAAAAAGGGTCTGAATGGTTATAGTAAGGGCGATAACAGATAGTTGGCTTATTTCGTTATTGGCCGGTAAGGAACCGCCAATAAAATACAACACAAATAAAATTGAAACCGATAAACAAAAAAAGGAAATCAATATATGCTGGTTACTCTGTTTCATTTTTAAAAATGTTTTGATAAGCGTTTATAATTTTTTCACCATAATCATCCCAGGTGAAGCCCTTGCTCACTCGATTTTTAGCAGATTGGCCCATTGATTTACAGATATCTGGGTGCTCATAAAAATAAACAAGCTTTTCCTTGAGTGCATCAATATTCCGAATTGGAATGATAAAACCGTCAATGCCATCTCTAATAATGTCCTCACCGCCAGTATTGGTAGTGCAGATAACTGGCAACCCACAAGCCATTGCCTGGGGTTGAACCATAGCTAGGCCTTCTTGAATGGAATTAATCACAAATACAGAGCCTTGAGAATAATATTTGTTAAGCTCTTTCTGGGGGACATGATTAATATATTTAAAATCGCCTTCATATTTTTCGAAAAATGGTTTAATCTCATCATTCATCCCTCCAACCAATAAAAGCTCTGCATGAGGAAGTTTAAGTTCTGAAAAAGCTTGCAGGAGATAATGCACACCCTTTTGAATACTCATTGCTCCGGCATAAATGACTCTAAAAACATTGTCTTCTTTTGGTATCTGTTTGAATTCATCGAGGTGTACACCATACGGAACATGAATTAATTTTTTTTCCGAGAATCCTTTTTCAAGAAAAGTCCTTTTAACAAACAAGGAGGGTATGGAAATATAGTCTGCCTCTTCATATTCTTTCAGTTCTTTTTCAACAATTTTAGGATGAGCCAGTTGCGGTTTAAGTCCTAAGCTTTTATACTCTTCTTTTAGAATCTCTTGCTGGTAAAGCATATGAGAGCTTCCACGTTCTATGATGGTTCTTGCTCCCATATGCTTTGCTTTTCTTATAGTGTGCAATCCAAAACTTGACCAGGCAACGCATAGATCACTTTTTGTATATAGACAAGAAGCCCATTTATCATAAATCTCATGAATTAAATATTGGGGATTAAAAATTTTTTGCAAAAAATAAGGAGATCTTTCCCATCCTCTGCCCATAACCTCCTTGATGGCAACAGAACGTGCTGCGGATCAGCGGCTGACGGACACGCGAGCTTGCTCGCGGGGACGGCTGTCCGCTGCAACCGCTTGATGGCCAGGCGCGAAGCGCC
>LQYC01004495.1_pt1 | contig 10171 bp, 12 predicted proteins | sample 661771 | NCBI WGS metagenome assembly LQYC01 (sample SAMN03483023, study PRJNA281117) | bioreactor metagenome | isolation source: benzene-degrading methanogenic enrichment culture from a contaminated... | place: USA: oil refinery in Oklahoma | collected 2011-05
CCCCTTTAGTAAAGGGGAGTCAGAGCCTGCCCTGGCGCGACTTGGCTGGCATTATATCGCAACCTAACAAAGTTGCCCATTTGACCAGCCAACCTCGCACTTCAGAAAGCCAGGTCTGGGCCAGGGGGGATTGGCAATATTTTTTCGCTCAATTAAAGTAATAAAATTGTTCATTGCGGCTGCGTTCCTGAATTAAATGTTTTAAGGAAAATTATAACCCAGTATAAAAATAAGGAGTGAAGATGAAGAAAAAGGTTTTGTTTCTCTGCACCCATAATTCCTGCCGGAGCCAGATAGCCGAAGGTTTATTAAGGGATATGGCTGGGGATAAATTTGAGGTATACAGCGTGGGGGTCGAGCCCACATCAGTTCACCCTTTGGCTAAAAAGGTGATGAAAGAAATAGGTATTGATATTTCCGGGCAGCAATCAAAGTCTGTTGATGAGTTTTTAGATAAAGAGTTTGATTATGTCATCACTGTTTGTGACAACGCTCGACAGACCTGCCCGTTTTTCCCCGGTAATCACGAACTATTGCATTGGCGCTTAGAAGATCCTGCGATTGCCTTAGGATCAGAGGAAGAAAGGTTTTTGATATTTAGGAGGATTCGTGACCAACTCAAGGATCATATCCAACGATTGATAAATACAACGGTTTAAATAAATCTATGGCCTTTTCCCGCTCACTCAATCAAAGGACTATGACATTTTTCGTAAAAAAGGAGTGTTAAATGAAAAGATATATTTTTATTATTAGTTGCTTTTTGCTGTTGAGTGTTTTTTTTCCCTCTTGGGCACAATCCGCTCCCAGCAACCACATTGTTGTTTATTATTTTCATACTACTTTTCGGTGCCCTACCTGTTATAAAATTGAACAATATAGTCAAGAAGCGGTTGAGAAATATTTTGACAAGGAAATCAAGATGGGCGTCGTAAGCTTTCAGGCGGTAAATGTGGAACAAGAAAAAAACCAACATTATATTAAAGATTATCAGCTTTTTTCAAAAGCGGTGGTTATCTCCATGATAAAGGAAGGGAAAGAGGTAAAGTTTAATAACCTTACTAAAATATGGGAATATGTTGGGGATAAAGAAAAGTTTTACCAGTATATCAAGACCGAGACGGCTCACTATCTTGAAGGGATAAACTAAATGGGTGACCTTGCAATTGGTCTGGCTTCTGCTCTTTGGCTTGGTATTCTAACCTCCCTAAGCCCCTGCCCCTTAGCGACCAACATTGCTGCAATCTCCTATTTATCGAAAAATTTTGTTGATATTAAAAAAGTATGGCGTTCTGGGGTCGCCTATACATTAGGCAGGATGGCTGCCTATGCTTTGCTGGGGTTTATTATTGTCAAGGCTTTATTAAGTGTAGTGGCTATTGCGCAATTTCTGCAACACTACCTTAATAAACTCTTAGGGCCAATTCTCATTATCGCTGGTTTAGTGTTGCTGGATGTGGTCAAAATTAATATCACCGGATTTGTGGTATCTCCAGAAAATCAGAATAAGCTTGTCAAAAGAGGGGACGTAATTGGTTCATTTGTTTTGGGCTTGCTTTTTGCGTTGTCTTTTTGTCCGATCTCCGCAGGTTTGTTTTTCGGGAGCCTGATCCCGCTTTCGCTTCAGAACCAGTATGGTACCATTTTACCCTTTATTTATGGTTTTGGAACTGGCCTTCCAGTTTTGTTGTTCTCTGTGGGCTTAGCCTTTGGAGCACAATCAGTCACCAGGTGGTTCCAGAGGATAGATTGTTTTGAGTATTATGCGAGAAAAATAACCGGGGTAATATTTATTAGTGCGGGTCTATTTTATTTGTGGACTTATGTGATTTTGCGAATTTTACAAAATTTGTGATGACCATTTCTGCAGTTTCTGCAGGCATAAGTCGTTGGAGGAGGTTACGATTGGGTCCCGGTTTGTTCGATTAACTTTAATTGACCAGCTGAGACAGGAAAATTCACGCGCTGGAGTTGTCCATGATCCAACCCTACGCTCCTTTTCCAAAACCACAATGCGGAAAGTCGCATGTGGGACAGTCGAGGCAGAGGCCTCCATGCCCTAATTTTGCTATTTCCGGTTTTCCGATCTTTTCCCCGGCTAAAACCCTCGGCAGGATTAAATCAAAGATAGTATTTTTATGGTACATCCCACAGGCCGGAACTCCCAGGATAGGAATTTCACCACTATAGGCCATTAAAAACATCGCACCTGGCAATACGGAAGCGCCATACGAAGCGATGGTGGCACCGATTTCTTTTACTCCCTTTGATGTGAGATCATCCGGGTCCACCGACATCCCACCGGTAAGAATAATTAATTGGGCACCCGCAGTGATCAGGTCTTTTATTCCATTAGCGATCATAGTGACATCATCAGGAGCAAAGATTACCTTGATTACTTCCGAACCAATGTTTTTTATCTTTTTCCGCATTATTGGTTCAAAAGCATCCTTAATACGGCCATGATAAACTTCACTTCCGGTGATCAGAAGGCCAGCCTTTACTGACCTTAATGGTAGAACCTCGACTATTTTTCCATATTCTAATGATAAGTTTTCAACTTTCTCCACCGTTTGTCTTTTTATTAACAACGGAATTGCTCTCGTGCCCGCAAGCATTCCTCCCTTTTTTACAAGAAAATTATTGTGGCGGGTAGCGCACATTACCTCATCGAGAAGGTTGAGTTCTTCCAAAGCCTCACTATTTATCCGAAGTAACCCATCATAAGCTGCGTAGAGGTTGACTCGTCCTTCTTTTACTTCTTCAGAAAGGTAAACCCCTTTACCGGCGATCGCTCGGGCAATCCGTTCCCCGGCTTCATTTTCATGGACTTCATCATCAGTGATTTTCAGAAAAAAGAGATTTTCCTTCCCCAGGTCCAATAATCGGGGGATATCATCTTTAGTGATAATGTGCCCTTTTTTAAAGGCGCGTCCTTTAAACTTATGATGTGCCTTAATCTCAGTGATGTCATGAGCAAGAACTGTTCCAATTGCATCTTGTACTTTAATCTTTTCTAACATGGTGCTACTCTTTTTGGTAATAATTTTTATTATCAGTAATTGAAGAGATGGGGCATCTCCATCTGTTGGTTGATAGTAATGTTTATTTCAGCGGAGTATAATAAAGGGGCATGTCCGCACAGCGCTGACAGAGTGTTTTGTCTTCCTTTATTATTTCCCAACCCTTAAGAATTTCCTCGCCGCACATAGAACACGCGGTCCGTTTGGGGGGCGGGCCGGGCATTTCCCGTTCTGGGACCTCAACCCTAACCTCTTCTACAACAAAAAGATCGTTGTCGGTCATTTGCTTATAGGCTTCTATATAGACATGATTACTATCGGTCAACTCAGGGAAAAGCGCTTTGGCTTTATTGCGGGAATCAGGATGAACGGAAATCCGGAAGGCTTTTTGGGACACTAAATTTAAAAATGTAGCCGCCATAATTCCATAATTCATTACTTTAAGAGTGCGACGTCCCGAAGAACAACCAGTTACGCTTTGGATACCATCAGTAGCACACCGGTCGATTTCAACCCAGGTCATTAATTTTTTGCGATTTTCTGGGCTATTGGGATCGTTTATGCCATGCATTCGGCACGCCAGAAAAGCCATCCGGACTCCCAATATTATACCTGCGCATACACTCCCATGAAATTCTCCGGCCTTTTTATAAAGAGATTGTATTTCTTCCATGGTCATCACCTTTACTACGAGAAGGAATTATCGTGTTAACGAATCATTTTGTCACCATAACGTTATGACAAATTTCCATAGCAGTCAAGAAAAAAATATGGTTCTCTTATTTTAAATTTCTGCGGATTTTTAAAATATTGTCTTATGGAGAGCGATTTCCCATACATTATTGTGATCTCCTGTTTCAATACGAATAAGGTGGGCAATTTCATCGTTGTCTGGTTTTATTATAAACGTTTTTGCGGGTGGCGTCATGAGCTCTGCGGTTTTTTTTCTTTTGTAACTCGAAACAAGGGTAAAAAATCCCATTGCGTAATTCGGGAGGGAACATTGGTTACTGATTTGATAACGCATAGCTAAAAAGTAACAGGGGGAATAAATGATTTTAACTGAAACTAACGCATGACTGCGATACTGATAATAGCATGGGTACTATGAAAAAAAACTTATTACTGACACGATATGGCCTAACTTTTGTATGAAAGGCGTTTCAAGATACTCATGACTGCCTTTGACAATGGCAATGCGTAGCATAGGAGCACAAAATAAAGGAGGGTGAAATGGGTTTCTCCACTTTCTTCATTACCCAGATTTGAAAAAAATGCATAATAATAAAAAAAATCCTTTACAATGCAGTTACAATCTGGTAAAAAGAATCAAATTATAATTAATCCTCATCAATCCTTAAACAGGAGGAAGGTATTATGGCTACAGCAAAACAGCTTGCATTAAGGATCAAATATGCCAAAACGAGCTTAACCTCATTAACCAAGAAGCTTAACGCAGGTAAAGCAAAACTGAAAACACTCGAGGCAGATCTCAAAAAAGCGAAAGCTGCAGCAGGGAAAAAGAAACCTGTTAAAAAAGCCGCACCCAAAAAGAAAGCCAAAAAGCGGTAAAAAAATTAAGCGAGGAGGGATATCAAGATAAATAAAGCAGATTTGATAGATGCGGTTGCCAAGGTAACAAAAACGAAAAAAACGGCCAGTGCGGCGGTTGATTGTGTGATTGATACTATTACCAAAGCGCTCAAGAAAAAAGAAGCGGTAACCCTGATTGGTTTTGGAACCTTTGGTGCAAGGAAAAGGAAAGCCAGAAATGGAAGAAATTCTCAAACCGGAGCAAAAATAAAAATAAAGGCCAAAACTGTCCCAGTATTTAAACCAGGGAAGGCACTGAAGGATGCTGTTGGGCATTCTTAACTAAGTGATAAATACGTTCGTACTCAAGAGCCTCCAAGCTTTAATAAGCTTGAGAGGCTCTTTTTCGTGTTAACGAAAGCTAATATTACTCCGGCAATTAAACATGTAAATAAATTATGTGCAATGCCCGTTGTTACTGAGAATGACGATTATGCTTTTATATATTTATTTGCCGGAGTAATAACTTAGTTAGGTTTTAAAAATTGCCAGCGCACTCAAACACTTGATTTTTCCCTCACATTATGACAAAGTCTTATCAAGTGAGTGAAATGAAATTTTTAAGACGAGGAAGCGAAGATCAGAACGCTTTCTTGTTTAGATAATAAATATCCACCGTATAGAGGAGGATTAATACGTGAAACTATTTTGTCCATATTGTACCAAGGAGATAGATCAGGATACCCTCCAATGCCCTTTTTGCGGCACTTCATACGCATCCGAAACCATTCAGCTTTTGACCGAAATTGTTAAGGTCGCCGCCGAAGAAGGTGTCTCTGAACGTCGACGGTTTATCCGCATTCCAAAGGAATTTAAACTTGTTTATTCAACATCCAAAGCATTTGTAGAACACTACCTCAGTAATCTTGGTCAAGGCGGGGTATTTATCCCAACGAACGCTCCTCTGGAGGCGGGAACTCAATGTGATCTAAAAATTGTCCTGCCGGATGGGAAAGAAGAAATCGAGGTGTTTTGTGAGGTGGTATGGCAGCAAAAGGAAGAAGTAGTGACGCCTGAAGGGATGTCCTTAGCCGGAATGGGAGTAAAATTTTTAAATCTCTCTCCCGAAGGCAGAGAAAGAATAGATGCGATTTGCAAGGAAAGAGAAAAAGAAATAGATAAAATTCTTGGTCGGAAAAAATCTTAAGCAATGACAAACCTTCATAACGTGGTTTCCGATCAATAATTTTCTGAACCATGCTTACGGGAACGGAGTCCGAAACTTACAGTGAAGTTTAATCAAATAGAAATATTTTGTAAAATAGTCGAATTGGGAAGCTTTTCCATGGCCGCCGAAGCCTCACACCTTTCTCAACCAACCCTTACCGAACATATCAAGGCGTTAGAAGATTATCTGGGTACTACCCTTCTTGACCGATTAGGAAGAGAAGTGCTTCCTACCAAAGCAGGAGATATCCTTTATGACTACGCACAGAAAATTTTAAGATTAAAAAGAGAGGCAGAACAAACACTATGGAGCCTCAAGGGTGCGCTCAAAGGTGATCTTGTAGTAGGGGCGAGCACTATCCCGGGGGAATATATCTTACCTTCACTTATTAAAGGCTTTAGAGATAATTTTCCCGATATTATTATAAAACTGACAATTGGGGATACAAAAAAAGTTATTGACGATATTGTCAATAACCGGATTGAGCTTGGTATCGTTGGCGCTGTCATGGAGAATACAAAGCTGGAATACCATAAGTTTGTCAAAGATGAGTTAGTGCTTGTTGCTCCTCCGAGTTCCGTCTGGGGAAAAATGAAATCTATTACGCTGGAGAAACTGAAAGAAGTCCCTTTTGTGCTTCGCGAGGAAGGCAGTGGAACACGCATGGTCATGGAAAAGAGTTTGAGAGACCATGGGTTTGACAGCGACCACTTAAATGTGATTATGAGACTGGGAAGCACAACCGCAGTGATCCAGGCGATAAAGAGCGGGATCGGTTGTTCGATATTGTCACGCCGGGCAGTCCAGGAGAATTTAAATAACCGAACCCTGAAAGCGGTCTCAATTGAAAAAATAAAAACTTTTCGTGATTTTTATATTGTTCTCCGGCGCGGGAAATTCAAATCACCTCTTTGCGAAGTTTTTTTTAATTTTCTTCTCGAAAAAGTAAAAACCGAGACACACCCCTTTTAATATATACCCTGTTATTTTTTCATAGCTTATCATAGAAAGAAGCTATTTTCTTTTTCTCTTTCTATAGAAAAAAACTATTTGACATATTGGAAATACTAATATATTTTTTCAAAAAATGATATTTATCTCCTGTTCGGACTAGAATTGGAGCCCTACATATCGGATTGTTAACCTATAAAAAGAAAGGAGAAAATGATGAGGAGATTAGTAATAATGATAGCATTTATAACGTGTTTGACCACCGGGATGAGTTCCCTTCGGCCCAATCGTGTGTACGCCGATTCTAAGGATGTAGAGATTGAAATGTTGAAGAAAAAGTTGGAAGAGATCGAACTCAGAAGAGATGCCGAGTTGGAAATGTTAAAAAACCGGATTATGAATTTAGAAAAAGAAAGGATAAAACAAACATCCCCTCCCCAAGCGGAAGTCGAAGAGCTCAAACATACTGTTAGTGAGTTGAAAACCAAGGTCGATGAACAGCATTTCTCTTTTGAGCGTGTAGCCAAGTATATGGATGAACACAAGCTGAAGGCAGGTTTGCGATTGCAGACCTGGTATCAGTTTATGGAAGATGGTAAAAAGAGTGGCACTAAGAGTCTCAATGACTTCATGCTACGCAGGTTCTATTTTTATCTATCCGGAGAGGTTATTCCTAAAATCGGATTTTTTGCCCATATCGCAGCTGATCGTATCGGTCAGGATGGGCTGGACAATTCATCTTTAGGACTGGGAAGCGGCATTGCGGTTCGAGATGCCTGGATTTACTATAACTTGAACGAGTCTTTTAAGATTCAAATGGGGAGGATGTATATCCCCTTTACCAGAAATTATGGTACAACATCAACCTTTGCCATGCTGCCCCTTGAACTTCCCTTTAACCAGGGGGGAGTACGAGGAGGAATATTTTATGCCAGTAAAGTAGGGCGGGATGATGGAATTGTCCTCTGGGGTAATCCCTTTAAGGGTTTACTCCAGTACCGATTAGGTATTTCTGAGGGGGTTGAAAGTAATACTGACAATCCGGACGATAACCTCCGGTTTTCGGGAAGAGTCTCACTTAACCTTTTGGAGCCGGAAACGACCTGGTTTAACAAGGGATCTTATCTCGGCGCGAAAAAAGTTTTGGCTATTGGCGCTGGGCTTGATTATCAAGAGGGCCTCGTTTTAAGTAAAAAACCTGATCAGGATAATATCGGCTGGACGGTTGACCTCTTTTTCGATCATCCTGTTGGGAAGGGGGCAGCAACTTTCGAGGCCGCCTTTATTGATGTAAAAAATATGACTCAAACCTTGAAATATAGCCGGCTAACCAGTGGGGATGACGCTCAAATGTATTATGTACAGGGAGGCTATCTTTTTCCGTGGCAAATTGGACCAGGAAGGATTCAACCCTATTTTCGCTATGAACGGCTGGCGGTAAACCATAAGCCTGACACGGCCTTCCCCTGTTTAGGCCTCAACTATTTAATCAAAGGCCATGATGCAAAACTGACATTGGATTGGACTTTAATCGATCAGCGGAAAGAAGTTTATAACCCCCAGGGTGAGTTCAGCGGGAAGGACCAAAACTTAATAACCTTTCAGGCAGCGGTTGGATTTTAGGGAAAACCAATTATTAAAACACCTGCCCTAACAAATGAAGTGCAAAATGGATGTTAAAATTAAGTGAGCAAAAGGAGGAAGGCTATGAATAGCATAAAAAACATATTTGCTACCCGTTGGGGAATCATTGGGGTCGGAGCCTTTATTGGGATTTTTGCCGCTTTTTTACAGAAGTGGGGGAATCCGGGCAATATGGGGATATGTGTTGCTTGTTTTGAAAGGGATATCGCCGGCGCTTTGGGGCTTCATCGAGCCGAAGTAGTACAATATTTACGACCGGAGATAATCGGTTTTGTCCTTGGTTCTATGCTTGCTGCTTATTTATTTAAAGAGTTTCGACCACGATTGGGGTCAGCTCCCATTGTCCGGTTTGTATTGGGAGTCTTTGCCATGATCGGAGCCCTGGTCTTTTTGGGCTGCCCCTGGCGGGCAATGCTGAGGCTGGCTGGCGGCGACGGGAGCGCTATTTTTGGAATACTCGGTTTAGTGGTCGGCATCTGGATCGGAACCCTTTTTCTGAAAGGGGGGTATAATTTGGGGCGCGTTCATCCAACATATACCTCAGCAGGGTGGCTGATGCCGATCATTATGGCAGGGTTTCTTATCCTTATCGTGATTTTTCCTCCTCTTGAAGGCCAGGGGAAAAATGGCGTGTTGTTTTTTAGCCTTAAGGGACCGGGAGCCATGCACGCTCCTTTGCTCGTTTCTTTAGGAGTGGGTTTGGTAATAGGGTTTCTGGCTCAACGGAGCCGATTTTGTACTATGGGTGCTTTTCGGGACTTAATCCTTTTTCGGCAGATCCATTTATTTTCCGGGGTTATTAGTCTGGTTGTATTGGCTTTTTTCACCAATCTGATAGTCAAGCAGTTTAATCCTGGTTTTGCCAATCAGCCGATTGCTCATACCATGCAGATCTGGAACTTTGGGGGTATGGTGTTGGCGGGTCTGGCTTTTGCTTTGGCCGGTGGCTGTCCGGGAAGACAATTGTTTTTAGCCGGGGAGGGGGATGGGGATGCCGCGATTTTTGTTCTGGGGATGATTGTTGGAGCGGCTTTTAGTCATAACTTTGGTCTGGCTAGTTCCCCTCAGGGTATAGGGCCTCATGGTATTGCAGCAATAGTCATCGGAATTTTTGTTTGTCTTTTCATTGGTGGCACTATGAGAAATAAGGTCGCATAAGGAGAAATATCATGTTAAAAAAAATTGATGCACGTGGACTTTCCTGTCCTCAGCCGGTGCTGGTGACGTTAAAGGGAATGGAGTTACTGGAAAAAGGAGAGATGGTGGTTTTGGTTGACAATGATACTGCCAAAGAAAATGTAGCCCGCGCAGTAGCGAGCAAAGGGTGGAAGGTGAAACAGATTCAGACCGAAGGGAACGAATATCACCTTACCATTAACAAAGGGTAATGGTGATTTATACAAAAATATTCTATAAATTCATATTGATAAAAATTTTAGGAAGGTGATTAGGAAATACCATGCTTGAATTACGGTCTGAACTTTTTTCAGCACTTTCAGAAACGCGAAATGAAAATATTGGGGCCCTTTTATCGGCCAAAAAAGAAGGTAAAAAGGTAATCGGCCATTACTGCGCCTACAGCCCGGTAGAATTGGCGCTTGCGGCCGGGGCTATCGCGGTTCCTTTATGTGGGAACAAGAAAGAACCATTCCTTGCCGCTGATAATGATTTGCCTCCTAATCTCTGCCCGATTATCAGATCATCGTATGATTTGGCGGTTAGCGATACCTGTCCTTTTTTTCATGCCTCAGATATGATCGTCGCTGAAACCACCTGCGACGGCAAAAAAAAA
>LQYC01004411.1_pt1 | contig 10145 bp, 8 predicted proteins | sample 661771 | NCBI WGS metagenome assembly LQYC01 (sample SAMN03483023, study PRJNA281117) | bioreactor metagenome | isolation source: benzene-degrading methanogenic enrichment culture from a contaminated... | place: USA: oil refinery in Oklahoma | collected 2011-05
TCCTTGGTTTAATAAAAAGTTAGATGACTTCACTTTCATTAGCCTCTAAAGGCAAACAGAGGTCCCCAGCAGCACATTGCTGCTTCCGGGGTAAGTTCATCAATACCTTCATCAACGATAATGATTCTTTCTTCTTTCATGACGTACCTCCTTGGTTTAATAAATTAAAAAATTTACCTGTCAGAAACATTCTGACCGGCTGCTAAACATAGTAAGGGTGTTTTGAACTCCCCCTACCCCCTCTTTACCAAAGAGGGGGTAGGGGGAGTTATCTTTTTATTTGCAATAGCTCTCACAGTCATTCTTGAATCCAAAAAAAAATAGCCGGTTACCTTTTTTTTGGCAACCCGGCTATCTTAAATTTTTAATACCAAGTCGTCTTCATTTGCACATCTTTGTTGGCTCCTCGTCATACTCCTCGACGTACTAAAACGTACGCCTGCGTCGACTCCTCGTCGCCGCCTCGATCTGCTTTTGAATACACCTTGGTATAAGACCCGTGGCTTTCCGGCCCCGCCTCACGACGGGTATGGCTTTGTCATACTTATAGCATTATCTTAACACGCTCCACTGCATTATTAATGGGAGCGCTAAATTGATTGTAATTCTCACCCTCACCCTGCCATCTCCCTCAAGGGAGATGGGATTTTCGATAATTTTCTCTCCCTTGAGGGAGATGGAGACTCTAATTATTTTCTCTCCCTCAAGAGAGAGGGGATTCTATAGTGAACGACATTAAATAAAGAGGCATTCTTCTTTTGCCATGCCGTAGCCCTCACTATTGTCATTCCGGGCTTGACCCGGAATCCAGGGGCAGGTAAGAAGCAACTCAGTTTCATCGCTTCATGAGCCACCCCGCTGGATTCCCGCTTTCGCGGGAAGGACGTTGAGGGAACTGGAGCGGAATGGGAGAACATCTTCAATGTCAACTTATTTATGTCGTTCACTCTAATTATTTCCTCTCCCTTGAGAGAGAGATTTTTCTATTTTCCCTTCCTCTCCCCTTGGGGAGAGGATTAAGGTGAGGGGGCATTATGTCATCATATTTATGCTCTGATTAATAAATCGTTGCGTGGAGAACAAGGCTAAGCCTGGTGAAAATGCAGGAAGGAACCGGTGGGATGCCGGTTTTGCCTTGGCCATCTCGGGTGGAAACAAATTCGCAGAAAGCAATTAACCATCATCCTGGTTAACCCTTTTCTATGATAAACGACAAAAAAAAGTAGTCATTGCGAAGAGCCTCATTTGCAGGATGGCGTGACAGCCCACTCGCTATAAAGATTGCTTTGCTGTCGCTCGCAAGGACATTCCGATCCCCCCTTTTTTTGAAAGAGGGAGCAGGGGGGAGTTCCAGCTTGGGAATTATGAAAGGTCTCTCTAACTCGTTTACAATACTTATTTACTTAATAATAAATATTTTCTGAGTTCTGTCTATAGGTAAATCACCTCATTTTTATAGGAGAAATTCCCAAACGATAGGAATTTAACCCAAAAAAAGAGGCAACCTTTAAACCAGGTTTACGGGATCAGTATTTGATCAAGGTGTTTTGCTGACTCTAAAAATTAAAACGAACCTTGTCTATCCTGTTAGAAACCCCATTAGACATCAAATAGCTAATGCAATGATTCAGAAATGTCTTTAGTTTAATTGTCATTCCGGGCTTGATTGAGCCTGCCCCGTACTTGATACGGGGGAATCCAGTATTTTTGGGCTGGATTCCCGCACCCGTGCCCTCCAGGGTATTCGCGGGAATGACACTCTTGGAGTTTATGTAAAGAAGTGTTAGATTCACTACACTAATAGGGGTAAACAAGCACGGGTAAAAATCCCATTAGAAAATTTTCTAACGGGGTTTATTTAAATTTAATCCTTATCCCGCCCTCTACCCACCTTTGGGGGTTTTTGCTTTCCCCAAAAAAATACTGAGAGCCATTAAAAAGGTTATGGGCAGTAAGGAAAAGTTCGGTTGACGTCTTTTGCTGGATGAAGATTTTTTTGCTGAGGTTAAGGTCCCAGATGAAGTTATCATATTCCGCGTTCGCAGCAGAAAAAAGATCCCACCAGATATAGTGGCCGAAAAGCTCAGCCCGGAAGGACTTCCGGTCATCATACCTGATACCAATGGAATACGAGTAGTTATCAGCGGATTCGGTCTCATTGGGAGGGGTAAGATGCACATAGGAAAACCCGGCGAGGAGCGTGAAGTGATAGAAAGGAATAGTTTCCGCTTCGAGTTCGCCGCCCTGACGTCTTCTTTTCCCTTTATTGACAATCAGGTCATTAAACGTGGGTGGTCCGGCTCCCATAAAAACATTAACGAAAGCCTTGTCAGTCTCGTGGCGAAAAAGGGTTGCTTTTATCCAGAAATACTTGAAAGCCGCGGTTTCCATCCCTGCCTGGTAAGACCAGACCTCTTCAGGGTTGAGGGATGAGTTCGGACTGAGAAACAGAGCTCCCCCTGAAGTCCATGAAAGCGGAGGGATGGTAAAACCTCTTGCCACCGAAGCCCTTAAAATAGAATTCTCCTTAAGCCGGTACGTGACGCCGAGGCTCGGGCTTACAAACGAGCCGGTAATCGTGTTTTTATCATACCTGATCCCCGGGGTAATTGACCACCGGCCAAATACAATGGTGTCATTCAAATAGATTCCCCACCGGTCAATATTCGGATGAGTAGCCGCAATTGCCGGCGCGCCAAACAATTGGAGTAAAGGTCCGGCTTTAATTGTCTGATTAAGTTCGCCGTGGTCAAACTCCCCTCCGAAAACAAGGGTATGATGCCGGGTATTCCAGATGAACTTAGCGTCTCCTCCCGTGGTTTCTTCGTCATAGATAGAGTCCTGAAAAAGCGATCCGGGAGGATCGAAAGGAAGCCCGTAAAACCCGAGTGAATCGCTCATCAGGGAGAATCTCTGCTTGAATTCATGAAAGGATACTGCAAAGCTTAATTCTTTGGTAAGGGAGGCCTCGAGGGACGCGGTTGCAAAAAAAGTCCGGCTTGTTCCTTTTTGGGTGATATCTCCGCTCGGAAAGACACCAATCATCATCTCCGGTTCACTGTACCCTAAGGTAAACTCAGTCGTTACCTTGCTGGAGATGGGGAGGTGAAATTTGGAGTAAAGGCTGTAGGTTTCAAAACTCCGGGATGCTCTCAAACCGTCAGAATCCTGGCGGCCGGCATAGACATAATACCCCACGGGCCCGGCTAAGCCCGCCACCTGAGCCTTATAGTCCTGAGTTTCTCTCTCGCCATACGAAGCGCTCAGAGAGCCTGAAGGCCGGGTGGTGTTTCCTGCGGCGTTCTTGGTGATGATGTTTACCACCCCGCCCAGGGATGACCCCCAGGATGAGGAGGCAGGGCCTTTGATAACTTCGATCCGTTCAATAATTCCAACCGGAATAGAGTTTGTTTCTGCCGCGCCGCTTGAAAGAAAATTCCACTTGATGCCGTCTACCACAACGAGCACATGCCTCGGCTCCGAGCCCTGAATCTGAAGCAACGAGGGAGCGCCGAAGTCCTGATTAAAATTGATGAAAAGACCCGGGATCCGGTTCAGGACATCAGCTATAGTATGGGCGTTCATATTCTCAATGTCTCTGGCGGTAATAACCGTGACATTTTCGGCAACCTGAGAGATCGGTTTGGGGTTTCTGGTAGCTGATACCACCAGGTCTTTTTCCTTATAAAACATCTGGAGGACTTGCATTTCCTCCTCTGACTGGGCAAAAGAGGACGGACAGAAAAGAAGGAAGGGGATGCTAAAAAAGAACACAAGAAAACAAACGATTAGAATGTTCCGGTCCCTGAAATTCATTAAAATATAATTAATTATTTAATGTGAAAAAAATTTATTTATTTCTTAAACCAACCTATGATACGATATGTTCAATTTTATTTATTGCTTATGCACTACTTCTTTAACTATCGTGTAAATATTTGTTTTTAACCCAATAAATTTTATTGTATATTCTTATCACCATTATTTTTAAAATGCAAGCGATTTTTTTATTTTTTTATAAAAAAACTATTCCTAAATTGAGCGATTCTTTGATGCTGTCATTCTCTGGCTTGACTCCCGTATCAAGTACAGGACAGGCTCCGAATCCAGTTCCTTATGGGGAAAAGCTGGATTCCCCGATCAAGTCAGGGAATGACACCCGATGGGTGATTACATATTCTCAAAATTCCTTGATTAATAAGGTCATTATGAAAAAATCGCTCAATTTAGTGTAAAAAAGGGCATTGGGGAATTTTCAGGTTGTTGAAAAGCTCATAAAAACAGGTATAATGGCACGCAAAAAGATAGAAGACAGAAGTCAGGAGGCAGGAGACAGAATGGGAAGAGAGAAGGCAAAAACCTTTCAAGATTTGATAGTCTGGCAAAAAGCTCATGAGTTTGTTATTTCTGTTTATCAAGCTACTGAGGTTTTCCCCAACAAAGAGATATATGGTTTGACTTCTCAATTTCGACGGGCTGCGGTTTCAATCCCGGCCAACATCGCAGAAGGCTTTAAAAAAACCGGTAAGTTAGACAAATTTCGGTTTATGAACATCGCTCAAGGGTCATTAGAGGAATGTCGTTACTACGTGATTCTTGCCCGAGATCTTGGATATAGTGAGACAAGTGATTTGATGTCCCAGGTGGAAGAAGTAAGTAAACTTCTTGATGCTTATGCTAAAGCTATTCTGAATTCTGTCTCCTGACTTCTGACTCCTGGCTTCTCAATTTTATGATTTTTAGCTCAATGAAGGTATTACAACAGAAATTCGTGATTAAAAAAATCTTTACTTCCTTTTTAATATTCGTATGTTGCTTCGGTTTGGCCGAAGCCGGGCAGGGGGTGCTCGTTGTCCAGAGCCTCAGCGTTGCTCCCTATGAGGAAGCGCTTGCCGGTTTTAAAACTGTCTGTGACGCTGAGATTACGAAAGTAGTTCTTTCCAACCAGGAAAAAGTTAATCCTTCTCAAATAATTCAATTCAACAAACCGGAACTTATCCTTGCCATCGGGATGGACGCGCTCACAAAAATAAAAGAAATCGAGGACATTCCGATTGTTTATATGATGGTTCTCAATCCTCAGGCGATTACTTTCGGAGAAAAGAATATCAGCGGCATAAGTATGACTCTATCTCCCGAAAAGCAGGTCACTACCCTCCTGGAGGTTTTACCGGCAATAAAAAGGATCGGGACTTTATACAACCCGGATAGGACCGGCAATTTTATAAAAGGGGCGGTGAATACGGCTAATAACAGTGGTATCTCTTTGATAACAGAAAAAATTCAGAGCACAAAAGAGGTCCCTTTCGCGTTAAAGAATATTCAAAACAAGATAGATGCCTTCTGGATGATCCCGGATATCACCGTGTATTCTCCTGAGACCATTGAGTTCCTGCTTCTCTTCTTTCTCGAAAATCAGAAACCGATCATCTCATTTTCAGAAAAATATGTTGAACTCGGCGCAGTAATGTCAATCAGCGTAGACCCGTTTGATATAGGCAAGCAGGCCGGTGAGATGGCTAAAGCGATCCTTTCCAATGGGGGCAAGAAGGATGTTCAGCGCATTGATGCCAGGAAGGCAGTAATATTAATTAACCTGAAGATAGCAAAAAAAATGGGAATCACTATTGATGAGAAGGTCTTAGCAAAAGCTAAGATTCTGAAGTAAAGGCACAAGATGAATTTAAGTTTTCTTAAGCTCATGCGTGAAAAATTCAGCATTAAGGTATTCGTTACCTTTACAGTTTTTTTATTCATCATTTCCTCTTCTTTCACGGTCTTTTTTTACTATCAGCAAAGTAAAGCGCTCACCAATACTCTGATAAAAAACTCAGAATTACTTGTTGGGATCCTTGCTTACAGCGTGAGGCTCGGCGTTTTTTCAGAAAATAAGGACCTGCTCGGAGCTGCGGTTGAAGGAATCTTTCAACAGGAAAGCGTCTTAGAAATTTCTGTATTTAATCTGCAAAAAAAATTGTTAAAAAAGCTAAAGAAATATAAAGTCACGGATCAGCAGACATCAGCACGCGAAGATGAAAAAGTTCCGGGTAACGTAATCGCGAACTTCCGGCAGGATCAGCCTCTGGTTTTGCTTAAGGGCAAGGACTCCCTGGAATTATGGTCTCCGGTCATCACCGTCGCGGGCTATGCCTCTGAAGAGGATCTGGTGCTGGGGGAGCGCTCTTCGAAAAAAAGGGATCTTATCATTGGTTTCGCAAAATTAACTATTGATAAAACCGACCTGAAAAAACGGGTCAATAGCCTGTTGTTGAAAAGTATTTTAATAGGTTTTGTTTTTTGGAGCATCGGTTCTTTACTTATATTTATCATGACCAGGCAGATAACAACCCCCCTTAAACGACTGACCGCAGGGGTGTACACCCTCGGTATCGGAGGCACGGTCAGTGAGGTGGGGGTTGAGACCAGGGATGAAATCGGCAAGCTCGCTGACGCGTTTAACACTATGCTTGATGCGTTAAAAAAAAGGGAAGCAGAAAAAGAACAACTTCAGGAACAGCTCCGGCACGCCCAAAAAATGGAAGCAATCGGAACTCTGGCCGGCGGCATAGCCCATGACTTTAATAATATCCTCACGGCGATAATGGGTTTTGGGGGGCTTATTCAAATGAAAATCCCAAAAGAGAGCCCGATCAGTTCTCATGTCGAACAAATCCTTGAATCAGCGCAAAAGGCGGCAAGCCTGACCAAGAACCTGCTTGCGTTCAGCAGAAAACAGTTGAGTGCTCCCGCGCCGTTAAATCTTAACGAAAGTATCAGCAACTTAAAAAAGCTTCTCGGGAGACTGATTAAAGAAGACATAGAGTTTAAGGTCGAACTGGGGGAAAATGATTTGGTCGTCATGGCTGACCAAGGACAGTTAGATCAGATCTTCATGAATCTCGTTACCAATGCGAGGGATGCCATGCCCAAAGGCGGTGTGTTAACTATTACTACCGGGGCGGCGCAGTTGCCTCCCCATATTGTAGTCACGTCACAACCCGGAAGCTCAGGCGGTTATGCCCTTATCTCGGTTATTGATACAGGCATTGGGATAGATGAGGAGACTCAGGAAAAAATTTTCGACCCCTTTTTTACCACGAAGGAGGTGGGGAAAGGAACCGGTCTTGGTCTTTCCATGATCTATGGCATTGTGAAACAACATGACGGATATATTGACGTTGAAAGTGAGGTTGGTAAGGGAACAACCTTTAATATTTATTTTCCCTTGATTGATTCGACATTTGAAAAACAAAAAGAAAAAGCTTCGCGCCCGCTTAAAAGGGGAACTGAGACAATACTTGTCGCAGACGATGATCCGGCGGTTGCGAGCCTTGTGAAAAGGATTCTGGAAGAATTTGGGTACAAAGTCCTCGAAGCGCGCGATGGAGAAGACGCGATCGAACAATTTCTAAAACACAAGGATGATATCCATCTCTTGCTTCTGGATGTCATCATGCCTAAAAAGAACGGGAAAGAGGCTTACGATGCGATAAGAAAGATTAAGCCGGAGATAAAAGCAATTTTTATCAGCGGTTATTCCGCTGAGATTATTGATGAGCAAGCAATTCTTGAGGGGTTAAATTTTATCGGCAAACCCGTCTCGCCGGAAGAACTTTTGTTTAGCTTACGAGAGGTGCTGGATAATTAAGAATTATCAATCTTGATTGCTGAAACAGACAATCTCATTCCCATACCGCACAGTGTCATTCCCCGATTTAATCGGGGAATCCAGTTATTAAACCCTCATACAAATCCTTCCAATTCGGATTCACCTTTTCAATAAGATCAATTTTCCATTTGCGATTATATTTTTTCAGTCTTTTCTCTCTTCTGATTGCATATTCTGCGTCTTGAAATTGCTCATAATATACCAGCTTGTCAACCCCATATTTTTCTGTAAATCCTTCGACTAATTTATTCTTATGCTCCCAAACGCGCTTTATTAAATTTGAGGTTACTCCTATATATAAAGTGCCATTCCGCTTGCTTGACAATATGTAGACATAAAAAATCTTTTCCATATAGTTATGGATTCCCCGGTCAAGCCGGAGAATGACGAATATTCTTAGGCAGAATTACCCACACTTTTTCACGATGAGTTTATTTTTTAGGTCGAGGAAAAGCTGGTGCGCTTCTTTGGGTTTAAGTCCTTCGTGCACAACTCCTCGGACTGCTTTGATCATTGCCACCGGCGCCTCTGACTGGAAGATATTCCTGCCCATATCCACCCCCGCAGCGCCTTCCTGGACAGCGTTATAGGACATCTGAAGAGCATCCAGCTCAGGGAGCTTCTTTCCTCCTGCCATTACTAACGGGACCGGGCACGAAGCGGCAACCGTGTCAAAACCATTGGGGATATAGTAGGTCTTAATGTAATGGGCGCCCAGTTCAGCGCAAATCCGACACGCGAGGCGGAAGTATCGAGCGTCCCGGGCCATATCCTTGCCTACGGCAGTAACCGCGAGAATAGGGATTCCATAGCGATTTCCCCTATCCACCAAACGGGTCATGTTATGTATGGATTGGGTTTCGAATTCTCCTCCGATAAATACCTGCACCGCTAACGCCGATACATTGAGCCGGACCGCATCTTCCATGTCCACCGCGATTTGTTCATTGGAAAGTTCCTTCAAAATACTCGGCCCGCCGGTCGCCCGAAGAACGATTCCCCCTCGATAGGTTGGCGGTATCGTTGTGCGCAAGATACCCCGGGTGAGCATAAGGGTGTCGGCATAGGGAGCGATGGGCACGATGTTTAAATCAATCCGTTCAAGTCCGGTTGTCGGTCCTTGAAAGTATCCGTGGTCAATTGCCAGCATCACGGTGCGACCGGTATCAGGGTTAAATATGCGGGCGAGGCGGTTTTTGATCCCCCAATCGAGGGCGTGTGAACCTTTTAAAAAAAATCCCTCAGTCTTTACGGGAATATCGAGACCATAATCTTTTCCTTCTTGATCTACTTCCGGCATTGTCTTCCTCCTTGATAAATTTTGGGGTTTGCCCCGTTAGGAAAGCCCTGTTAGAGATCAAATATCTAACGGGGTTTGCTAAAGTTCATTAATAATTCACCCCTTTCTTATTCCTGGGGCCGAATAATGATCTTAATTGACTCATCTCCTTTTTCTACTAACGCGAACCCCTTAACGGTTTCTTGAAGACCGAAACGATGGGTAATCATGTCGTGAACGGGCACGCGCCTGGCGCGAATAATTTCAAGAGCACTCACGCAATCAGCAGGGCTGCCGGCATACGTTGTGGTCAAAGTAATGTCATTGCGCCAAAAGACATCGTTGATGGAAAGCGGTATGGAGACATTTTCTCTGGTGGGGGCGAAGAAAAGGATAGTGCCGCCTCGTTCGACCGCCCGCAGCGTTTGTTCGAAAGCACCTACGACACCAGCGGTCACAATGACTACATCCGCGCCACGTCCCTGGTTGCGCTCGCGAAAAAGCAGGGATACATTTTGGCGTCCGTCTATCGTATCGTCAGCGCCAAACTGTTTGCCGGCCTTAAGCCGATAACTACTCATATCAGTGGCAATGATGTGAGTTGCGCCCAGGGCTCGGGCAAGGCTGATAAAAAGCAATCCCGAAATGCCGCTTCCCAGCACTAAGAGACTTTTCCCGGGTTCGAACTTAGCCGCGCGCAAACCACGGAGAATGCAGGCGAGCGGTTCAACAAAGGTTGCTTCATCATAGGTCATGGTATCGGGTATTTTCCACGTTCCCCGGTCAACATTAATCGCCGGAAGGCGGACATATTCACAAAAACCACCGGGATCAAAATGCGTGCCGGAAAGCAATGTGTCGCAGACCGTTTCATGACCGCTCACGCAGTAATGACAAGAAAAGCAGGGAACATGGTGAGTCGCGGCGACGCGATCACCTTTAACAAATGACTTTACTCCCTCGCCGACGTCAACCACTTCTCCCGCAATTTCATGGCCCAGCACCAACGGCGCTTTATTGATCCGGTACCATTCCATCACATCGCTTCCGCAAATACCACTCGAATAAATTTTTACCAGCATTTCACCGGGTCCGATCAAGGGAACCGGCATTTCCTCGAGCCGGATATCATGATTACGGTAATACATGGCGACGCGCATGGGGAACGCTCCTATATTCTTTTTAATACCCTGTCTG
>LQYC01004620.1_pt1 | contig 10026 bp, 9 predicted proteins | sample 661771 | NCBI WGS metagenome assembly LQYC01 (sample SAMN03483023, study PRJNA281117) | bioreactor metagenome | isolation source: benzene-degrading methanogenic enrichment culture from a contaminated... | place: USA: oil refinery in Oklahoma | collected 2011-05
CCCCTTTATGAAAGGGGGAAAAAAAGAAATCCTCCCCTTTAGTAAAGGGGAGTCAGAGGGGATTTGTAGTATTTTTTTCGCTCAATTAAAGTAAAAACAAAAAAAAATTGTGGACATTGAGCATGAGAAGGTGCTGATGAATAATGATGCCGAAAAGTATCCTGCCTATCGATGGGTTGTCTTAGGGTCTGCGTGGCTTGTGCTCGCCTGCCTGGTCTGGGCTTGGTTTTTGATTCCGTCATTAGCTCATTATCTTTTACTTGATTTGAACTTAAACCAAACCCAATTTACATTGCTCTTAACAGCGCCCTTCCTCATGGGTATTTTCACTCCTATTATCGGAGGAGCACTGGGGGACCGCTTTGGAATTCGTGTGGTCATCGCGCTTTGTGCATTGGGCGCAGGAATCACCGGTATTGCCAGGATATCCGCCACAAGCTTCACGCTGATGTTTACACTCATGTCTCTTTACGGGGTATGCTACGGGGTAATGATGCCGAACTTGCCCAAGTTAGTTGGCATCTGGTATCCCTCTCACCAGGCGGGGATTGCTAACGGTATCATTCTTTCGGGTTTAAATATCGGAGCCGCTTTAGGATTATTCACCGGACCGCTTTTCCCCGGCTGGAAAACAGCGTTCGTAGCAGTTAGTGCGCTCATGCTTGTGATGGCAACCTTGTGGGTCATTCTTGGCAGAAATGCTCCAAAGGGGATTACTATCCTTATGCCGTCAATTATCACCGGCATAAAAAGAGGAATAGTAAGCAAAAATGTCTGGTTAATCGCTTGCGGGCAATGTCTTTTTATGGGCGCTTTTGTTGGACTCTCTGGAAACTTCCTTATTGCCCTTGAAAAAATACACCGTGTGAATCCCCAAACCGCAGGCGCCATCGCATCACTGCTCACGTGGGGCGTGACGCTTGGAAATTTCTTGGTTCCCATGGTATCTGATAAGGTAGGATTGCGCAAAATCTTTGTCTCCAGTGGTGCGCTTGTCTCAGCAACGTGCTTCATTCTCGCCTGGTATTTAGCACCCGGAACTGCTACCGGGGTGTTTATTTTTGCTGGCGGTCTGTTTTTTGGAGGTATTCAGCCAGTGCTTTTTGCCATTCTTGTTGAGCTGCCGGAGATCGGTCCCGAATGTCTGGGAGGAACGTCAGGTGTGGTGTCCACACTTTTGAACGCTGGTGGTTTTCTTATCCCGCTTCTGGTAATCTCTCCTCTGCTTGCGCCGGAAACCGCAGGAGCTTATACAACCGGATTCTTTATAACCTCACTGATTATCGCCATTATTGCCCTACTCACGGCATTTCTGATCGAAACGGGAGCCAGGGGGAAACATCGCTTCAGGTGAAAAGCCATCAGTGACACGGCCTCAAGTATTTGTGTCGTATGTTGTATGCAGTGATTTACCTACTACCTTGTGATTATAGTTTTGAAATGTTCACTATTGACAAGCGGATTTTTTAGTGCTATTTTAAGGACTATTATTAAGATAATAAATAGTAACCTTAAAAAAAGGAGGACGCTATGTTTAGAAGAAGTTTGAGGTGGTTCATAGTATTACTTATAGCAGCAGGACTGGTAATACCTGCTACTATCGTAGTAACCCCAAAATCTGGTTATACTGCGGATGAAAAAAAGGAGGAACAGGGGAAGAAGAAGAAAAAAAAGAAAAAGGGTGAAACAACAAAGGATGAGATGAAACGGTATCAGGAATTTGAATAAGGGATAAGCTTTAAGCCGTAAGCTTTATTAAACTGTATAAAAAATAAACCACTTGAAACTATAACCAAGTGGTTTATTTTTTTGCATCCTTGTCCCAAGCTCTTTATGATCCGCTGTCTAATACCAAGTTGCATTCAAAAGCAGATCAAGGCGGCGACAAGGAATCGACGCAGGCGTACGGTTTAGTACGTCGAGGAGTATGACGAGGAGACAACAAAGATATGCAAATGAAGGCGACTTGGTATAACTATTTCTTCAGGATTTGAAAAAGATTATTGTAATCATCCGTCCAGATCCGAAGTTCCGGCCGGGAAGGCAATGCACGGGAAGCTTTTTTTATTTCTTCAGATGGGAACGGATTTGAGGATACGAGAACCCAATCCGAACCGTAGATTTCATTTTCCTCATCTTTCTCATCATCCTCATAGGCGATAAGCACTGCCTGTTTGCCAAGCATCTCGCTTAATTTATAAATTATCGGAGCCAGGTTAAGGTGAGTGTTGGTAATTTGAAGTGCCAATATGCCGTCCGGCCGGAGATGCCTGAAATAAAGCTCAAATGCCTGAAGGGTCAGGAGGTGAGCCGGGATAGAATCACCTGAGAAGGCGTCCACAGCCAGCAGGTTAAATTTCTGGTTTGGTTCCTGTTCAAGCGAAAGGCGGCCGTCACCCATCACGATTTCAACTTTGCCTTTGCAATCCGCCAGATATGTGAATTCACGCTGTGCCAATTTCACCACCAGGGGATTAATTTCATAAAAGCGCAATACATCTCCGGGCTGTGCATACGCAGCCAAGGTTCCGGTTCCAAGGCCGATAACACCCACCCGCAATGAAGATTTCCTGAGGTACTGTATCGCGAGGCCGATCCCGGAAGATTGTGGCCCGTAATACGTTATCGGCTCATATCGCCTTTTGGGTAAAATAAATTGAAGGCCATGAATGATTGTGCCATGAATGAGTGAACGCGACTCATCTTTACTGCCCTTATCATACTCTTTGACTCGTAGTCCGCCATAAAAATTCCTCACCATAACGCGGGTTGAATCGTTTAAAGAATATACATAGTATCCTGACGCAACAACCACTCCAATCAAAAGTAAAGAACAGGCAGATTTGGTTACCCATCCCCTCCTGTAGTTGACTAACAGCAAAAGAAGCGCTCCGGTGAACAGTCCGATCGGGAGTTCAAAATAACAGGGGAATATCATTGGCGCCACCAGGCCTACCAGAATACCACCCATCACACCTCCCAGAGAAAGCATCAAATAAAAAAACGTCAGGTGCTGGGGGGCAGGTTTTCGTTTTACCAATTCCCCATGGCAAAACATACAGCAGACAAAAAGGCCGGAACAGAAAGAAGGAATCAGCAGTTTCAGGCTTGTCGAAGATTCCCAGGTTGCGAGGCCATAAGACATACCGCCAACAGCAACAACAACCAGCCACACGTAATAATTTCTGCGATACAACCCTTCGAAGTCAAAACATAAAATAAAGCTTAAGAGGTAAAGGCTGAGAGGTAAAATCCAGAGAAAAGGGATTGAGGTCACATTCTGGGTAAGATAATTAGTCACCGCAAGCAGAAGAACGGACGCACAACCAGCCAGGAGCAACCACAAAATTTGTTCACGGTTCGTTGGAGGAAGGTTTGCTGTCCTTGGTAGCTGCACCGGCGCGTCTTGCTCTTGAGCCGCTGTTTTCTTCCTGCCGGCGCTATGACCGGTAGTAATGAGGAACAACACAACAAACATACCATAGGCAATTGACCAGCCGGCGGATTGTTGGTACACACTGGCATGAGATTCTATCAAAAATGGATAGGCCAACAAACCGGCAAGTGACGCCAGGTTTGATAGAGCAAAGAGCCGATAGGGAAACGCGGTCTGATATCTTCTGGAATACCAGGCTTGTATAAGCGGACTGGTGGTGGAAAGAAGAAAGTAGGGAAGTCCTATTGAAACAGTCAGGAGTCCAAGGATACGCACGATCGGCTCTCCATTGCCGATGGGCTTCCAGCTTATGGCGGGTGTAATCGGCAGGAGGGTAAGGCTGACAATAAGAATCCCTGCATGCAGAAGCCTTTGAGTCTTAGGCCGGAGATAACGTATCGATCCGTGCGCGTAAATATAGCCACCAAGCAAGCCCATCTGAAAAAAAAGCATGCAGGTTATCCATACTGCCGATGATCCTCCGAACCACGGAAGAATCATTTTGGCGATCATCGGCTGAATCTGAAATAAGAGAAAAGCGCTCAGAAAGATTGTAACCGCATAAACCAACATAGTAAAATCAAGTATAGTCTATTGTTATGATGATAACCCATGAGGATACCTTGGCTGTGGCTTCCTCCGGGGTTCACTGATTGGGTGTCCTATTTTTAAACCTCTTCCAAGGCTCACCCTCATTTCAGAAATTTTTCTGTCTCCGGCTTTTGTTACTGTCGCGCTACGGTTAACAAAAAAAGCCGTTTTCCTATCAAACCAATGCCTTTCATGGTTTTAAATTTACATTATAAAGAAATAAAAATCTATTGGTTTTTTTACAAGACCTGGGGAGGGGAGAAGCGTGAAATAATGGCTTCGGCAACCTTGATGCCGTCTACGGCTGATGACATGATGCCGCCGGCATATCCCCCGCCTTCTCCCGCCGGATACAGACCGCTGATGCTCGCCTGAAAATCCTTCCCCCGCACCAGCCGAACCGGACAGGAACTGCGGGTTTCCACGCCGGTCAACACTGCATCAGGCAAATCAAAACCTTTTAACCGACGGGCGAAAGCCGGAATGGCTTGTTTGACCGTATCGCAAACATAAGCCGGCAAACAGGCCCGCAGGTCTGCTGGTACCACTGCCGGCCGGTATGTCGCCGCCACGTGCCCTAATTGTTTGGAAAACCGTCCAGCAATGAAATCAGCCAGAGATTGTACGGGAGCTGCGTAAGTTTCCCTTGCCAGACGGAATGCCCGGGCTTCCCATTCCCTTTGAAACCTAAACCCGGCAAGCGGATGATCATCAGGAAAGTCTGCTGGCCCCACGTTAACCAGCAAAGCGGAATTGGCGTTTGGTCCGCTTCGCGCCTGGAGGCTCATGCCATTGGTGACAAGGCCACCAGGCTCCGAGGCCGCGGCAATCACATCACCGCCGGGACACATGCAGAAAGTATACGCCGAACGGCCGTCGGGGGCGTGATAAGCCAGTTTGTAGTCTGCCGGACCGAGCCGCGGGTGTCCGGCAAACGCGCCGTACTGGGCTTGGTCAATAAGAAGCTGGGGGTGCTCGATTCGCATTCCCACCGAAAACGGCTTGGGGATCATCGTTAAACCGTGTTTGAGCAGCATATTGAAAGTATCGCGGCTGCTGTGGCCGATAGCAAAAACAGCGGCCTCACAGTCCAAAACACCCGTATCGTTTATTTCCAGCCCGCACAACCGACAATCTCGCAGCCGTAAGCCGCTCACCCGGTTTAAAAAACGCACCTCACCGCCCAGGCGGATGATCAATTCTCTGATCGTTCGCACTACCACCCGCAACTGGTCAGTGCCGATATGAGGCTTATTTGACACCAAAATTGCCGGCGGCGCGCCAGCCATAGCCAGTTCCTCCAAAACCTTGCGACAGCGCAGGTCATTGATCAGCGTAGACAGCTTGCCATCGGAGAACGTGCCGGCCCCGCCTTCCCCGAACTGTGCATTGGATTCGGGATTGAGAATCCCGTCTTTCCAGAAACGCTCCACATCGAGGCACCGCTCATCAACTGCCTTGCCCCGTTCCAGAATCACGGGCTGATAGCCGGCCTGAGCTAAAATCAGCCCGGCAAACAAGCCGGCTGGTCCGCTGCCCACCACCACCGGACGATGTTCCAACATTTCCGAACCAAGTTTTGCCGGCTGGTAGGACTCATCAGGCGTTGGTATCACGCGATGGCCAAGGACTGTGCCGACAAGCTGTGCCTCGTGACGCAGGGAAACGTCCACAGTATAGATCAATCTGATAGTTGTCTTTTTGCGGGCATCGATTGCCTGGCGCCGTATCTCCCATGAGAGCACCTCGCGGGCAGACACCTGCAAAGCATCACTGATGGCGCGGAGCAAATCGTTCTGACTGTGGTCCAGGGGAAGTTTGATTTCGAAGACACGCAGCATGGTCACGTCTGCGCGCTGTGCAGCCCGGCCACATAGCCCGAGGACCAGGCCCATTGAAGGTTGAAGCCACCGCTGTCACCAATCACGTCAAGCACTTCACCTGCAGCGAACAATCCTTTGACCAGGTGTGACTCCAAGGTCTGGGCGGAAAAATCCCTGGTGCAAACGCCGCCCGCCATGACCTGAGCTTCTTTCCAGGAGAGCGAGCCGGTTATCTCAAAAGTCCAGTTCTTTAATACCGTGGCGATGCGGATGCGCTCTTCCTGCGAAATCTGGCTGACTAATTTGCGCGGTTCCGCAATCTGGGCCTCATGCAGGATGATAGGCATGAGCCGTTTATGGATCAAGCCGATGAGGGCGACATCGAGCGCCGTCTCGGGCCAGAAGGAAAAGCGCTGATCGAGGTTGCTCATGAGCTGTTCCGCGCTCCAAAAGGGAAAAAGATCGAGTACGAGAAATGCGGGTTGGTGTTCAAGCCGCAAGCGGTTGGCAATCCGGCTAAGCTGTAAGATAGGAGGCCCGGACAGACCGTATTCGGTAAAAAGAATCTCACCTTCTTCTTTGACTGCGGACTTGCCTGAAATATCAAGAAGCGCTCCGGCAATGACTTTGACGCCTTTGAGTTTCGAACCAAAATGCGGGTTTACTTTAAGGGGAACCAGAGCCGGAAAAATAGGCGCAACCGTGTGCCCCATTTTTTTGAGAACCTCAATTCCGCTCTCGTTACCACCCAGGTGCGGCGCTGCTTTGCCGCCCGTGGTCACCACAACCCGGTCTGCCTGTTCCTCACCCTCCGGCCAGCGCAGGATAAAGGAGTAACCCTGCCGGGAGATGTTCTCAACATTAGCCTGCACCCGTATGGCAACCCCCAGGCGCTCGGTTTCAAAACGCAATACATCAAGCACGGTGGAGGCCTGACCGGTCAAGGGAAAGACACGACCCTCGTCTTCCACACGAGTGCACACCCCCAGGGTATTGAAAAATTCCAGCGTCTTTGTTGCCGGGAATTGGTTCAGGACCATTCTGATAAAATAGAGATCTGCGCCGTGAAAGTTCTCAATCGAACAATTAACATTGGTCACATTGCAGCGGCCATTGCCCGTGGCCAGGATTTTTTTTCCCACCCGGTCCTGCCGCTCGAGCAAAGTAACGCGGGCCCCCTGTCGCGCGGCAGTGATAGCCGCCATCATTCCCGCTGCCCCGCCTCCGACGACAGCGATATGTACTTTTTCTAAATTTCTTTTCGCGCGCATATCCGGCACCGCATCTTTAAGACTCTTGCACTATTAACCCACCTTCAAGTTTTTCCTCATACGCCCTAAGGAGAGTGTGTGACTTTAGGGTTTTTGAGGCATCATATCCTTTTTCTGCTTCCATTCCCCCGCTTGTGTTTTGAAATAATCCGAATCAGAAGCTTTCTGAAAATACCGTTTCGCGTTCCCCATGCCTACTTCTTCGACCGATGTTTGGCTTTCTTTGGCAATGAGCGCGTAAAGCAGGTTGCGATCATTATTTTCAGCCGTAATGAGTTTGCTGATCTTTTCATCCTGTGCAAATTCTTTGTTGACTGCTTCAGCAAAGCCACGCGGGGTTTCACCGATTTTTCCGCTATGCTTGAGTTCGCTTATTTGAGCAAAACGATTTTTCATGCGAAGTTTTATCTCATCTTTGGTGTCTTGCGCTGCGATGATCGTAACCATCGAAAACAGCGTCACAACACAGTATAACACGATAGTTTTGATGTTAAGCTTTTTCATTTTAATTCTCCTTGTTTTATTGCTTTGGGGTTTTATCTTTAGTGGTGTTGGAACCATCCTGTCCCTGGTCTTCAAAATCAAAAAAATCATTCAGTTGTTTTTCCACTTTAATATTGACATTCATCGTAATGTAGATGGGTTCCACCTGATGCTTGATCGTGACGGTCCCACACCCGACCAGCAAAGGAACTATTCCGATTGCTATGATAGGGATAATAAATTTCATACATGCGCTCCTTTTCAATGAATAGGTGAAATTTTTGAAGCTGCTACAATCAAGTTTTTTTACACAAAACATTTTTTTTATTTCTTTTGCATTAATTGAGGAATTACCAACCGGTTCAATAGTTCATCCAGGCTGCTGATCGTGATATCCAGCCCCCCGATAGGAACTCTATTCTCTTTCTTCCCGCGGGGGCCATATCCTTGTGCCTGCACACGCGTTTGCAGAACATTGTTCTCATCATTTTTGAAGACTACTTTTAGCTGGGAATATTCCATGTCCTGCAAAGCACGCAACATCATCAGACTGACAATTTCCTGCGCGTTTTTTGTTTTTGGATCAATATCTTTTGCGATGCCCAATATTCTCATGGCGGTTTCTTTTGAGAATTGCAGCCCGCCTTTGGGCGGTCGCGCTTCAAGATAACCTTCGCCAAAGGCAAGGCGCGGATGTTTTCCCCAATGAATCGTTATCGGAACATGACCGTAAATCCTGCCGTCACCCTTCACACCGTGGTAGTCCATAAAATCAATGATATCCTGGAGATTCAAAGCCTCAACATTCAGATCACATGAAAGGTGTGACTGGGAAAAGTCCAGCGGGATATTGTTGCTGAATAGTCTTCCGCCGGCCCAGTTCATTTCAAGAAACTTAATGTTTATTATATCATTTTTTACAAAATTGAAAATAGTTTGTCCCTTTTCAATTTTAAAGGCGCCCGTATGGGCATTCTTAAAGGTAAAACCTTGTTCTCCGTTCGTGATCAGAGGGGCAACACTATTAAGCCCAAGCACTCCGTTAATGTCTTGAATTCCCGTATCGCTTCCTGATTTTTTCCATTCTCCATCTTTTATCTCAACACTGTAGCGCTGAAGGATTTTGCCCCCTTCTATTTTTAATCGCGCTTTCGCAGAAAATGTTCCTGCCAGATCATCATCTTTTATGGGTGAAATGAGACCCGCAAGCCATTTCTTATTCCGGGTTGTAAATTCCGGGATCGCTACGTTAATAGTTCCGGTTACACACTGACGATCAAAATAAAGATTGCCAATGACATTGACTGCCGCCCAGGGCCCGAGAGCACTCTTGACCGTCATGTCAAGTTTGTTTTTATCAATGTGAAATGAACTGATGATTTTTGAAAGGGAAAGAGTAAGAAGGTCAACCGCTTCAATGGTCATTGATCCCTTTATTACCCTCTTTTCATTCCCCTCACAGGACAGCGAGCAGAAAAGATTATTCATGGCCAGTGTTAAAGGTTCTCTGGTGGCCAAGGTCTCAATAGAAAGGCGTTTTCCGGTTACAGATATTTCGCCGGTTAGTTGACCATTCTGGTACAATAGGTTTCCGTTGGCATTGAGGTGTCCTTTGCCTGATATTTGTTTTAAAGATGGATACACGGTACTGATTAGTTCCAATAAGTCCAGATCGAGCTCTGTTATCGTAAAGGCACCTTTGAATGATTTTGTCTTAAAATTCACGAATGCGCTGGTTTTTATTTTTGCGTTTTTCATTCGGGCTTGCGACTCAAAGACGCCGGTATTGTTTTCCCTGGCCCTGAAAGTCGCTTCTAAAGGAACCATCATCAATTGGCCTTCAACATTGAGAAGTAAAAAAGATTCTTTCAGAAAAAGGTTAGCAAAGGGTAAGATTAAAGTTTCATCGCTTTTCCCCCCGCCGGTAATGCTGGAGAGGGAGCCTAAATCCAAAACGCGATTCTTCACGCCGAGGTCTACTTTCGCGCCGTAAAGGTGAAGCGCATTTACTTTACCTTTTATTAAGGACCATAAAGAATAGCTCACCCTGATTTTTTTGATTTGAAACTTTTTCTCCATGCCGATATTCAAATTTTCAAGCTCTGCGCTCCGGTAGGTAACGGATTTTACCTTCACCTGTGCATTGAGAAATCCGCTTTTAGTAAGTTCATCTATTATTTTTTTTTGGACCAGGCCAGGCAAGAAGGCAAATTGCAGTATAAGGCCAGCCGATATAATGAATAGAAATATTGCAGTTGTTATAATAATAAGTTTTCGTGCGGATTTCATAAAAAATGAGAGCTGAAAAATATTCTTAAACGTGCTCTATTACCTTAATCCAGCGATAAGCGCTGATTTAGGTTGATAAAAGCAGTGGAATGGCCTATAGTTACTGGGAATAGACAATCTTTATTTTTTGGAG
>LQYC01004478.1_pt1 | contig 9986 bp, 10 predicted proteins | sample 661771 | NCBI WGS metagenome assembly LQYC01 (sample SAMN03483023, study PRJNA281117) | bioreactor metagenome | isolation source: benzene-degrading methanogenic enrichment culture from a contaminated... | place: USA: oil refinery in Oklahoma | collected 2011-05
TTGTTTCTGGATTCCCCGATCAAGTCGGGGAATGACGATGTGCTTTGTATAATTTTTGGGATACCCCGCAGCTTGCTGCGGGGAGGTTCATTAACTGCCATGATTTTGCTTACCTCTTGGGGGAAACAAATCTTATTACCGTGAAGGCCATTCTATATCAATTAACCTATTTTACATTTGATTTTTTTGAGAAGTAAAAGACCTTGCTCTTTTCTAAAGAAAATGGACGGACAAAAACTTGTCCGTCCATTTAAGGAGGAGAAGAGAGGATATGATTATGATTTTAAAATAGGGCTCTACTCATAAAAAGAAAATAAGGTGAATCACTTATTTTCACGAAAAAAAGACAGTATTTTGAATGGAAGTTCTGGAGGGGGGTAGCAGACCAGCTAAAGACAATCAAGAAGGCTCAATTCGTAAGTTATAGATCATATTTCCATTGGTTTTAGAGACAAAGTTACCTTGATAGAAGCCCCTTTTTCTTTAAAAGATTTAATTGTCCCCCCCTGAGAGTGTGATGTTCATACTAAAACAGGGCAAAACAGACTTAAAGTGAACCATTCCCGGGGACTAATTTTTCCAAACAAACTTAATCAATTAGAAACAAAATTAACACCATGATATAATTTTAAAAATTACTGCTTTATCGTGTAGCGCTTATTGCCCGTCTGGTTTCACTGGAGATCATTTACCGAAACGAACGAACCGATCAAAGCTTGCCGGATAAATCAGGAAAAACACGTGGACCCGTAGGTCACGTGGGGGTCTTTTCCGATGGTGAGGCGTGAATTATGATTATCATCGTTGTTTTCGTCCTACTGGTCTTTCTTTACAGCTTAGTATCCAGGCGGCTGGAGCATACTGTCGTCACGGCACCGATCGTCTTTACCTCCGCCGGTATTCTCCTCATCCTGGCCATGCCAGGCTCCCAGGTCCTTGACGTGCAACGGGCAAGTCTTCTCAAACTTGCTGAACTGGGGCTGGTGATGCTCCTGTTCACCGATGCTACCCATATTAATTTAAAAACACTGAGGAGCAGAGAAAAGCTTCCGCTGCGACTCCTGAGCATCGGGATGTTATTAACTATCCTGCTGGGGGCAGTTGCCGCTCACTTCATCTTCCCTCAACTGTCGATATGGGAAACGGGAGTTCTTGCTGCCATCCTGGCCCCAACAGATGCCGGACTGGGGCAGGTCATTGTGCGGAGTCCTCGGGTGCCGCAGCGCATCCGTCAGTCACTAGACATGGAAGCAGGGCTCAACGATGGGCTTTCAGTCCCCCTTTCTCATGTTTTTCATCGTAGTGTCCCAGATTGGCACAGAGGGGGCCGGCCGAGTCCTACTAAACTTTATTTTTGAACAATTGGGAATGGGCGCGTTGGTGGGGCTTTTCGTGGGGCTGATTGGTGGTCTGCTCCTATCCACAGCCCGACGCAAAGAGTGGATGGCTGAATCCGCCCAACAATTTGGGCTGGTGGCGTTACCAGTCCTCAGCGTACTCGCCTGTGAACCTGTTGGGGGGAGTATGTTCATTGCAGCCTACATCGCAGGCCTGGCCGTACAAGCAGGCTTTCGCGACGCAAGCACACACAGCACCGAATTCACCGAAGGGTGGGGACAGCTGTTCGATTACTTTGTCTTTTTTTTATTCGGTCTTTTCGTAGCCCTATCATTCAGGCATTTCAGTTTTGTTCATATGCTGTATGCCATTCTCAGCCTAACGGTGGTGCGGATGGTCCCGGTTGCAATCGCCTTGATCGGTACGCGACTCAATGCGGCAAGCATTTTATTTATGGGATGGTTCGGACCGCGGGGACTTGCCTCTATTGTGCTTGGCCTTGTATTTATGGAAAAGGAAGCACATTTGCCGTGCGAAGAAACAATCAGGTTGGCCGTCATGGTAACGGTCATGCTGAGCATTTTTGCTCATGGCTTTAGCACTTTGCCCGGTATTGACCTGTATGCCCGCAAGGTAGCCGAACTTGATGCCTCGACTCCCGAGAAGAGGCAATAGACTGGGATAACCGGCACATTACGATGACATTCCGTTCACAATTTGTCAGATGGCGTTACCGGCACTCTATGTCTGGTTGCTGAGTTATGTCTTCAGGCCCAAGTTAAAAAATTTTTCTAACCTGAGTTTGCGACCTCCTGGTGGTCCGGGCCTTTGTTTTTCGTATACCGGGGTGGTTGTTTCCGTTATCTTTTACCTTTCTGACGGCTTCCATTATAGCCGTCCTTTCCACCCAGAGCAACCTTAAAACTGCAAACTAAAGTTTATGCCATTTTGTCCACCATTTGCTGAAGATGCACGGGGCAAAATAGGCTTTCCCTCCGGCTTCTTTCCATGACCTTTAAAATAAAATTGCCCTTTCAAGACCCCCTACTTTCTCTTTGATCAAATTATCTTGCCAAATAAAAAGTGATAATATTGGACAACGTCCTTCTATCCTCTTGCCACCTACCAGAGGCCGGGGAGAAGGCGGTAGCGCACCAAGGCAACGTAGCTCGACCATCCGGCATCTTGAGAGAGTATCCGCTCTTCGGCACGGATGCGGTAGAACAGGGATGCCCACCCCGTAATCGCCAGCGGCGCTTAAACCATTTCCATTCCCACCGGCTCACGCTCTTTTTCTTACGGTTTGTCACCTGTTCCAACCGGGATTGAAATAAATCTTTTTGTCCGCTTGATCTCATCTTTTTCGGCTTCATGATTCACCAGCCTTTGAAGGGTTAATAACCTTTTTCTGGTGAAAAAGGTCATGCAATTTATCTAAATAAAAACAAATAAATCAATTGGTTGAAAGTTTTTCAGGGACGACTATTGTATAAAAACTATATTTGGGATAGAATCGTTTTGGTTGTAAAAAGCAGTTGGGGCTGAAAAATTCCGAATAAAACCAGGGGAGGAATCTCATGCATACTCTTAAAGTAAAAGATATTATGACAAAAAATGTCTTCGTGCTCTACGCCAACGAGACTTTGGATATCGTGCGGTCCCTGATGCAAATCAAGCATGTTCGTCATGTGCCGATCGTGGACACCAAAGGGAGATTTGTCGGGCTGATAACCCATCGAGACCTCTTATCGATGACGGTTTCGCGTTTAGCGGGTATTGATGAAAATGTTCAAGATGATCTGGATCGCCATATACCCATAAGCAAGGTAATGCAAAAAAAGATCATTACCGCTGATCCGGAATTGGATATTAGCAAAGCGATCGCAATCCTTTTAAAAAATCAAGTTGGTTGCCTCCCTGTGGTCTCAAAAAAGAAGCTCATCGGCATTGTTACCGAAGCTGACTTTTTAGCTTTTACGTATAGCTTGCTGAAAAAAAGAAAAAAGGTTTAACTACCGGACATTTCCAAAAAGGGCTTTCATCTGCGCTATCGAAAGCTCATCGAGCCGATCTACCACTAAATCAGCTTCGGTTAGTTCGGAAGCAGGATGAGTGGTGGTAACAGCAATTATTTTCATTCCTCCTGCCTTTGCCGCTTGAATACCCACGAAAGCATCTTCAAACACTACACACCGGTCTGGCGAAAGATGTAATTTTTGCGCCGCAAGCAAAAACACCTGGGGGTCAGGTTTTCCCTTTGATACATCTTCAGCGGTTATGATTATGGGGAAATAATTTCCCAAGCCTAAGAGGCCTAAGGCCGTGGTAATATTTAAACGGGGTGTGGAAGACCCCACACAACAGGGGATTTTATTTTTTTGAAGCATTTCCAAAAAAGGCTTAACCCCCGGAAGTGGTAAAATCCCGCGGTCTACCATGATCCGGCGATAGAGTTTTTCCTTGAGGTCAGAGAGCCGTTGAACTTCTTCTTTTTCCTGTGTCCATTTGAGAACATCAGGGATAATATTTTCATTTCTTTTGCCAAAGGCCTTTTTAAAATAGCCTGGGGGCAAAGCCTTGTTTTCTTGCTTCGCTAAAAGTTCCCAGCTTTCTTCATGATAGCGGGAGGAGTCAATGATAACCCCGTCCCAGTCGAAAATAGCTCCAAAAGTCATTACCGGCCTCGTGTTCCCTTTATTTTTCTTTTCCCAGCTGAAACGCGCGGCCAATTGCTTCTCCCATCCGCCAGTACTGCCCGTCGGGATAGGAGAAAATTAGGGGGTCGATCTTTTTGGTGTCAGCCTTTCCGTTGGTAAGACAGCTTTCGCTCACATGGGTTTCCATAATTTCTCCCAGAACAACACTATGACTTTCCATGTCGATTATGTGCCTTACCTGACATTCAAGGTTAACCGGACATTCTTCAATGAGGGGTGCCTCCTTTAACGTACCATGAAAGATTTTAAACACTCTCGACTTATCCTTTTTAGCGCCGGAATAAATTCCGCAGTAGTCGACCATTTTTACCTGCTCAACGGATGGAACATTGACTGAGAATACCCCCTGTGGCTTGATGCCTTTCAATGTATAACGCTCTTTATTGATACCGATCATCAAAGAAGGTGGTTTATAGGCGGTAATCCCGCACCAGGCAACAGTCATGAAATTTGCTTTTCCCTCTATGGTTACCCCTACCAAAACCGCGGGCATGGGATAAAGCAAAAGCTGAGGACCACATATTTTTTTGCTCATCGGATACCTCCTTTACCTCGTTAGAAAGGCCCCTACGGAAGCACAAGGTTAGATTAAAGATTCTTACACTTTTTCACACGGGGCATTTACCCCGTGTGAAAGTCTTCTAACGGGGTTTACTAAAATGTTAGATAAAGTATTATTATATTATGACACTCCTACTTCACTGCCGCAACATCCTTCTCAATCGAGTCGTTTTCTGAATCTTCTCACGGCCAAGAAGAAAACGACTCCCCCAATAATTAATAAATGAAGCATCTCAGACCAGAGTATTTCAAACCCTACACCCTTTAAGAACCCCCCCCGTATGATAACTAAAAAAAACCGTAAGGGGATTATGTGAGTGAACCATTGGACAGCTACCGGCATATTGGCAACCGGGAAAACAAGACCGCTTAATAAGAAAAAGGGAAGCATAAAAAAGAAGGTAGTCATCATGGCTTGCTGTTGGGTGGAAGAAACAGTAGAAATAAAAAGACCGATTCCGATGGTGCTCAGGAGAAACAGACAGGCGCTTGCAAAAACCAGTAGGACACTTCCTTTAAAAGGGATATCAAACCAGAAGATGGCAATGAGCATTACTATAATCAATTGGACAAAAGCAATAATAACATACGGGATGGTTTTCCCCAGAATAAGTTCGTAGGGTTTTATAGGGGTGACGATTAATTGTTCCATGGTTCCGGTTTCACGTTCTCTGATAATCGCTATTGAGGTAAAAAGAAGGGTGGTGAGCAAAATTATAAAAGCCACTAACCCGGGAATAAAAAAGTTTTGACTATCCAGATTCGGATTATACCAGGTTCTCAGCCGTTCATCTATTCTCCCGTAATCAATTTTTTCAGGATGAATTTTTCTTAGTAGGTCTTGGTTTAGCTTATCTAACACTACGGAGGTATAGGCGATTCTGACCGCGGCCATATTGCTCCTGCTTCCATCCGCGATGATCTGAAGGGGGGCTGACTCCCCTTTTTTTATCCGGTCACTAAAATCCGGCCACACCGTGACAGTCAGGTCAACGTTCCTTTTAAGCAAGGTTTCCTCCAAGTCCCTTGTGTTATCAAAGATATGTGTTATATGAAAGGTTTTGTTAGCCTCAAATCCATCTTTTACCATCCGGCTTTCCACGGTATTGGCTTGGTCCAAAAAACCAACCCTGATGTCACGAACGTCAGAGGATGCTACATATCCAAATATCAGCAATTGAATAATGGGAAGAATGATTAAAATCGGCCGGTTCTTTCTATCCCGGAAAAGCTGAATGAATTCTTTCCGCACAAATTCGCGTATCCTTATCCAGTTCACGTTACATTTCTCCCTTGAGCTTCCGAACATTGAGCGCGAGAAGAACGATAACCATGATCAGGAGCACAAGATAACTCTTCCATAAATGATCTAATCCAACACCTCTTAAGTAAAGGCCGTTTAAAATGTCTATAAAATAAGTAGCCGGGACAATATAGGTTACGACCTGTAATACTTTGGGCATGTTCGTTATGGGAAAAACAAAATCAGAAAGTAGAAGCGACGGAAGATAGGTGGCAAGCACTGCCACCTGATTGGCAACGAGTTGTGATTTGGTACCGGCCGAGATTAAAAGCCCTAAACTCAAGGCGACAAAAAGATAAAGGCAGGAGGCAAGGATCATCAACCAGAAGTTAGACTTCATAACTACATCAAAGAGCACCTGACCCATCAATACGGCGACCAGCACATCAATTAAAGCGATAAAGAAATAAGGAATAGCTTTGCCGATCAAAAATTCCTCCGCCTCCAGCGGGAGGGTGCGTAAGGTTTCCATAGTTCCGTTTTCGTATTCCCGGGCAATGACCAGCGAGGTGAGCACCGCACCCACAATCATGATAATGATCGCAATAATGCCCGGGACGATAAAGTTGCGGCTTTCCAAGTCCTCATTAAACCAGACTCGTATTCGCCCTTCAATCGGGGGTTTTATTTGCTCCAACCCTTTACGATTGAGAAAATCAAGCAGGAGCTTTTGATTAAAACCAGAAATAAACGCGGTACTATATCCTCGCGCGAGGTTGGCGGTATTGGGATCACTCCCGTCCAAAAGAACCTGCAGCTCTGCTTCCCGGCCCGCTTTAATATTCTCCGTCCATTCTGGGGGTATAATGATTCCCATGAGCGCCCAACCATGGTCCAAATATCCGATGACATCGTTAACGTTTGGAAGATAGCGCTGGACATGGAAATACGAAGAAGCGTCGAATTTATCAATGAACAGACGGCTGAATGCGGTTTGATCGTGGTCAACGACTACGACCTCCACATTTTCCACATCGAGACTGAGCGCATAGCCAAAAAGAAGAATGAGAATAATGGGAAACAAAAAAGCAAGATACAGGCTTCGAAAGTCCCGGAGAACGTGATAAAATTCTTTGCGGGCAATTGCCTGAATCTTTTTGATGCTCACGTATTTCTCCTTGCCATCAAATGAATAAAAGCGTCATTGAGACTTGCCTGGGGAAGGTCAGGGCAGATCTCCCTAATAATTTTTGCCGGAGCGCCATCAGCAACAATCCTTCCTTCGTTGATAAGGATCACGCGTTCGCAATGCTCTGCCTCGTCCATGTAGTGGGTGGTTACAAAGATGGTTGTCCCTTGTTCACTCAGCTGACCGATAAATTCCCAGAAGTGCCGGCGGGTAATGGGGTCAACGCCGGAGGTAGGCTCATCGAGGAAAAGAATTTCCGGCTGATGGAGCAAGGCGCAACCAAGAGCCAACCGTTGCCGCCAGCCGGGCGACAATTCCCGGGTAAGACGGTTTTGGACATCGTGAAGTCGGGTAAGCTCTAAAACCCATTCGGTTCGTTCCTTCCACTTCCCGGGGGAGACATTATAGATCCCCAGATAAAAACGAATGTTTTCATAGGGGGTGAGGTCGCCATACAGCGAGAATTTTTGGGACATATATCCGATAGACTTTTTAATCTCTTCGGCTTCGGTAAAAATATCATACCCGGCCACCCGACCGTAACCGGAACTTGGGGTTATGATTCCACAGAGCATTCGAATGGTGGTGGACTTTCCCGCTCCATTAGGACCGAGGAACCCAAAGATCTCGCCGCGCGCGACCGAAAAGGAAATCTGGTTGACCGCCGTAAACGGGCCAAATTTTTTTTCCAGGTCTTTTACAACCACGACCTCATGATTTAAATTTTTCATCTAAGAGTCCTCGATCAACTTCTTGAATTTTATGAATCATCGCCTGCTCAAGGCTGGGGAATTGGGCTTGCATTTCTTCAGGGGTTGCGATCGCCAAAAATTTCGCTCGGTGCATCAGCGCTAAATGTTCACACTTCTCTCCTTCATCAAGGTAAGCGGTAGAGATGAGAATGGTCTTCCCTGCTTTTCTCATCTGGGTAAGCATTCCCCAGAAATCCTGGCGGGAGACCGGATCAACACCATTGGTAGGCTCATCCAGAATGAGAACATCCGGCTCATGCACCAGGACACAGGCTAAACCGAGTTTCTGTTTCATGCCGCCTGAGAGATTGCCAACTAACCGGTTGAGGAAGGGGAGGAGATTGGAAAAACCTAAGTAGCGTTCTTTTCTCTCAGCCCGCTTATGTCCGGTCAGCCCAAAGATATCCATAAAAAATTCAAGATTTTCCTCAACCGTGAGGTCTTGGTAAAGACCGAAGCGCTGGGGCATATAACCAATGTTTGCCTTAACTGCTTTTTTTTGGGTGATTACGTCTAAACCATCAATAAGGATTTTACCGGAAGAGGGTTTGATGAGCGTTGCCGCTACCCGAAGGAGTGAAGACTTGCCCGCGCCATCCGAGCCTACCAGACCGAATATTTCTCCTTTTCTTACCCGAAATGACACGTCATTGACTGCCTCTATCGGGCCAAAACGAAGAGAAAGATTTTCAACCTCAATCATCGGTCGGTCATCGCAGCCAGGCATCGGCAGGCATCCCTGTTTTTAACTCAAGGTTAGGATTGGGGATGTTTACTTTGACAAGGTAGACGAGTTTGACTCGCTCCTTATGGGTCTGAATGATTTTTGGGGTGAATTCTCCTTCAGGAGAAATATAGGAAACCTTGCCCTGATAACTTTTATCGGGAAAGGTATCGATGGTAATCTCCACCGCTTGCCCGGGCTTGACTTTGCCGATTTCAGTTTCGTCTACAAAAATCTTCAAATCAACGGTAGACAGATCAGAGAGAGTAAAAACCTCGCGGTTAGGAGTAACAACCTCTCCGGGTTCAACGTTGCGGGTGGTGATGATTCCTCGGAACGGTGCGTATAAGGTGGTGTAACTGAGTTGTAGATTTGCCAGGTCAAGGTTTGCCTGAGCTACCTTAACCTGGGCTTTGGCCACTTCGATTTGTTTTGCTGTCGCTTCGATTTTTTTTAAATTGCTCTGTGCCTGGGCCAGGAGTGCTTCATTTTGATTGAGCTGGGCACGGGCAATATCATACTCGAGGGTAACCCGATCCCATTCTTTTTCGGAAACCACCTTCTGTTCAAAGAGGTTATCATACCGTTTTTTGTCTTTTTTCGCTTTCTCCATGGTATCGCGGGCGCTGGCGACCCCGGCTTTGGCTCTGGTTACGTCCTCGGGGAGAAATTCCTGATTAATCCTTAACGTGGTCTCCAGCTCCTGCAGAGTTTTTTCAGCCTTATCTAAATTTGCGGCTGCTTCTTCTTTCCGGGCGATAAATTCTTCCTGGTCAAGTTCAGCGAGTACCTGATTTTTTTCTACCAGATAACCATCGTCTACCAAAACTTTCTTTACCTTTCCGCCTACCTGAAAGCCTAATCCCGACTGAACCCTGGCTTCGATGGTGCCCGAGTAATAAAGTTCTTTGAGTTTAGCGTTCCTTTGCCCAAGGTATACTAAAAAACTTACTCCGATCAGAAGACAAAGAAAAACAGTAATAATGAGTGTTCGTTTCACCTTCTATGCCTCCAGGAAACTATCAAACGTCATCTTTTTGAGAAAAAAAATACGCCCCCGACACGATTTGAACGTGCGACACAAGGATTAGGAATCCTTTGCTCTATCCAGCTGAGCTACGGGGGCAACTTAATTGTTTCAAATAGTTATAAATTTTTCCGAAGGCCACTATCTTGATAAAGTGATTAAGCGCCCGCTTTTATTACCTCGGCAAATAAATATCCCCATGATCTTTCGGTGTCATTCCGGGCTTGACCCGGAATCCAGAATTATTACTGATAGATTCCCGCTTTCGAGACTGTGTCACAATTCATTTTTGTGTCATTTCGAAGCGAAGCGAGAAATCTTGGTTTCAATAAATTTAGCATGTTAAGATTCCTCACGGAGCCTGTCCTGAGCCAGATTCTTCAGTCGCTACGCTCCTTCAGAATGACAGAGCGAAGGGTTCGGAATGACATTTTT
>LQYC01002902.1_pt1 | contig 9980 bp, 10 predicted proteins | sample 661771 | NCBI WGS metagenome assembly LQYC01 (sample SAMN03483023, study PRJNA281117) | bioreactor metagenome | isolation source: benzene-degrading methanogenic enrichment culture from a contaminated... | place: USA: oil refinery in Oklahoma | collected 2011-05
AATACCCTATATATGATGTGAAAAACCCGCGGCTTCTTGAACAAAGGATTGAATGCGACCTTTCAGGTCTCATCAATCCTTATTGGTTAGTGTTTCTTCGGTTGCGCCGAGAAAAAAGACGCTCATGTTGCCGGCGGCATTCATGCGCTTGTGCAGGCCGGCAAACACGTCAGAGCCGGTCACCCGCTCAGATATCGCGCCGCCCAGCAGGCGCGAGACCAGCACCACACCAGCCCCGTCGGGAACCAGCCAATCGGCGGATTTTAAAGCGCGGGCAAAAGTTTTATCCTTCAATGTCATTGCATAAGAGTGCGGGTTAAAGCAGGCCAGCCAGGCGCTTTTGCCCTCCCGCAGCGACTGAAACAGGCTGTTCGCACACGCATCAACGGATAAAATATTAACCGCATAACCAAGAATATTTTCTTTCATGCGACTCCGAATTCCGATCTTGCTCAAAGATAGATCGCAGATAGCGGGATACAGGTGATAAGGTTTAGGTTTATACTATAGCTTTGTTAATTTTATATAGCATACGCTGGAATATCGCTTCAAATATGGAAAGACTTTACACATAAAGACGTCGAACGAATCTAAGATCATACAAATTTTTCTTCGGATACCGACAACTTGATCTGGCTTTCTCGCAATTAATTTGCTGAAAGTGCTGAATACACTGAAATGATCCATTCGAAGGCTACCGAATGAACTCTCGAGAAATTTCAAGTCGCCTTTGGTTAACATTCTCTCACCCACACGCTTATGATAACGAACATTGATGAAACGAAGGAGATTCACGACGGGGTTTAGGGCGAGAGGTTCAACAAAGACGGCCTTGCCACCGGGTTTGAGGACTCGAGCTATCTCAGTGATCGCCTCGGGATACTTAATAAGGTGGTGAATGCAATCTTTCCCCGTAACAACATCGAAATATCCATCTTCGTAATCCAAATGCCGCGCATCCATTGTGCTAAATGTGATTCTTTGGGCTACCCCGGATTGTTTTGCAGATTCTCTTGCGATAGAAATAGCACTTTTTGAAAAATCAAAAGCCCATACACGTTTGCCAGCCATCGCTAACCAGATGGATAAATGACCAGCACCACAGGCGCAATCAAGAAAGCGAATCCCTTGGCTTTGCAATAAGAATCCAAACTGTGCTTTATAGGCGCGGAAGCGAAGATTATTTCCGTGGTCACGCAATGAGACGGAGTATTTTCTTTCGAATTCCTTTCGGTTTATGGCTTGAGGTTGCCATTTTTGCTGATATATATTTTCAGAATATTGCTGTTCCTCGATAAGGATGGAGTTCCCACGCATTTTGGATCCTATTTTACCTTTCTGATGAAGAAATGATGACGCGTCTGCTACCTGTTTTGTTCTTCTCGGGAAGCGCTAAGCACTTTTTTATCGCTACGAAGCTGTGTTGCTCATTCTCAAACGCCCTAAACACCGTGGGATCGGATTCTGTTCCCGAATCTTCCGGTTCAAGGACAAACGTTTCACTGAGCTGATAAATGCCACCGCGCACCAATACAGTAAAAGCATTTTTGGAGTCGTTCTGCCTCAATTCTCTAATCGCATTACGTGCCTGTTGAAGCGTCGCAACCGGGACATCATTTCCCGATAAATTAGGTGTTGGAAGAGTGCCAGCCCATTTATCGTTTCCGTTGGTCGCCACATAAAAAGTTCTTGCAGGGGTTGTTGATTGCTTAACTTCCTGCAATGATACATTGCTGACATTAAGGAAGACGAGTAGTAGCAATATGCATATCTTCAACAAAATGCGTTTCATATTCGATAATATTTCTTCATATTGAGTTTATATTTATACATATTGCGGATTACTGACATAATTGGTCTTCTCTTTGACACAGTTCTATTTTCAGTCACTGATTTACCGTTCACGCCTGGTTGAATTTATCAAATCGTAATCAAAGCCGCGTAACGAATGCCTGAATTTGCCTTTAGCAATTTTTTGTTCATGAACGGCAATCTGCTCTTCGGTGAATCGCATGCCGACTTTCTTAGCGGGTACTCCAGCAACAATCGAGTAGGGCTCGGTATCATGAACGACAACCGAACCTGCCGCAACCACTGTTCCTCGGCGAACTTTTACCCCAGTTAGAATGATGCTCTGATGTCCGACCCACACATCTTCTTCAATCGTGACCTCATCTTCTTCCTGAAGATAGGTTCCTTTTATATTTCGGCTACCGACATACTGCGCGAAACGGAAAGGCACGCCAACAGTTTTGTAATCGTGATCGAGTCGGCCAAGCAGGGCCACACGACTAGATAACCCAGCATAATCTCTGATGGTACAATTGGCCGCGATATGGCATTCGCTACTTATGGTGACATGGTTTCCAAGGCGAATATGGTGTGGCGCCCACATACCAACTTTACGCCCAATAAAGATTCCTTCACCATGAGTGATAAACTTTTTTGAAAGTGCTTTTTTGATCCTGAGATATCTAATCAATGCCAGCAGGTACGACATAACTTTAGCCTCCTAACAACATTTTTCTGGTACATTATAGAATACAACTTCCAAGTATCTTGAAAGCACGGCTCGTACGAACATTAGTCAGAGGCGCTATATGAAGAATTTTTTTTTGAGTGGTAACACCCTGTCGGGGTCAACAACCAAACTTTGAATAGATCGCTTGCAAGATTCTTAAGTGCGTAGCGGTCGATTACACTGTTTGCGTACATAGCCAGCTCCGGAAGGTTGAGCGCCTTTTCCATCGTATTTGCAAACTCTAGAGGAACCCGATCCACAACAAATCCGTTAACACCCTGACGAACTATGGCATCGGCGCTACTGAAGCGTGTGCTGACAATGGGAACATGGCAAGCCAAGGCCTCTACCAGAACAGTACTCCAACCTTCTTTTAATGACCCCATGACAAACATGTCAGAAGCTTGAAGATAAGTTGCAATGGCAGGTGAAGATTGATAGCCAGCAATAATAACATTTTCTTTTATACCTAAGTTTGATGCTTCTGTCTCAAGCGCTTCCCGTTCGGCGCCGTCACCAATAAAAATGAGCAACGACTTTGGAAATCGGTCAAGAAACAACTTGAACGATTCCAGCAGAAACGGCCATCCTTTTGCCCAATGGATACGACCGGTAGTTACGGCTATTATCGCATCGGCAGGAAGGCCAAGCTTTTTGCGAGATAGTAACCTACCTGCCGGATGAAAAATATCCGTATCAATACGGGTAGGGAATGCAATAATGTCTTTTCCCTTTAATCTTTCGCCTGCCCTGTGTTTCAGGTCTGTGATGGCTGAATCGTCGGCCGCCGCCAGGATACAATTTGCCTTTCGACCAAGCGATCTGAAAAACAAATGATCAAAAAGTGCAGAAAACCGGATAGCCCAAGGATATCTTGAAATGGACAAGGGCGATTCAACGCCGGGGTTGTAGAAGCAAAGATTATAGCCGGGCTGCATTTTCAGGGCCATTAGTATTGAATGTTCTCTTACAAGTATATTCGGTATGCCGACGGAAAAAATCCGATGTCGGTATCGTCTTATCTGCAGCCAAGTGATGAGGCGGCTAGGGACAAGCGGTTTGCTATCAGCTTGACTATCCCCGCCAATCGCAAAATACCGGTAAACAGTTCCTTCAATCTCTTTGTCGAACCAACACCCGATGGGTTCAGAAGGTGTGCTTGACAATCCGACCAATGCTAACCGGTTACCCAAAGCCTTTATCAACTGGCGGGAAAAGTTGAGCTGCCCGCCCATCGGCTTGTCAATAAAGTTGCAGGCCTCCAGGTGAAGAATATCGGGCTGTATAATCTCAGGCATGTCAAACTCCAGAGCAGATGTGCCTAAACCATTTTAGGATGTGTGAAAGATAAGCATATAATCGAAATCAAATTTCGGCAATTTCACATCTGTCAAAGAATCAAGGCACAATCTTAATTAACACCATTTAACCCTTCGCGGGAAGGGCAAATTCTTTCCGATCGTTAACGAAACCGTATAAGTTCATTACGTCGGATAGCAAAAGCCAAAAGCATCATGTAAGACATGGACATCAAATCATCTTCCAAAAAAACATTATTGTATGTCAGAGATAGCAAAACAACGACAAAAGAGACACATTCCATGCTTTTGAAGTATGCTTGCCAGTATGGCTCTGTTTCGTGCATTGCACATTGCCGCAAGAATAATGATGCATAAAGGAAAAACGAAATCCATATGGCCGCACCAATATAGCCAACCTGCATTGCAAGGTAATTCAGACCCGTCATCCCATAACTAATTCCTAATAGCCTCAATGCGTATTTATAATCATACATATCGTATCCCGGGAAACTTGATTTTACATACTTCCCCGGCCCATCACCAAAAAGAAAATTCACGGAATCTCTATCGTAATACAAATGCTGAAATATCCTATCTGTTGTTTCAAGCCGACCATACGATAGATTTTCACCAGACACGCCCTTGTTGTAACTCAGGGAATAATCTACCAAATACGATAAAGAAAAACTCCCCCATATTTTATTTTCATTATTTAAACCTGGTATCATCCTGACACTGATATAAAATACGGTTGGTGTAATAATCAATAAACTCAAAAGAACAGCTACTCGATTTCTATTAAAATAAGCCTCGTGGCCTTTGTACCTAAAACATATAATAGCGGCATAGATAATTGTCATCGGCATAAATATAAATATTGCACTCTTTTCACCAATAACCGCAAAAGCAAAAAAAGCTATGATCAATATCCAATGACTAAGACTCCGTTTATAAAAATAGTGATAGCAAATAATGAAACTTGCGGCGACCATCGGTATTGCGATTGAATTTCCGCCGCCCGACATAGCATAGGTGCCAATAGCCTGCTCCCCTTGGCCATACAAGAACAACTTTATTACAGCAGTTGGAATCTGAATTAAAAAAAGGAAAATGAACAATTTGTGCACTTTAAGCATTAGCCTTTCTGGTAAATCCAGATTAATAAGAATCCAAAGCAAAAGAAAGAAACGAAGGCACTGTCGCAGGAAAAGTACAAGGCTAATCGTTGATGTGTCATTTATCAGGTACGTGGAGCTAAGGCTGACGGCGACAAACGCCGTTACAAATACCAGACCAAAAAGACGAATTCTCTCTTCAGAGAGAGCCTTGTTTGCCAAAACCCTAATAAGAAGAAGGGTTATAATTAACTCAGTAGACCAACGGTAGGAGTTAGGAACAATGTCCAAAGCGACAAAGCTGTTCATAAAAAATGCAATAAATATAAGGGAATATATCAGCAGAGTTATCATTTTTTCAAAGTCACTTTAGGAGATTGCTGAGTCGAGGAAAGGCAGGATAGCTCCTGTTCTCGCCTCCCATGTATAGTTGTTTATCGCTTTCTCGCGTGCTTTTTTTGCCATGCGATTCGGATATTCCTCATTCAAAGCCAAAACCAGTTTTTTACAAAGATCATCAAATGAGTCTGGGTCGGCCAGGTATGCATTCTCCCCGTCCTTCAGAACTTCAAGGATTGTGGGAAAACCGTGTCCCACAATGATCCGTTCGGCGGCCATATACTCAAAAGTCTTCAAAGGGGAGCAGTAGTTCATTGTCGGCACGCGTCTGGACCAGATCATAAGTAGAACATCCGCCGCGAACAAGTATTTCTTGACCTCCTGATGCGCCACGTGACCGGTGAACAGAATATTTGAAATTTTACTGGCAACACACATTTCCTGATAAAGATGCTTCCTGCCTTCGGGGCCGCCGACGATCATAAACAAGACATCCTGAAACATCTTCGCAAGATTAAGAATGCTTTCAATACCCCGGTCCTTATATAGACTTCCGGTATAAACAACAATCTTCTTATCGAGGGGAAGACCAAGGGCATGACGCATTGGCTTTTGATCCTCGACAACCACATATTGCCGTTCATCAACGGCATCATGCAAAGCAAGAACTTTTTCTTGGGGCACGCCGGCTTTGACCCAGAAGTCCGTCATGGCGCTACTGATGCCGATGAATTTGATTAGTTTTGGATGCTTGCTGTTACGAATAAGATTTCGCACCCAGAAAGCATTGAGAAAAGAATTCTGATGTATGAACGAGTTGTGCGCCTCGAACACGGTTGGGATATTGCACCTGAGAGGGGCGTTCAAATAGACAGCGTTGCGAACGAAACAACAATCCGTCTTTACGGACTGAAGTAGTCTTTTTGTACCAAAATACCCGCCCATCATGTCTAATCGTCCCCGAATTTTAATCTTATGAAAAGTTTTTACTTTGAATAGTGGCGTTTCGCCAATCTGCGCGATAATGTTTTTGCGCATCTGCCCCGAGTCCGATCCAGGCAAAGCTAAAGTGACATCAACCCCTAAACGCGCAAAGGCAGAGCACATGTGCAGCACTTGCAAGTTGTTGGCCATACCAGAATCAATTTCTCCTGAATTTAGATAAAGTAGTTTCATGGGCGCATTTTCACGTTCCGCCTAAATCACAACAATAAGGAGACCCTTCTTGGTCTAACCCTATTAGTTTTCTGGCAAGGCTCACCGCAATTCTGAGAGCCATCGGGTTCGAAACAGCGACCATGACTGATGAATACCCACAGACGCTTAGAGCTGAGACTCGGTGGTGTCCATCAATCAATATGTAATGATTTTTTTTATTTATTGCTGATATGTAGCTCCACGTAAATTTATACCCATGAATACGTATCGATTTTAGAAGTTCAAATCGTTTAATTACTTGCGATTTTATAGCCTCCCGAATAAGTGATGCATCCATGTTGTTCAGGTCCGCCCTCAGTTCAATTCCTTTAGTATGATGTAGTCTTGCTGCAAGTTTATATAGTGAACCATCGCGCATCCCACCACCAGCTTTTGCTACATCATATAGTCGTCTGTCTATAAATCGCCTGAAGTACCAATCCTCCATTGCCGAAATAGCTTCTTTTTCGAAACCATCCTTGAACATTCTATAAAAACTACAAGGAGGAAAGTACTCGATAGTTAGCCCCCCCCACCCCTCATCAATTGCAACCTTCTTTTGCTCGCACCTTAACGCTGAAATAGGAATTGTTATTAGGTGCCAAGATATGAATTTTTTGAGCAATGATATAAAAATTCGCTTCATATTGAATATTTCACCGAATTCGTACAACACAAATCATGTCGTATCTAAGGCCTTTGCCAATATATGAAACCTTGAAATCTTGTCCAAAAATCTGTCGGATAACCTTCAAGCTGGGACTCAGCATCCAGCCGGCTTTTGATGGATGGATTTCGAGGATTCCACGCGAATATTGTTTTTTTAGAAAAGATTTTAACCAAAATTCAGACATGGACAGATACATTAACGGTTTGGCCAACGATAACTCGATGTAAGCCTTACTGCCTATGACAGTTTTTAAAATAGCTAGATTTCCGAGAAGATCTGAAATCTCTGTCAAGACTGCAAAACAAAAAACAATATCAAATTGCCCCAATTCTGATAATTCCGACATTTGTCTGATATTAAACTCAATATTAAGTCCTTCAATTTCAGCAAGAGTTTTTCCTTCTGCTATTCTTTCGCCGTCAATGTCTATGCCTAACACTCTATTAGCCCCTTGCTTTTTCGCCCATAAGCAATAATATCCGGAATTACAACCAATATCCAGAACGCTACTGCCGTGGATTTGCGCACCTTGCATCAATGCTAACCGCTTCCCGCAATCAACCCAGCCAGTAGTCTCCAATCCGTTGCTCAGTGCTATTTTCTGATACCATGAACGCTGACTAATCCAGAGTTCAACTTTTTGCCGAGTCCATTCAGTACTTGCCATAAAGAACAATCCTTCCCAGATAAGTTTTCGAAACGAGTGGTGCCAATAGAATGTTAATCAACTATCACGATTATGCTTGGAGATGAGGGGAAAACCAAAGAGTTCGAGTAGCCATTCCTGCCTGGTCTCAGCGGTTGAAAAGATGGACTTTCCCCACCCAGGAATACTGAATCCCTTTTTGCCACATTCTAGGATACTTGCTGGAAGAATATTTCTGTAGGCGTATTTAAGCAAACCTTTCAGGTTATTATCGTAATATCTGATGTTTTCGGGTAAAGAAAAGCAGAAGCAGATTATTTCTGTCGACAATAACGGCACACGCGCTTCCAAACTCACCGCCATGCTAACACGATCAACTTTGGTTAACATATCGTCATGAAGACCCGTGTGAAAATCCAAGTACTGCAATCGGGTCTTTATCGGCAACTCTGGCCGCCAATATTCTCTTGAATACCAGTAATCATCATAATCATCGTCTATCTCCCACTGTTGCCTGAATTTAATTTTCTCTTCCCTAAGCATCCCCCCCTTTAGAAACAGATGAAGCTCCATCTCATTGGATAATCTTCGGATTATTCTATTACTAATTCTTGCCGCGAGAGTACTTCGATATTTCCGGCGCACGCGATGTGTCACCAATTTAAGGAAGCGCAAGTCGCTTGTCATAGTCCGCTCTTTGCCATTAAAGCGATTATAGAACCTATATCCCCCAAACAACTCATCCCCTCCGTCGCCAGTCAGAGCCACGGTGCAATGTTTGCGTGCAAATTGAGAAACCAGATAGGTCGGCAGGGCCGATGTGTCACCAAAAGGTTCATCAAACCAAGTCTTCATATTGGCGATAAGTTGACCTCCTCCCTCGACAGTGAGTATTTGCTTCTCGTGGCGCGTTTGAAAATGCTCAGCAACGATACCGGCGTAACTCGTTTCATCGTGTCGCACATCATCAAAGCCGATGGAATAGGTATTGACGAAATCAGTTGCGTTGGTTGCGGCTGAAACGATAATGCTCGAGTCAAGCCCACCGCTGAGGAAGAAACCTATGGGAACATCACTGAGAAGCTGCTCTTTGACGGCTTTGTCTATTAGTTTGCGAAGTCGTTCCGAGGCTTCATCAAGCTTAATTGGAGTATCAGTGACCTCAAGTTTCCAATATCGCCGACATTTCAACGAGAGAGTCTGTAAATCATATTCTAAGTAATGGGCAGGTGGTAGTTTAAAGACATTATTATAGCATGTTTTCGGTGTCGGGATATAAAGATAGGTAAGGAAATCATAGAGAGCGGTCATGTCGGTTTCTAGGTGATCACGATGAAAAGAGGATAGAGCCTTCAATTCGGACGCCCACGCCAAGGACGAACCGATCCAGGAATAATATAGCGGTTTTATTCCGACACGATCGCGAACTAGAAATACCTTTCTTTTCTCCCTGTCGTAAATTACAAAGGCGAACATGCCCTCGATCCGATCAAGAAGCACCTTGATGCCCCACTCCTCGTAGCCATGGAGAAGAACCTCAGAATCGGAATTGCTATTAAATCTATGTCCACTGACCAGCAGATCCTCCCGCAAACTTTGAAAATTGTAGATTTCGCCATTGACCGCAATGACAGTATTCCCGCCTAAATCCATCATGGGTTGCCTACCGTTGTCTGAAAGGTCATTGATACTTAAACGACGGTGCCCTGAGTAAATATCATCATCAGTCCATTCGCCCCATTGGTCTGGTCCGCGATGCGCAAGCATATTTAACGCTTGTCTCGCTTTGTATAGATACTCCTTCTGGTAACCCGTAAATCCGAAGATTCCGCACATAAGCTCTACTCCAATTCACCTTTCAGCTACAGCTTAAGTCTTCACATCTCACGCGCGTGCCAACCGAAACAAAATGTCGCTGATTGACTATACATATTTCAGAATATCCATATATACATTCAACGGTTTTTCTATTCCATACTTTTGATACCATTTTCGACCAACCTCTCCCATGCTGACAAAGAATTCCTTGTTTTCCAGGAAGTTATTTATAGCCAAGGCCACATCTTCGGCACTTCTTACATTTATGATCGGATATAAATCCGGTTCAAGTAAGCCGCTACGCGGCAGGTTTCATTAGTATCCTTCTAATATCATAAAAACACCAAGCCCACCACTCCACCGGCTGGCGCCA
>LQYC01004596.1_pt1 | contig 9970 bp, 6 predicted proteins | sample 661771 | NCBI WGS metagenome assembly LQYC01 (sample SAMN03483023, study PRJNA281117) | bioreactor metagenome | isolation source: benzene-degrading methanogenic enrichment culture from a contaminated... | place: USA: oil refinery in Oklahoma | collected 2011-05
GTTTCAGGGTCTCATAACGTATTGATTTTATTAGATGCTGAAACAAGTTCAGCATGACATTTTGCCCTGATATGCTAATTGCGACACAGTCTCTAAAGGGGAGGATCTCTTTTCTTCTTCCCCCTTTCAGGGGGATTGAGGGGGATTTTAAGAATGGTCATAAAGGCCTCCGGGAATGCAACCAATACGACTTTTCATAACATTGTATGAATAATTTTCGCTCAATTAAAGTATAAGACCCTAAAATCCCTTCTTTTTGACCAGAAAAAATAAAAAGGACTAAACCTTCGCACCAGTGTGCGCGATGACCTCAGATGCTTTGGTTAAGGCCTCATCCAGTTTTTCTTTAAACGGCCCCCCTGCTTGAGCTAAGTCCGGCCTTCCCCCTCCCTTGCCTCCCACCAATGAGGCGATCGGCTTTATTAACTCCCCGGCGGAAAAACGAGAGGTGAGGTCTTTGGTAACCATAACCAGGAGTATCGCCTTATCCTCATTTTTTGCGCCCAAGACGATAATCCCGGAACCAATGCGATCCCGCACTTTATCAGCAAACTCCCGAAGAACCTTGGGATCAGGAGCTTCAACATGGGCCACCAGCACCTTAATCCCTGCGATGGTTTTGACCTCGCTTAAAAGATCTCGAGATTGGTTGCTGGCCATTTGATTTTTAATTTTTTCTAATTCCCTCTGAAGATTCTTTTCTTCTTCTAAAAGTTTTTTGACCCTGCTTACTAATTCGCCTTTACGGGTTTTTAAGAGAGTTTCCAGTTCTTCAATTTCTTCTTGCCAGGTACGGATATAATGCCACGCTCCTTCTCCGGTAACTGCTTCGATTCTGCGAACGCCCGCAGCCACACCGCTTTCCGAGATGAGCTTAAAAAACCCTATATCCCCGGAAAAAGTCGCATGCGTCCCTCCACAAAGCTCGCGGCTAAAATTCCCCACTTGCACCATTCTCACCGTTTCCCCATATTTTTCACCAAAAAGGGCGATCGCGCCTTTTTGCTGGGCTTCCCCAATCGTAAGGGTTTCCACCTTTATGGGTGCGTTTTCCTGAATTCTCTGATTAACCAGTTCTTCCACCCGCTTAAGTTCCCGCTCTGAGAGAGGAGAAAAATGGGTAAAGTCAAAGCGGAAACGTTCAGGGGTAACCAGAGAACCTTCCTGATGGACATGATCGCCGAGAATCTCCCGGAGGACCGACTGAAGAATGTGCGTGGTAGTATGATTCGCCGCCACTGCTCTTCTTTTCCGCGCGTCAACAACAAGTTTAACCCTGGTTCCTTTTCTCGCTTTCCCTTTGTTTACTTTAACCTGATGAAGGATAAGTTCCGGAAGCGGACGAAGCGTGTCGAGTACTTCCCCTGTCCACCCCTCGCCTTCCATCCAGCCTTTGTCTCCCGCCTGCCCTCCGCTTTCCCCGTAAAAGGGGGTCTCTAACGTGATAATGTGAGCCACCTCCCCTGAGACAACGTCATCCCGCAGCATATCTTTGACCAGAATACATCCGATCGTGGAATCGCCTTCAAGCGATTCATACCCGCGAAAAACCGTTTTCATGCCCTCATGAATAAGTTTTTGGTAAACTTCCTGGGTCGCTTCTTCACCTGAACCTTTCCAGGCTTCCCGGGCTTTTGCCCGTTGGGAACTCATGGCCTTTTGAAATCCTTCCTCATCGATCCCGAGTCCCATCTCCCGCACAATATCCGCAGTAAGGTCGAGGGGAAACCCATAGGTGTCATAAAGTTTAAAAATCACCTCTCCCGGCACGGACGCCTGGTTTTTTGTTTTTACATTTTCGATTTCTTCCTGAAGAAGTTTTAACCCGACCTCTAATGTTTCTGAGAACCGCTCTTCTTCGTTTTTGACTGCCTGCGCGATAAAATTTCGCGCGTCTGCTAATTCCGGGTAAGCATCCCGCATGATATCAACCACGACTCCGGTCGTTTGAAAAAGAAACGGCTTTGTTAACCCAAGTTTTTTCCCATGACGAACCGCCCGGCGGATTACCCGGCGAAGCACATACCCCCGGCTCTCGTTAGACGGAATCACACCATCAGCGATGAGAAAGGCAACCGCTCGACTGTGGTCGGCAATAACCTGCATTGAAATATCATCCAAGAGTGCTTTTCCATAACCTTTCTCCGAGAGTTGCTCAATAAAGGTGATAATATTTCTCAGAAGGTCAATATCGTAGTTGCTCTTTACCCCCTGGACAACAGCGGTGATGCGCTCTAACCCCATACCGGTGTCAATGCTCGGTTTGGGTAAAGGAGTCATCACCCCTTTCTCATCTTGGTTAAACTGCATGAAGACCAGATTCCACAACTCAAGATAACGGTCGCAATCACACCCTACTTTACAATCAGGGCGACCACACCCTACCTCAGGGCCTTGATCAATAATAATCTCAGAGCAGGGACCGCACGGTCCGGTGTCGCCCATAGCCCAGAAATTGTCTTCTTTCCCCATCCGGACAATCCGGCTTTGCGGTATTCCGGTTTTTCGAAGCCAGATATTTTCCGCTTCGTCGTCTTCTTCATAAACCGTGACCCACAGTTTTTCCCGAGGTAGTTCCAGGGTCGTCGTTAAAAATTCCCAGCTAAACTCTATTGCCCCTTCTTTGAAATAATCCCCAAAGGAGAAATTTCCGAGCATTTCAAAAAACGTGTGGTGGCGGGCGGTATGGCCGACGTTTTCCAAGTCATTGTGCTTTCCGCTTGCGCGAAAGCATTTTTGCGATGAAGTTGCCCGGAGATAATCCCGTTTTTCTTGTCCTAAAAACACTCCTTTAAACTGCACCATTCCCGCATTGGTAAAAAGAAGCGTGGGGTCGCTTTTGGGGATAAGGGGTGAGCTTTTAACCACCGTATGTCTTTTATTCTCAAAATACTTCAAAAACAACCTACGAATCTCACTGCCTGATCTTTTTTTCATATCATCAACACATGCGAAATAGTTTCCCAGGAAAATCCCCTGCGCCTCAAAAACTGGATAAGACGATTTTTGTCTTTCGGGGTGGCCTGAAGCGCATTAAAATGGGAAAACCGCCTCTTCATAATTTGGAGGGCGGTTTTTTCTTCAGAATAATTTTCTTGTAAATGAGAAATCGTTGCTTTTGCTAATTCCGGAGATAACCCACGTTCCTTGAGAGTCGCTCCGATCCGGGCAAAGCCAAACTTTTTATTCTCTAATAAATGCACCGCCAATGCTTGGGCAAATTTTTGGTCATTGAGATAACCATAGTCAATAAGATAGGCCACGACATTTTCTATTACCGAAGGGGTAAAACCTTTTTGAACGAGCTTCCCCGAAACTTCTTTACAACTCCGAGCCCGGAGGGCAAGTAATCTCAGGGCGGTTCCTTTTGCCTTTTTCAGTTGTTCTTCCTCGTCCATACCTCCATAAAAAATTTTTTTATTCCCAATCAAAGCCTGACTCGCCCTGGTCAATTTCCATCGCTTCTTCCCCTTTTTCCGCTCCCTCTCCTGCCGTAAAGTTATCCCAGGTCGTGTCGCTGGTAGAAGAAACACCGCTGACTTTCAGAGCAAAGTCAGCAGGATTAGTAGCGTGATTAAGAGCTTCTTCATAGGTGATGAGGTTTTGACTCAGCAAGGCCATGAGTGACTGGTCAAAAGTCTGCATCCCATATTGCACGTGGCCTTCGGCAATCGCCTCCCCAATCTCCTTGGTTCGGTTTTTATCGGTAATATACTCCTTGACCCGGGCAGTAGCGACTAATACCTCAACCGCCGGAACCCGGCCAACGCCGTCTGATTTCGGCATTAACCGCTGCGAAATAATTCCCTTAAGAACCGCCGCGAGTTCAAGGCGGATTTGCTCCTGCTGAAAAGGAGGGAACACCGCGATGATTCGGTTGACGGTTTCGGTCGCGTCAAGAGTGTGAAGCGTGCTCATAACCAAATGCCCGGTTTCCGCCGCCATGATCGCGGTTTCGATGGTTTCCAGGTCCCGCATTTCTCCCACCAGAATCACGTCCGGGTCCTGACGCAAAGCCACCCGGAGGGCGTTGTTGAACGCAGGGGTGTCTTCTCCTACCTCTCTCTGGTTAATGATACTTTTTTTATCCCGATGGAGAAACTCAATGGGATCTTCGATCGTGATAACATGGGCATTCCGGTAATTATTAATATGGTTTACCATCGCTGCTAACGTCGTTGACTTACCGCTTCCGGTTGTTCCGGTTACCAGGATCAGCCCCCTCCGTTCCATCGCTATTTTTTCAATCACTTTGGGAAGCAACAGCTCTTCAATATTGGGGATCTTATGGGGGATTGCTCTTAGCGCCAGGGAAACCGAACCCCGCTGCATAAATATATTAACCCGGAACCGTCCTAATCCCGGTATCGCATAAGAAATGTCAACTTCATTAGTCTCCTGGAAACGTGCCTTCTGACGTTCACTCATGATTGCGTACGCGATCTCTTTCGTCATTTCCGGAGAAAGCCGGGAGGCGTCCTTCATCGCCCGCAACAGTCCGTCAATCCGCAAAATCGGCGGGACTCCCACTTTAAGGTGAACATCAGATGCCCCTTTACTTAGTGCTGTTTTCAAGATCTCCTGAAATTGCATGATCACTCCTTCAAGGGTTTTTAATTACTCTTCTTCCCCTTCTTCCGGCTTGGTATCCACCACATTATCTAAGCCGAGCTTATTGCGAATCTCCTGAGTAATTTTCTCTATCAGGTCAGGATTTCCTTGCAGAAACTTTCTGGCATTCTCCCGGCCTTGGCCAACCCGCTCTCCTTTATAGGAATACCAGGTGCCGCTTTTTTCGATAATTCCTTTATCCACTCCCATATCAACCACTTCACCCGCCCGAGAAATACCCTCGCCATAGATAATATCAAATTCTGCCTCCCGAAAAGGCGGGGCCAGCTTGTTCTTTACCACCTTTACCCGGGTACGGCTCCCGATCACCTCTTCTCCGGCTTTTATGGCTCCCGTCCGGCGGATATCGAGCCGCACTGAGGCGTAAAACTTAAGAGCATTGCCACCGGTCGTGGTTTCCGGGTTGCCAAAAAACACTCCGATTTTCATCCGGATTTGGTTGGTAAAAATCATAATCGTCTTTGACTTGCTGATCGCGGACGTAAGCTTTCTCAGGGCCTGCGACATGAGCCGCGCCTGAAGCCCCATGTGAGAATCTCCCATGTCTCCTTCGAGTTCAGCCCGTGGCACTAAGGCCGCGACCGAATCAATGACTAACACATCAATGCCCCCGCTTCTTATTAAAACCTCGGAAATTTCTAAGGCCTGCTCGCCCGTATCCGGTTGTGAGATAAGCAAATCATCGGTTTTTACTCCCAGGCTTCGGGCATAACCAACATCCAGGGCGTTCTCAGCATCAACAAAAGCAGCGATGCCGTTTTGCTTGTGTGCCTCAGCAATCACCTCCAGAGCAAGTGTGGTCTTGCCTGATGACTCAGGCCCAAAAATCTCAACCACCCTACCCCGGGGAAGCCCGCCTACCCCCAAAGCAATGTCCAATCCCAAAGAACCCGTTGAGATTACCGGAACCTTGATTACCGGAGCGTCACTGCCCAGCCGCATAATCGAGCCTTTACCGAACTGGCGCTCTATCTGGGTAAGAGCCAGATCAACCGCTTTGGTACGATCGAAATTAGTTGACATTAAATCCTCCTCATATCAAAAAAAGACAAGTTTTTAGGAAAAGAATTCCTTACCCGCTGAAGGCAAATATAGTTTAAATATGATAAAATACTCGCAAAACAAAGTCAATAAATATTGAAAAATTCGGAATTAGTTTAATATTAAATAATCTTTTCTAATTGTATCACCCGCGCTTGCGGCGAGTTCGTCATTCCGGCGGATACCCTGAAGGGCACTAGAGCCGGAATCCAGAAAACCGAAATGGATTCCCCCGTATCAAGTACGGGGCAAGCTCACTCAAACACGGAATGACAAAATAGGTTCTTGATGCTCCGCGTCAAGCCATGAGGTGGTTTATTTTTTGGGAGGTAAGCCCGTGGGTATCTACACCGGCAAAAAAAGGTTAGAAAATGCTTTTCCGGGTTCTGGCTGATTTCGTGATGGCGTTTCATTTCGGTTTTGTTTTATTCGCGGTTTTGGGCGGATTTTTGGCGTTAAAATGGAAGCGACTGGCCTGGATCCATGTTCCGGCTTTTTTATGGGCTGCCTTAATCGAATTTGCCGGATGGATTTGCCCGCTCACCTACCTTGAAACCTGGCTGATTGAACAAAGCGGAGCGCACGGCTTTCAGGAGGGGTTTATCGAACACTATCTTTTTCCTTTGATTTACCCTCAGGAGCTAACCCGAAGTTTGCAGGTTACCTTGGGAGTCTTTGTATTGAGTATCAATATCATCATCTATGGACTTTTAATCCTCCGGGCCTATCAAAGAAAAGCCTGAGGAAAATGTCTTTGAATAAGATATTGACGAAAAGGGTAAAAAATGCTATCATGAACTAATTTTTTTGCGCCCATAGCTCAATTGGATAGAGTACCGGACTACGAATCCGTAGGTTGGGCGTTCGAGTCGCCCTGGGCGCGTTAATGATTTCAATGACTTAGCGGGAACTGCTTCAAATCCGACCTCGCAATCGAAAACAAGGCCGGGTGATCTATTTAATTTATAGTTAATTTAATAGGATGAGGGTTAATGATTCCGTTAGATAAAAAAGGCCGGTTTGCTAAATGGAAAGGCGACTGGCCCTTTTTTTGAGACAAAGCGTCAGCGGAACCTCACCGAATGGATATTGTGCTGAAACCATATAATTAATGAGATATAAATAAAACGAGAATTTCCTGAGTCGGCTTTTAAAAGCAATTATTTATAGCTCTCAATAAAGGTGAATTATTTTATTTTGGGAAGGCATTTAATTTTAGGTATAAAACGGAGGTGAGATGAGCCTGGAAAAACCGACCTACGAAGAATTGGAACGAATGGTCAAAAAGTTAACGGGAGAAGTTCATAAGCGTAAACGTACGGAGGAAATACTGCGCGAGGAAGAACAACGTTATCGCTCTCTGACCGAGACCTTGCCTGATGCGATCATGGTATATAGCGAAGGCAAGATCGCCCTGGCAAACCCTGCCGCAGGGAGGCTTTGCGGGGTAACCGACCCGGAACAACTCATTGGGAAATCAATAATGCATTTCGTGCCACTCGATTGCCGAGATGGTATCAAGGAACAAATTCGCCAGACAATTGAAGACGGAAAACAAGTTCCCTTTGTTGAACAAAAGTTTAAACAACGTGATGGAACAATTGTTGAGATAGAGGTAGCGACAGTTCCCTTCACTTATCAGTTCAAACCAGCAGCGCAAGTTATTGCCCGGGATATCACCGAGCGCAAGCGGACAGAGGAGGCTTTGCAGCGGTCAGAAAAAGAGAAGACGATTCTGAACCAAATCGCCACCATCTTTCTCGCTATCCCTGACGAAGCGATGTACGAAGAGGTTTTGGCGGTCGTTCTTCGGGTGATGAGAAGCAAGTATGGCATTTTCGGATTTATTGGGGACCAGGGGGAGCTTATCATCCCCAGTTTGACCCGCGACATCTGGAATGAGTGCCAAGTACCCGATAAGTCTTTCGTCTTTCCATCTGATTCCTGGGGAGACAGCATCTGGGGCAGAGCGATCAGAGAGAAAAAGGCTTTCTGTTTGGATGGCCCCTTTCGCACACCTGAGGGGCATATTCACCTTGATTATTTTCTCACGGTGCCGATCGTCTTTGGACAACAGACCATTGGGTTGATCTCCGTTGCTAACAAGGAGGGCGGTTATACCGAGGATGACAAGGATTTCCTGGAGCGCATTGCCCGCAATAATATCTCGCCCATCCTTCATGCGAGACTTCAGAGAGACAAACTGGAGCAAGAGCGCAAACAGGCAGAAGAGCTATTCAAAAGTCTGGCTGTGAATTCACCGGTTGGCGTTTACATTGTCCAGAATGGGAAATTCATCTACGCCAACCCACAGTTTCAGCGAGATAGCGGCTATCGTGAAGACGAATTATTAGGCATGGATTCACTGGGCCTGGTATTTCCTGAAGACAGGGAAGCAGTCAGGAATAATGCCGTTCAAATGCTGAAAGAAAACCACGTCATTCCGTACGAATTCAGAATAAACAACAAAAAAGGAGAAACCAAGTGGGCTTTAGAGTCGGTCGCGTTTATTCAGCGCCAAGGAAAACAGGCAACCATGAGCAGCTATCAGGATATCACCGAACGCAAGCGGGCCGAGCAGGAACTCAAAGACCGTGAGGAAGAACTGGCAGCAATCTACGATAATGCGCCGATTATCATGTTGCTCGTAGATGAAAACTGGACGATTCGGAAAACAAACGCTTTTACGGCTCAGTCAGTGGGCACGACAACAGGTGCTATGGTAAACAGGCGCTGCGGGGAGGCGCTTCGTTGTATCCATGCATTCGATAGCCCTGAAGGGTGTGGTTTTGGACCTTCTTGCAAAGAATGCGCATTGCGCCTAACTATACTCAACACAATCGAAACTGGTCGCAGCCACCATGAGGAAGAGATAAGGGTGTCTTTTTCTGACGGAGAAAACGAGCGAGAGGGAGCTTTTCTTATTTCAACGAAAAAACTGTTCGTCAGGGAACAACCCTTAGCACTGGTCAGCATGCAGGACATTACCGAGCGCAAGCAAGCCGAGCAGCAGATGCTTTCTTTGCAAGCACAACTTCTTCAGTCTCAGAAGATGGAGGCAATCGGCCGGCTGGCTGGAGGGGTTGCCCATGACTTTAACAACCTGCTTACCGTCATAATGGGCTATTGCGAATTATCCCTTCTTGATCTCAGTAAGGATGACCCGGGAAGACAAAAGCTGAATGAGATTTCAAAAGCCGCCGAGCGGGCAGGAAACCTGACTCGCCAGCTTTTAGCCTTTAGCCGCCGGCAGATTCTGGAGATGAAAGTCGTTAACCTGAATATCATTTTAGGGGATTTGGACAAGATGTTACGCCGGGTGATCGGGGAAGACATTGAGCTTGCGACCATATTGTCTGATAAGCTGGGAATGGTTAAGATAGACCCCGGGCAGATGGAGCAGGTGGTCGTAAACCTTGTGGTCAATGCCAAAGATGCCATGCCCAAGGGAGGAAAACTCACCCTTGAGACCACCAATGCAGAACTGGATGAGGGATATACCCGTTCCCATGCCGGGATGATTCCTGGTGATTATGTCATGCTTTCGGTGAGTGACAGTGGGGCGGGGATGACGAGGGAAGTGCAGGAGCAGATTTTTGATCCATTTTTTACCACCAAGGAGAAGGGCAAAGGAACCGGGTTAGGGCTATCAACCGTTTATGGAATCGTGAAACAAAGCGGAGGGGAGATTTATGTTTATAGTGAAATAGGTAAGGGAACAACGTTTAAGATTTATCTTCCCCGGGTGTTTGAACCTCTGGAGGAGTTAAAGAAGGAGGTACCGGTTGACAAAATACCTCAGGGTAACGAGACAGTATTAGTGGCAGAGGATGATGGTAGCGTGCGGAAGTTAGCGGTGGATATCTTAAGGATGTATGGATATAAGGTATTGGAGGCGACGGGAGGGGAAGAGGCGTTGATTATCTATGAAAAAGAAAAGAACCCGATTCATTTAATCTTAACCGACGTAGTGATGCCGAAGATGAATGGCCCGCAATTAATCGAGCGGCTTAAGCAGGCAGGCCAGGATTTCAAGGTGCTGTACATGTCCGGGTATGCGGATGAGACGGTTATCCATCATAGGTTATTAGAGAGAGGGGTAAATATTATCCACAAGCCCTTTACGGTTGAGAAACTGGCGAGAAAGGTACGGGACGTTTTAGATAAAAACTAAAAATCTGCGGTTTAAGGGAGAAAGAGGACTCCATAAAATTATGTACGAGGTCGCGAGCCCGTTATCTCATAACCTGAAAGGAGGTTATCATATCAATTGCTCTTAACGGATATGTAGGCTGGG
>LQYC01004369.1_pt1 | contig 9902 bp, 6 predicted proteins | sample 661771 | NCBI WGS metagenome assembly LQYC01 (sample SAMN03483023, study PRJNA281117) | bioreactor metagenome | isolation source: benzene-degrading methanogenic enrichment culture from a contaminated... | place: USA: oil refinery in Oklahoma | collected 2011-05
TCTTGCTCTTGGCTCATGTGCGCAGCAAGCAGCGCCCCTACATCGGACTCCTGACTTCTTGTTCCTTCTTCCTTAATCCTTAATCCTTGATCCTTAACCCTTAACCCTTCCTCTCTGCCGAGGGATTGGTGGTTAGTAAAAAAACGATACCCCAGATAATTTTTCATCACCAGGGTAAGCAGGAAGACAACCATGAGGACTTTTACCATGACGATCGCGGTTCTTATTTTTGGCGAGAGGAAGAGAGTACGGACCGGAAGGAGAGAAAATTCTTCTTCTCCCCCTTTTTTGAGATTGACCGCGACCATCATCAGCCCCAGGATTACAAAAAGGAGGAAGGCATTGGAAGGGATGTGGAGGTTAAACTCCACCAGGCAATGGCAGAGGAGAGATATCGCGCCAATAAAACCACCAAGGGTTATGCTGGACAGAAAAGGGTCTCGTCGTTGCTTCCACTTTTTGATGATGGTGAAAAGCAAAAACCAGATCCCCCCAAAAAACAAGAGCAGTCCCACCCAGCCGGCGTCAGCGAGCATTTCCACGTAATCATTATGGGCGTGCTCCCAGAGGGTGGGGGTAATAATGGTTTTATATTTGGGATAGATAGTTTGAAAATTACCCAGCCCGACCCCAACAAGGGGAAAGTCCCGGGAGAGGGTAAGGGTATCTTTCCAAACCTGGAGCCTATCCACTGAGGCGGTCCTGGGGTTGGCGAGGGTGGCGAGTTTCGTGACCACCGGGCCAACGCCCATCCACAAAAGGAAAATAAAAATCAATCCGCTGATAAGCAGTATTATCTTTCTTTTTCCTTGTTGGGACTTTTGCACTCCGAGCAACAGGGAAAATAACCCTAAAGAAAAAACAAAGGAAAGGATTCCGCCCCGCGAGACGGAAATAAAGAGTGCTGATGACATAAGGACGATAATGAAAATAAGGAGGATATTTTTCGCGAGCCAGGATTCAAGCAGAGAAAGCCGTTGCTTCCAGTTTTTGGCCGCGCGAATGATACCCGGCTTCTCGCGGCTTAGTAAAAAACCGAGCGCGAGAGGGATAACCATCTCAAGGTAGCCAGCTAAGTGATTGGCATTTATAAAAGGGCCGCCGTAACCTCCGGCTTTGTACTGAGACTGCCAGAAGCCGTAGATTTTATCCGACTTGCTGAGCATCTGGCAGAGAGCCAGAAAAGCGACACCCGTGCCGGTGGAAATAATCGTCAGCACCAGCCGTCGTATCTGGCGTGTGGTGGTCATGGTAGTGATGATGAGAAAAAACACGGAGACGTAGACAAAGAATTTTAAGAATTCGGTTTTCGTGGCATGGCCATAAATGGTCAGAGGGCGGGGAGCGGGGAACGAGGAGCGGAGAGCTACGATTGGCTCCGTGCTCATAGCTCCATGCTCCATGCTCTTTCCGAGGGTTTGCTGATAGAGATCATAGGTATTGGGTGACAGGTGTTTTATTACATTCGCGGGTATCGGAACCATCTGAAAAAGAATTAAGCCTAAAAAAAGAAAAAAAGGGAGCGTAAAGCGTAAAGCGTGAAGCGTGACGGGTGAAGTGTGTTCAGCGAGATGTAAAACGTGAGACGTGAAATGTGAAGGGTGTGTGGTAACATCTGACGTTTTACTTTTTACGTTTGACGGATTTGGCGTGAAGCGTGAATCGTGAAAAGTAAAATGTTTTAACAGCCAAATCAAAAGAAGGAGAAGAACAACAACTTCCACGATGGTATACGCCCAGATATGGACCGAGCCAAAGGCAAGCGGGGTAAAGATGATCAGAAAAATGAGACCATACTCAATGATCTTATCGCAAACGGCGTTGGTCTGGTTTATTTGGTTTTTCTGGTTTCTTTGGTTTCTTTGGTTTGTCTGGTTTGTATGGTTTGTATGGTTTATTGGGTTCATAGGGTTCACAGAGTCGGTTGCGCGTATACTGAACAACTCAAGAAGCTTTCACCCCGTTAGAGTTAAAAGAAATATTATGAGTGTAAAAGAATAATTTATCTTTATCCACCAGAAATATTTTCTTATCTCTAACGGGTCTCTAACGGGGTCACTTCTCTTCCTTCAATGATTGCCTGGGGTATCCCCTGTACCATCAGTTTCGCTTTATCGCTGCCGATAAGGTCAGCTACTTCCGAGACTGCTTGCGAGAGAATCGGTGGCCTCCGGTCCTGGGAGTGGGAATCAGTGGCGATAATATGCGCCAGGTTTTTCTTTATCAGGGTTCGGGTAAGTTTTTTGATTTCTTTTCCGAAATCGCCGGTGATGCTCATCGCGGTTACCTGGGAAAGTGCGCCGGCCTGAATGAATTCTTGAAGGAGTTTGTGATTTTTCTGGATCATGGCAATTCTTTCCGGGTGGCTGAGGACGGGCACGATGTTTTTTTCGCGGAGTTTCCGGATGAGGTCTTTAACCTGAGGAAAAAGAAAATAATCGGACAATTCCAGGAGCACGTATCGGAGGGTTGGGTTTGTCTGGTTTGTATGGTTTGTATGGTTTGTCGGATGGGCAAGATATAACGCGGTTCCTCGTTCTAATTGGTTAAGGATATCAGGCTCAAAAGCGTTGTCAGCGCCGGGCAAAATCGTTAAAGCGTGAAACGTAAAGCGTGAATTGTGAGGAGTTACTTCTAACGTTTTACTTTTTACGTTTGACGAGGGAGGCGAGGAGCCAAGGAGCAGGGTGTTGAGTTCGGCGACTTTGGATAAGATAAGTTCTTTGGTCGGGGTGTACATTCCTTGTTTGATATGGGGGGTAGCCGCGATGGTGTGAATGCCGTCATCCCGGGCGATCGCGCACATCTCGAGCGTTTCATCCCAGTCTTGTGCTCCATCATCAAGACCGGGAAGGATATGGCAGTGGAGGTCAATCATAAAAATAGGATTAAGGATAAAGGGTTAAGGTTTAAGGGTTAAGGAAAAAGGAAAAAGGTTAAAGGGTTAAGTTTTAAGTTTGAAGTTCCTTAAAACTTTAATCTTATTGCTTCTGACTCCTGACTCCCGGCTTCTGATTCCTTGCTCCCGGCTTTTTGCTGCCCTCTTCTTCATAAGGATGATAATAGTAATGATAATAGTAGCGGTAGTTAGAGTAGTAGTAGCTTTCTTTTTCAAAATTCACGTCATTTAAAACACAGCCTAACACTTTGCCTCCCACTTCAGAGAGTTGTTGGATACCTTTCTTAATCGCCGGCCTTGGGGTTGAGGACGCCCTGATCGTCACGACCGTTCCATCGGAAAAGGTAGCGAGGATGGCGGGATCAGTGACCGAAAGGATCGGCGGAGAGTCAATGATAATGAGGTCGTACTGTGCCCGTGTCCGCTCAATGAGCTCTTTCATTTTTTTTGAATTTAAAAGTTCAGCAGGGTTTGGGGGGAGGGCGCCGGAGGTTATGACCTTAAGGCTGGGAATGTCCGTGTTCCTGATCGTTGATTCTCCTCCGGTGAGAAGCGCGGATAACCCTTTGCCCCGCTCGAGAGCAAACACGGTGTGAATTCTCGGCCTCCTCATATCAGCATCGATTAAAAGCACGTTTTTTCCCATTGTGGCAAAGGTGATGGCAAGATTGGAAGCCAGGACGGTTTTGCCTTCGAGGGGAAGCACGGAGGTTATCAGGAGCACCTTTTTTTCGACATCCGGAGAAGAAAAGAGGAGGTTGGTCCTTATGGTTCTAAAGGCTTCCGCAATAGTGGATTTAGGCTCAATAAGGGAGATCATCTCTTTCTTCTTTGGATCAGGTGAATTGGTAGGTAAGCTTCCCACCACTCCCAAGAGCGGTATCTTTAAATAGCGCTCCACCTCATCCGGAGTTTTGATGGTGTTATCCAGATATTCGAGGAAGAAGGCTAACCCGATGCCGAGGGTAAGGCCGGTGATAAGGGCAAGAAGAATATTTTGAGCTTTTTTTGGTTTAACCGGTGCCTCGGGCACGCGGGCGGGATCAACGACCACAATATTGGTTACGTTTAACCCTTCGGTAAGCGTTGCTTCCTTGGTCCGCTTGAGCAGAGATTCAAACAAGGAGCGGGTGGTGTCGACTTCTCTTTTTAACGCATCGTATTTGATCTGCTTCTGATTGAGGTCAAGGGCCTCTTTTTTCTTTGTCTCCATGGCGGCGAGGATGGCCTTTTCTTTGTCTGAGGCTAACCGGGCTTCGGTTTCGATGCTCTGGGCGATTTTCCTTACTTCCTGGGCGATTTTTTCCCGTGTCCCGTGCATTTCCGATGAGAGTCTGACCATGTTGGGATGTTCCGAGCCATATTTCTGAGAGAGCTTGGAGTACTCTCCGGAAAGGGCGATATAATTCGCCTTGAGTCCCTGGATTAAGGAGTTCTGTACGACCGCGGGTAATGATTCAACCAATTCCGGCCGGCCCGAGAATTTTTGAAGCTCCGAGTAGAGCTGCATTTTTTCTATTTTTTCAGTCTGGGCTTTGGTTAACGCGGCATTTAAGTCATTGAGGCTTTGCAGGATGATGCCCTGCCGTTCGCCAAAATCAATATCAATCAAACCCTGTTTTTCCCGGTAGACCTGCAGGGATTCTTCACTGGTCTGAAGTTTCTTTTCTTCTTCTTTGATTCTCTGGTTGAGCCAGCCCACGGCTTGCTGGGAGGCCGAAAATTTTCTTTCGATGTTGCTCTCGATGTAAAGCTGAGCATGGGCATTGGCGATCTTGGCTGTCATGCGGGGGTCTTTACCTTCGAAACTGACATCGACCAGGCGGCTTTGTCGTATCGGCTCAACTTTCAATCTGCCTAAGTAAGCTTCTATCAGGGAGTTATTTTCTTTATCTTCCTTCATCTGGGGATCTGGTTTTGCCTCAGCCGAAGAGAAGAGGTTTTTAAGCCATCCGACCATCGCATGGAAAACCGCGCCCAGACTGAAGCCCTTTTTCGAACCGCCAATTTCCGCGTTTTCCTTTAGGTTGAGAAATTTGATTACCTTTAATGCCAGAGCTTTGCTTTTTAAAATCCCGTATTGGGTTTGGTAATAGTCTTCATCAGTCTTGTTGACCCGCAAAACTTCCTCGATATCAACCACCTTGGGATTGTCGCTTTCAATCATAACTTGGGCAGTAGCACGAAAGATAGGAGTCATCCGGAATGATTCGATGGTCACGCTTACGACCACGATGATCAGAACGGTCGCGATCAACCACCGTCTTTTAATAATAACTCTCAGGTAATCTCTTAAATGGATTTCTTCTTCAAAAAAATTCTCAGCCATGGTCGTCTGTCTCGTTTGTTTGGTTTGTTTGGTTTGTTTGGTTTGTTTGGTTTCTGACTTCTGGCTCCTGACTTCTTGCGTCTTATTAAAAGAAGCTTTCCGGGACCATGACAATGTCTTCCGCTTCAACCGGGTCAGTCAGGTTGACGCGCATCTCTGATTTTTGTCCCCCTTTTTCCCGCACGACCTTGGTCCGGTTGACTGCCGCCTTTTCGGTCGCGCCGCCGGCAGTGGTGATCGCCTTTAATACGGTGGTGCCCCTTTCCAGGTTATATCTACCGGGATTTTTTACCTCGCCATACACGTAAAAGAAAGCGGCTTTAGAAACATACACCGTATCATTCGGCTCGAGATAAATATTTTGGGAGGCATCGCCTTCCAACAGCTTTCTTAAATTTACTTTTATCACCTCATCGTTCGCTGATTTTTCCTGAGAGCCTGAAGCCCCGCCGGTCTTCCTTGGCCTGCTTATGGTTGCCTCAGTTCCGGCATTCTGGGTTGGCCCTCCTGTCATCGTGAGTACTTCCATGAGGGAGGTCTTACCGGTCAAAGGATACGTACCGGGTCCCTTCCCACCAGGTCCTCCTACTTCTCCCAAGACGAAGATTTTTTTGCTCTTATACTCTTTTACGGTGACAGAAACCTGGGGATCGATGATGTATTTTCCTGAGAGGCGATCTCTGATTTCTTTTTCGAGCTGTTCCACGGTGAGACCGCCTGCCTGAACCGTGCCGATAAGGGGATAGGAAAACACTCCTTCCCGGGATACATACACTTCCCGTGTGAGATCATCATGGTCCCATACCATAACCTCCAGCATATCTTCCGGGCCGATCTCGTATTCCTTTTCTTTGCGTTCCGGCTGGGGAGCGAACGCCGTCGCTTTCTTTTGGAAAATATCCCCGATACCTTCTTCAGGGGGGGCGCTGGTTGAGGGTTGTTCAATGGCTTTCCCCGGGTCCTCTATTTTGGGTATGGTTGGATAGGCACAGGCCTGGAGGAGCAGCACACAAAGGGAAAGAGGGAGGAGACAATCAGACAGAAGGTTAACGATCCTTTTTAACATCATGGCAAAAACTTTCGGTTTAAAATAATGAAAAGTTAAACGTAAAACGCAAAGAGCTAAGAGATTTCTTGCCGGAGAATAAAAGAAAGGAGGCCTTTGCCTCCTTTCTTTTATGACCATAATTTTACCTTGGTTCCCTTGTTTTAGAAAGATCAATCAGCATCTGTCTAAAAGTTGAGGGATAGCGTTCCTAAAAATAAATTTTCCTGATAAGACTCATCGTCCGCATTAGAGTCACTATTCGCATAACGATACCCTAATTTAAAAGCCAGCCAGTCCCGGATCTGATAAAGTCCGCCAATGCCGGCAGCGAAGCGGTCATCATTTCTTTTCTTGCCCAACGAACCTTTTTCACGATAGTCATCATTAAAGAACGATACATCGGCGATACCGGAGATTTTATAGGTAAAGCGATGGTTATACGCGAAAGTGCCTCCGGTTGAAATGTAGTACGTCCCGTATCTGCCGGGCGCGAACCCCGGTAGATGAGCCTCGGTTACGCTCGTTTCGAGGGGGGTCCTGGATCCTTTCAATGTAAAAGTGTCCTGGGAAGTAAGTTGGTATTTCAGGTCTCCCTCCATCGCAAATCCAGACCAGTCCTTTGAGTTGCCGCCCCCATCGTAATTCCTTTGATAGCGGCCGCCTTTTATTGTCCCGACGATTTTCGCGGTCGGCTCCCACATAAGACCCAGCCAGTACCGATGGGAATCGGAATCACGGTCAGTGTCGGGTAATCCCCGGTCGGTTACGTTTCGGTGGGTAAATCCGTATTCAAAGAGCACTGAGGTTTTGGGCAACAAGCGGTAAAACAAATCTACCCCCATGTCATTTTCCATATAGTTGTCCCATCGGGGATCAACCCCTGGATCAAAGGAACTGCGATAGTTGTCAAATTGCCGGGAGGTGTTTCGATAAAAACCGGTTACCTTATACCGGTTGGCCAGCCGGTAACTTATATCACAAAAGGCCCGGTTTTGGAGGTAGTCCTGCCTGATATCCGATTTACCAGTCGGAGCAGTGGAGTCGCTTTTCCAGTTATCACCCGCCAGAATAGTGAGCCGGTTAAAATCAAGGTCGAGGATCCCGTTGGCAAAATGGCTGTCGGTATCGTATTGTTTGTGAAATCGCTCGGCTTCAATAATCTCCGCATGGTAATCAAGCTGGAAAAAATGGCGGCGGATAGGAAGCTGGAGAACAATACCCGGGGAAACCTTGGTGATCAACGCTCCCCTTTTGTGGTCCTCTTCTTTAAATATATTGCTTGTATAGTACTCGGTTACACTGACACCAGGGTGGATTTTAAGGGGGCCCAGATGAATGTTGCCGGGAAGGTCTTGTATGGTTTGGACATCATCGGTTGAGGTCAGTATTTGCTGGGCCTGAGTTTCAAAAGCAATACCGAGAAACAATAAAAGAAAAGCAAAAACCGAAGTCGTTTTTTTTCTCCATTCTCTTTTAAATCTCATCCCCTACTCCTTTCTTTAATTTCATCCTCTACTCCTTTTTTTAATTACGATTCACAAAGGCAGAATAGAAAGAATAGAAATTCTCTTACGATGACGGGCTTACCGGTGGCGGTGGCGGTGGCGGTGGCGGTGGCGGTGGCTCGAAATTTAAGGAACGAACAATAGCCTCTAATTCCATACAGCATCTATCGGGTAAAAGAAAAAGCTCGTTGCAAAAGGTTGAAGAATTAAGCCGTCCTTCTTTACACGCTTTTCGAACCGCGCTTATAATTTCGCACGCTATGACCGGATTCATGGGATCCCCGGGTTTAAATCCATCCGTCGGCATTATTCCCACGTTGGTCAAGGCGGCAATAGCCGCATCGGCTGATAAATTTTTTCCCATCTCTAATTTTTCTGCTAACCGGATCGCGTATTCTCCCTGGTTTTTTGCGGAAGCAAACGCGGGTAAAGGAGCAAGCTCTCTGCAACAGGTGAAACAATTAAGCCGTCCCTCTTTACACGTTTTTCGAACCGCACATAAAATTTCGTCCGCTATGACCGGATTCATGGGATCCCCGGGTTTAAATCCATCCGTCGGCATTATTCCCACGTTGGTCAAGGCGGCAATAGCCGCATCCGCTGATAAATTTTCTCCCATACATAATTTTTCTGCTAACTGGATCGCGTATTCACCTTGGGAGATTGAGGATGCAGAAGCGCATTGAAACGCAGAAAGTAAAAGGAGAACAAACGTGAATACAATTAATGGTATGAGTATTTTTTTCATTGTTCCTCCATGATATTAATAAAATAAACCTACCCCGCATTCTCCAGATGCACAGAGGTTTTATGCCCGAGCGGTCGGCTTAGAACTTATAATTGATCCCTAAACGAATGACGTGCTGCTGGTTCTCGATGTCGGTCTTATAGTCGTAGCCGGGGTAATATTGGTTAGTGTATGAATAAGACTGCTTCCCGAGATCAACAAACAGGTATTCAATCCTGAGGGTCCAATTATTGGTGACCGCATATTCGCTGCCGCCACCGGCTGTCCAGCCTGTCCGGATATCTGATTTAGACCCGACATAGTTGTCGCCGCCTAATGTAAACAAGACGTTGCTGCTTGAACAGACATGTCCATAAGCCAGACCACCGGTTCCATAAACCAACAACCGATCGAAAGGCGTAAAACCTGCTCGCGCGCGGAACGTACCAAAATAATCAATGGTTTGTTTGACGGTATGAAGCAAACGTCCGTTGAGCGGAGAGCTGAGCGCCCGGTTAACAGAGTCAGATTCGTCAACGCCGTTATAGTTGAAGTCGGTTTCAAGGCCAAAAACAAAATGACAAACCTGGTAATTGTAGCCCAGTTGGGCGCCACCCGTGAAGGCGGTGTCGTCAAAGCTGCCTGAATCGGTTCGCAGGGAATTAGTCGGCGATCCAGAAAAGAGACCCGAGGGACTGAGCTTGTACGTTGAGTCGTTTATGGCGCCGCCTATATTAATACCAGCGTAGAACCCGGTCCAATTATACGTGGAGCCGGCGCCATCCCCAGCATGAGCTGACCCACACATGAGCAACAAAGCCAGTATGATACTTACGAAACCTGCTTTTTTCATTAGAACCTCCTTTGTTTATTTCCCAGAATACTCATTCCTGTCTATTTTACCCTCTTGACGCTATAGCCAAATTACAGCATATCTTACTTATTAAGGGTCTCAAAATTGAATTGACATGCATCTGAAAATCTCCCCCCGCCCCTCTTTACCAAAGAGGGGTGAGGAGGAATTTTATAAAACAATGTCATTATTATTATGAGACTGTTAATAAGAGCAGTGATTGCACAAAAAAAGCTGATATCCTGATTTTAAATATCCTATTTTATATTCACATCAAACACGGGAGATCCTCCCCTCAGGCACTCTCTCTTTTGTACTGCACTTTTTGAGGGATTGATAATTTTTATTATGGTAATTTTATTATGGTAATTATCAACGATCTGGCACAAAAGTCAAGAAAAAAATAAGGATCATTTTTAATCACTCCTCGGGTAACATTTAATGTGGTGATAATTCCCTGTAGCTTGCTGCAGGGTCTCATTGTGTCATTCTCTGGCTTGACCAGAGAATCCAGTTTCTTTGTTTCTGGATTCCCCGATCA
>LQYC01003893.1_pt1 | contig 9881 bp, 9 predicted proteins | sample 661771 | NCBI WGS metagenome assembly LQYC01 (sample SAMN03483023, study PRJNA281117) | bioreactor metagenome | isolation source: benzene-degrading methanogenic enrichment culture from a contaminated... | place: USA: oil refinery in Oklahoma | collected 2011-05
GTCGTCTTCCCGTGATCTACATGCCCTATCGTCCCTACATTAACATGCGGCTTCGTCCGCTCAAATTTCTGCTTCGCCATGATTACTCCTTATGACTAAGAGGTTACTAAAAAGAGCCCACGACCGGGATTGAACCGGTGAACCCCTTCCTTACCAAGGAAGTGCTCTACCAACTGAGCTACGTGGGCAATATGGAGCGGGAAACGGGATTCGAACCCGCGACCCTCAACTTGGAAGGCTGATGCTCTAGCCAGCTGAGCTATTCCCGCCAACTGCAAAATGGTGGAGAGGGGAGGATTCGAACCTCCGAAGGCATTAGCCGACAGATTTACAGTCTGTTCCCTTTGGCCGCTCGGGAACCTCTCCTCACTTTTCCTTGGAAGTTTTGTGATTATAATAACAGAAAATAATTATATTTTTCAGTGGAGCTGGCGATGGGAATCGAACCCGCAACCTGCTGATTACAAATCAGCTGCTCTACCGTTGAGCTACGCCAGCAGATAAATTTATAGAATAAATAAATTTTTTATTAAAATCAAGAAAAAATTGTTATAGCCTTTAAAAAATTTGAAAATTTTGAATAAATTTTTTTTTTGTCTAAACCCCATTTTCAACCTATTTTCACGGTAACGAAGGTAATAAAATTTTTTTAAATATATTCAATCTCTTGGGTAAAATTTTTAGGCTCAAAACTGACCAACAGAGTTTTTCCCAAAAAACGCCATCTGCGCTGCTAACTTGATGGCATTAATAAGACTTTTTGGGCTTGCCCTGCCGGATCCCGCAATGTCATAAGCAGTTCCATGGTCAACCGAAGTCCTAATGATTGGAATCCCAAGTGTTACATTAACCGCATCTTCAAAGTGCAGAAGTTTTAAGGGAATGAGGCCTTGATCATGGTACATACAAATTACAGCATCATAATGCCCTCTAACAGCAAAATAAAACAAAGTATCCGAAGAAAAGGGGCCCAAAACATTAATTCCTTCCTCTCGCGCTTTTTTGATCATCGGGTCAATAATTTTTTCTTCCTCTTCCCCGAAAAGTCCTCCCTCTCCAGCATGAGGGTTTAAGGCAGCAACTGCCAACCTCGGTTTTTTTATCCCAAAAAATTCCTTTAGATAATTATGAGTTAAACGAATACAGGAAAATACTTTCTCAGACGATAAAATTTCAGGCACCCTCCTCAAAGGAAGGTGAATGGTGACTAAGACAACTTTCAGCCTTTTCCCAGCAAGCATCATAGCGTATTCTTTAGTGTTAGTCTCTTCTGCCAAAAGCTCGGTGTGGCCGGGGTAGGTATATCCGGCTAAAGCCATAGCGGCTTTATTGATTGGGCATGTCACCATTCCGTCAATTTTCTTTTCTAAAGCCAGGCGAATTGCTTTTTTGATATAAGTTACCATTGCGTTACCAGTATCTTTGTTTGGTTCCCCAAAAGAAAACCGGTCGGGATTTAATTTCGATAAGGCAAATAAGTTAATAACCTTTTCTTTTTTATTATCTTTCTTAATCTCTTTGACCAGGTTTAACTCTAAATTAGAACCAAGCAATTTTAACGTCTTATCAATTACTCCACAGTCGCCTAAGATAAAAGGCGAACAGGCATCCCAGACCGAGTTTTCTTCTAATGCCTTAACAATAATCTCAGGTCCAATTCCAACCGGATCGCCCATCGTAACCCCAATGATTGGTTTTTGGGTAGAATTTTTCACAAAGAAACTCTTCCTATTTTCCGATACAAAATTCAGCAAAAATCTGGTCTAAAATCTCTTCGGTAGTGGTTTCACCCACTATTTTCCCAAGGGAATCAAGCGAACACTTTAAATCAACCGCTATAAACTCTTGAGACATGCCTGCCGCCAGACTTTTTATCGCCTGGCTAATCCCTCCAGTTGCTTTTTCAAGGCTAATTTTATGGTGCAGTCGGTTAATAAAAACCGGTGGAGAAGAAATTTCTTTCCGATCAATAATCAAGCCATGGATAACTTTTTTAAGTTCCTCAAGACCCTGGTGATATTTTGCCGAAATCGAAACCACCGGATTATTCTTTAATGCCGGAGAAACCGACAAAGGATTCAGCGCTGCTGGTAGATCAGCTTTATTAAGCACGATAACCATCTTTTTTCGCTGAAACTCTTCAAAAATTGCTTGGTCATTTTCCGTAAAGGGAACACTTTGATCAAGAACGAATAAAACCAAGTCAGCTTGAGAGGCTTTGTCACGAGCCCGGTTGGTTCCTTTCTCTTCAATCGGATCAGTTATGGTATAAGACGGAAGTCCCGCAGTATCGATAATAGTTAATGGTATTCCAAAAATGTTAATGCTTTCTTCAATCGTATCCCGGGTGGTTCCGGGTAAATGACTAATAATGGCTCGTTCTTCCCCCAGGAGCGCATTAAGAAGACTCGACTTTCCTACATTTGGCTTCCCGATGATCGCGGTCTTAACCCCTTCGCGAAAAAGTTTTCCTTCTTCATACGTTAAAAGGAGTGCCTTAAGCTCACCCTCCAAACCTTTTAATTTCTCCAACACGTCCTCGGGTGAGAAAATTCCAATTTCTTCCTCCGGAAAATCAATCGCTGATTCAATATGGCTGATCAATGAGATTAAGCTTTTTTTTAACCCGTGAATTTTTTCTGTTAAAATGCCTCCCAATTGCGACGCTGCCTGCTTTAGGGCTGATCCTGTCCTCGCCTGGATAAGATCGACAATGGCTTCGACTTGGGTTAAGTCGATTCGCCCATTGAGAAATGCCCGGCGGGTAAACTCTCCCGGCTCAGCCAAACGAACTCCTTGGTGGCTCAGAACCAAATTAAGAATCTTTTCCAAAATTAAATACCCGCTATGGCACTGAATCTCCACTACATCCTCTCGAGTATAAGAGGTCGGGGCAGGCATATACGTTAGAAGAACTTCATCGATCACCTCTTGAGAGGAAGGATCCATTACCGCACCAAAATGAAGGTGGTAAGGTTTTAATAACTGGTTTATATTATTTTGTTTTCTGAAGATTCGCTCTGCTACTTTTCGTGAAAAAGGACCACTTATTTTTATTATCCCGATTCCTCCAATCCCCACGGGAGTGGCCAAAGCCGCTATGGTATCGTGGTGGTTATCCATAAAGTCTGGCTTTACAGCTTTATGATCTATGCGCAAGGTTCCGGGGGGAAATGATCACCTTTTTTAACTTTCCTTCCCCCTCGCTTTTCGCCGTAAGGTCAGGATGATTTTGGAGGGTAAGGTAGATCACACGGCGTTCCTGAGGATTTAAAAGTTCAGTAGCGACTGATTTTTTCTGTCGTTTTGCTTGGCTCCCCAATTTTTGGGCTATAATTATTAGTTTGGCTTCCCGTCGGTGCCGATAATTTTCAGTGTCTATAATAATAGGAATTCGGTCTTCTGGTTTCTGGTTAACCATTTTACTAACTAAATATTGAAAGGCATCTAAGGTCTGACCTTTTTTCCCAATAAGGAGTCCACTCCCATCTCCTTTGAGGGTTAAAAAAACTTTTTTATCAATTATTTCGGCACGTACTGAACCTGGTATTTTTGCCAGTCGAAGGATTTCTGTTAAAAAATTTTGAGCTTTTTCCTTTTTTGCTTCCACGGGGTCTTGCATTTGACTAGCATTAATCTTAGCCTTTTTTGAACCAATCAGCCCCAAAAAGCCTTGAGAACCATCTGAAGTAACTTCGATACTGAGATTTTCCTTGGGGGCATTAAAAAACTGAACCGCTTTTTCTATAGCTTCATCAACGGTTTTACCTTCAAATTCGATCACTTCCATCTTAACCTCCTAAGAGACGCGCTTATCAATATAAAGTTGTTGAAAGATTTGGAGAATATTGTTTACCAGCCAATAAATAACCAGGCCCGAAGGAAATTTAAGAAACAAAAAGGTAAAAACAATGGGCATGGCGAGCATCATCTTGGCTTGAGTTGGGTCACCCGTGACCGGTGTCATCTTTTGCGTGATGAACATCGAAGCCCCCATCAACACCGGGGTGATATACGACGGATCATAGGCTGAAAGGTCTTTAATCCAAAAAATAAAGGGGGCATGTCTTAATTCAATAGACCCTAAGAGCACCCAGTAAAAAGCAATAAAAATAGGAAATTGCACTAACATCGGGAGACACCCGCCCAAGGGATTCACCTTATAAGTTCGATAAAGATTGAGCAATTCTCGGTTAAGTTGTTCCTTGTCATTTCCGTATTTTTTCTTTAAGGCTGTCATCTGGGGCTGAAGGTTTTTGAGAGCCTTCATTGACTTGTAGCTTTTGTGGGTAAGGGGAAAGAAGATAACCTTTAAGATTATCGTAAGCAGAATGATGGCCCAGCCATAGTTATGAGTCAACTTATTAAAATACTTTAATATATAGAGGAGGGGCTTGGCAATAACGTCAAACATTCCGAAATTAATAACTTTTTCAAGGTCTTTCCCCAAAGACCTCAACATATCAATATCCTTCGGGCCACAATAAAACCCATAAGAAAAAAGCTCTCTTCCCCCTTGCGGAGAAGATTTCAGTTTTTCAGAGCAATGAATAAGAACCGATTCTTTATCGGTTTTAATGACCTCCACAGAAAGCAAGCCCTGGTTGTTGGGCAAAAAAGCAGCTAAAAAATATTTATCTTCGAATCCCACCCAACGAACCCCGGGGGGGAATGATTTGCCTCCTTCAGTGAGTTTTTTTATTTTTATTTCATTGACCTTTCCATCCACATAAGCCGCGGGACCGATAAAGCCAAGACTTGAATCATAATCTTTTTTAGGATCAAGCTTTTCTACCCAGGTCATTACTGCTCCCTGGAGTAATGAACGGGATGGCGCGGAAGTAACATCAACGATAATTTCAATTAAATAATTTTTTGGAGAAAAAACAAAAGTTTTTTTAATGAGCACCCCTTCCGAAGTTTTTCCCAGAAATATGATCTCACCCTTATCTTGATCTCCCGTAAGGCTTAAAGTTTCTTGGTCAGGCTCAAATGAAATATCAAGAGACTCGATCCCCTTTTCCCAGACAAGCGATAGACCCAAGGGATATTCGCCGCTTTTTTTACCAATAACCATTTCAATGGGCTTGCCTTTTTCTCCCAATTGGTCAAAATATTTTTTTAAAGACCACCGTTTTAACGTAGCACCATGAGAAGAAAACACCGCCGAATACAGAGGAGTTTCTACCTTGATTTCTTTTTCCGGCATGGACACGCCATGGGGAGTCGAAGGATAGGAATCCAAGTTTTTTTCTTCTAAAATTTCTCCGACCTTTTTTTCAGGCACTGGTGTCTCAACTGTTTCTCCTGCTTTTTTTGGTGGTTGCTGCTTTTTAGGCGGCGCAAAATAAGCATCAAACAAATAAAGCACCAGTAGTGAAAGGACAACCGCCAAAAGAACCCTTTTATCCATTAACTCTCCTTAACCCAATATTAAATTTTGTTATTCAACCGGTGGTACGGGATCCCATCCTCCAGGATGAAAGGGATGACATCTCAAGATTCGGAATAGCCCTAACTTTATTCCCCAAAAAACTCCATGGGTATTGATCGCCTGAATAGCATAGTGCGAGCAGCTAGGGGTAAACCGGCAAGAGGGGGGAAAGAAAGGCGAAATAATTACTTGGTAAGCACGAATAAGACAAATGAATATATTCTTCATAAAAATGAACAGGCTAAATCCGGCTTGCGTAGGTCAGGTGCACTTAAAAAAATCAATCATTTCTTTACAAAGAGCAGAATATCTTAGATACGCTGAACCTGGCTTCGCAATGAATAAAATGTCACTCGCTTCCGGTAATTGCTCTTTATGTAATCTAAAAAATTCTCTCAACAAACGTTTCACCCGATTTCTTTTTACTGCTCCCCCCACTTTTTTGCTAACCGTGATTCCTAATCTCCGTATTGATTCGTTGTTGCCAGGAAAAATAATGATCAAAAAATTTTGCGTGTTATATCGGATACCCTGTTTAGTTATCTCGAGAAATTCCGATCTTCTCGTTATCCGTTCTTTTTTTTTTAACCTAAAAGCTCCCATCAAATGAGGGTGTTCTTTGCTAAAAATATGCTGGCACGCATCAATCTTTTAATTTAAGATGCTAAGGTTATTAAAAAAAATTATCAGAAAAACCAATGGTCAAACGGTTAGCCTTTTTCTTCCTTTAGCTCTTCGATTTTTTACAATCAATCGACCAGCTCTGGTTCGCATCCTGGCTCTAAATCCATGGGTCCGTTTACGGCGATAATTATTCGGTTGAAATGTTCTTTTCATTCTTCTTCTCCAAAATCTCGAAATTTTACCCTATTTATTTTTTTTGTCAAGCTTTACTCTTTTTTTATTCTTACAACCCAGGCTCCTTTTTCAAAAATTTTTGGTCCTTGTTTTCCCCCGATCACGAGATCTCCTTCTCGGGAAAAAATTATTTCATTATCATCAATAGATTTAATATTAACATCAACCGGGGTGTTGGAAGAACCAAAAGGAAACTGGGCATAAGAATATTTCGGGGGAGCAAGAAAGGCTATTTTAAACAGACAAATAGCGATTACCGTAATGACTATTTTTAGATATACATCCATCGTGACCATGTTAAAACTCCTTTAAAAATTGTCTACTCTTGCAATGGTACGGCTTCATCAACGAGCATCACCGGGATGTCGTCTTTAATCAAATAGACAAGGTTGCAGTGACGGCAAATAAGTTGTTGTTTTTCTTCTTGGTATTCAAGTTCTCCCGTACAACCTGGCTCGCGCACACATTTGGGGCACGCTAAAATATTTAGCAACTCTTTACTTAAGGCCATAGCCTCCCTCCTCTTTTTGTTTTATTGATAGAAGCAAGCATTTCTTCTGTAGCCTCCCAAACTTCTTTTACCGTTATTTCCTTCATGCACTCATTGGAAGGGCATTTCCGCTTAAAACAAGGTTGACATTCGGTTGTTTTCATAATAACCCGATGGCCTTCTCCATAAGGGCCGGTAAGTTTTGGGTCAGTAGGACCAAATAATACGACTACTGGAGTTCCCATGGCAGAAGCTAAGTGCATGGGTCCTGAATCGGGGATAATGACAACATCAGCCTGCTTTTGTAAAAATGCCAGTTCCTTTAACCCCCACCGGCCGGCAGTGTTAAACGCAGCAAATCTCATCTGGCCGGTAATCCGTTCGATCAAAGAAAAATCATTTGCGCTTCCGGTAAAAACAACCTGCGCCCCCGTCTTTTCCTGCAGCCAATCTCCTAAAACCGCCCACTTTTCCTCAACCCACATTTTTGTTTTCCACCGAGTACCAGGGTGAAGAAGTATTAGAGGTTTATCAATGGTTATCTCGTTCTCTTGCAAAAACTCTAATACTCGATCTCGATGCTTTTGTCGAATAGGAATAAAAAATTCTGGGTTCACACCAGAGCATCCCAAGGATGCAATCAAAAAAAGATATCTCTCAACCGCATGGAGAGGGGTTTTGGGGAAAGGAATTTTTTCGTTTAGAAAAATATGGGCTCTTTCTCGAACAGGCGCAAAACCCAGTTTTCGTTTCCCCCGGGAAACCCCTACAAATATCCCGCTCTTTAATAACCCTTGAAAATCAATAACAAAATCATATGAACACGATCGTAAATCTTTACAAAAAACATTCCCTTCCTGAACGATCTGGGGCAATTTGCCAGGGTTGCTTAATGCTCTTATCCATCTATTCTTTCGTGAAATAATGATCTGGTCAACCAGGGGGTGGCCTTTAATGAGTTCAGCGGCTTCTTCTTCAACCAACCAGGAAATTTTAGCATCAGGAAATTTTTTTTTCAATGGGACAAGCACTGGCAACGTCTGAATTACATCACCTAAAGAACTAAGTTTAATGATAAGGATTTTCATCCCTTCACTGTTTGACAACCAGCAGCCTCTGAAGAATAAGGTTGCTTTGAAATAGTTTTTGTTTTTAAGTGAAAAAACAAAGGATAATGTTTCCCTTTAAAAAAGAAAAACCCCCTCTTTTTGCCCTAAAGAGGGGGGAAAGTGTTCTTTGTTCTTATTAATAAAAGCTTAAACCTTGTTAGAAATGTTTATTTAAAGAAATAGGCAATTCCAAGTCCGCCTCTCGTCATATTTAACCCTGAATTGTTTTCATAAAAACCAGCATTGGACATGTGCTGGACCCGAAAATCCGCCTGAAGCGCTATGTTTGAACTGACAAATAAGTTAAACCCTACTCCGCCTTGAGAAAGAAAATTAAAATCATTAGGAAAACCTTCCATTGAGAGATTGGTGTGATACACGCCAATGCCGATCTCAAAAAAGGGTTTAAAGCAATCACTCCAGAGGAAATTGTAGCGCAGAAGGCCGGAAAGTCCAAGACCATAACGGTCCTGATCTAAAACATAATCATATGTCGCCTCGCCCAAAATCTCGAAATTTCCGTTTAAAATCGAAGGCCCCATGGGATTTGTAAACACATACCCATACCGAATGTTAAGGGGGACCATATCAATGTCACTGTTGCTGCTGAAAGAGTCGGCATACCCGGAACCGATTCCAAACTCCTTGGTTCCTTTTTTAAGAAGGTAAGCATCATCGTCTGCCCAGGAAAAACTCGGAATAAAAACCAAACAAACAACAAATAAAATACCGACCCATCTCTCTGTCCTTCCTTTCATATTTTCCTCCTTTTTTCTTTCAAGTCTATCTTCCGTTGCAAAGCAATTAAATTATTGGTCTAAACTTTTTGTTTATATTTTTAATTTTTTGTTTATATTATTTAATATTTAATAGTTAATATATTAAAATTAAAAAGGCAAGTATTTTTTTAAGAAATCTTGAAATTTTTCATCATTTTCAATTTTAAATTCTATCTTCAAAACTAAAATATCACATTCTGGTAAGGAAAGCGACTTCAGCTTCACCGCGTCCTTTTCGGTGGTAACAAAAATAGAGTTTTTATCTATCTTTGTTAACTCCTTTGGATGATAGAAATGATGGTCAGGGAAAAACAGGGTTTCTTTTATCTTGGCTCCCATTTGAGAAAGAAAAGAGACAAAATATTCAGGCCGAGCCACCCCTGCTAAGGCCTTGACTGCTTTTCCGTGGAGGAAGTCCAAGGATAGTTTTTCTTGGGATGTAAGGTGTTCAAGTCCCACGGGAATATAATCAGCAAAAAAAATAGGGGCATTAAGGTTAAACGTATGGATTGTTTCCTTTATTTTTTCATAATTTTTGTCCGCATGAGTAACCAAAACAAGATGCGCTCTTCGTATACTTTCTGGTGGTTCACGTAAATCTCCACGGGGAAGGAGATACCCGTTTCCTAAAGGACTGCGACCATCGAGAAGGAGGATATCTAAGTCCCTTTTTAGTTTGATGTGCTGAAAACCGTCATCCAAGAGAGCAACATCAATTGAAAAATTCTTTTGCGCGTATTCTCCTGCCAATCCCCGGTCTTTGCCGGTTAAGACTACTATTCCCGGCAATTTCTCGGCGATTAAAAAGGGCTCATCTCCCGCTTCACCAGGCACCAACCTCACCTTCTTACCATCAGAAACAACATTGACGGCGCCTGAAGCGGCCCCTCTGTATCCCCGGCTTAAGACTCCCACCCGTTTCCCCATACTTTGTAAGAGGCGTGCTAAATAAATTGTCGTGGGGGTTTTTCCAGTTCCGCCAACCGTGAGGTTTCCAATACTAATGACGGGGATAGAAAGCTTCCGGGCGTGAAGAAACCCCTTGTGATAAGCTCGATTCCGAAAGATAACTGCCTGTTTGTATAAGGAGGAAATTAAGGTCAAGGGTGAAAGCAAAATTTGCTTGCCCTTTTTCTTTTCAGGAGAAAAAGAATATTTTACAAAAGCATTCTGAAATTTGTCTACTGCTCTCAAAAAGCACCTTGAGAAAA
>LQYC01000132.1_pt1 | contig 9874 bp, 12 predicted proteins | sample 661771 | NCBI WGS metagenome assembly LQYC01 (sample SAMN03483023, study PRJNA281117) | bioreactor metagenome | isolation source: benzene-degrading methanogenic enrichment culture from a contaminated... | place: USA: oil refinery in Oklahoma | collected 2011-05
ATTTCCATTTTTCGGCGGCAAAGAATTCATCATTCGCCGCCGGATTTAGCTTAAATATGCCTCCTCATTCTTCATTCTTTTCGCTCGAAAACTGAAAATTTCGTTCTGAAGCCAATTCGGCAACAGACCCATTTGTCAATAAACGCGATTTTGGTATCCTGTAATCATATGGGAAAAAGATTTTTGCCGTTGGCGATCTTTGTTTGTTTTTTTGCCATGGCCGCGCCGGCTTCGGCGTATTTGCCTTATATGGCGGGGAGTAATTCCGGGATCACGGTCGATGAGCCGGAAATTTCTAAAACTTATTATGGCTGGCTGCAAGGCAAGCCGGCGGTTTATTCGATCGATTCGGCCAAACGGTTCTTGTTGTATTTGAATTTGTTGTCGCCGCAAGCCGACGGCGCCCGGCAGGATTTTTCAGCAAAAGTTTATAAAGACGGGAAATTACTGGCGGCATTAAACAGCGACGATGCGGTTTGGCTGGTGGCATACGAACCGTTTGCCAACGATTATTATGTTAAAGGGCCGGAATATGAAGTGCCGGCGTCCGCCGGAAATTATCGGGTTGAGGTTTATAATTCGGGCAACAGCGGTAATTATGTTTTGGCGATAGGAAAGGCCGAAAATTTATCGCCGGGCCGGTTTTTGCGGACATTGTCGGTTTTACCGGCCGTGAAACAGGATTTTTTCGGGAAACCGTGGTGGGAAGCCTATAACAATTTCATCGGCTTGGCGGCGTTTATCGCCATTATTATTTTGGTTGTGGCGATATATTTTACGATTTCCTTGGTAAATACCCGGCGCTTGAAAGTCCGGCTTGACAATGAATATGGCAAATACCAAAATAACCGGGGCGCGGGGTGAAAAAATCGCGGCGGATTATCTGCGAAGCAGGGGATACCGAATTTTGGAGAGAAATTATTTCTTGCGCGCGTCGCACGGTCCCAAAATCGCCGAAGTGGATATTATTGCCAAAAAACGCGATGTTTTCGCGTTCGTGGAGGTGAAGACCATCAAAGCCAACAACAAATTTTTGGCGCAGGATAAAGTTAATGAAACGAAAAAATGGAAGATCGCCAAAGCCGCGGAAATGTGGCTGATAAAGAATCGAATTCCGCTTAATTCCAAATGGCAAATCGATGTGATTGCCGTGGAGCTTTTGCCCGACGACCGTTCAATGTTGGTGCAAAAACTCCTCGGCCCCAAATTCAAGCTCTCGCATTTTGAAAATGTGTCCGGCGGTTGAATTTTAAATTTATGGAGTATATTCCATAAATTTCATTTTTGGAAAAAATTGATAAATTTGAACTTAAAATAAAGCGTTACTTACGGAAAATTTTTTGGAAAGTTAAATTTTGTAAATTTTTAATTTACTTTGAATTACGAAACTATTAAATCCAAATACTATTGAAGGGGTCGCACCCCTGTGATTACACAGGGGAACGACCCCAAAATGCAAAGCGTTTCGCAATTCAAAGCAATTTACTTATTTTTTTACTAAACTTTTCAGTTTCGCCAGGGTGCGGAAAGGGTGGTCGATGGCTTTTTCGATAAACGAGGCCATTTTGCCGCCAGCCGCGCCTTTTTTTTGTTTGATCGCGGCGATAACCGTTTCCGCGGTGAGAGTTGGCGAATAATCAAGCGGCAATTCCAGCCAAGTTTTACCGATGAAATGGTTGGCAAAATGCGCGTCGGAGCCGGCGGTAAACGGCAGGTTGTGCTTTTTCGCGAACGCCGCCGCGGTTTCGTTGCCGCTGAATACCGAAGAGTTTAAAATTTCAATGCCGTCGATTTGGCCAAGATAATTTTCCAGATTGTCTTTAAAGCCGCACCACAACCCGAAAGGGTGGGCCACGATGGCCAGGCCGCCTTGGCCGTGGATGCGCGCGATCGATTCTTCGGCCGATAAGTGGTCGGGGATCGATTCTTTGATATTAAGCCCGAGGATATCGCCGGATTTGGATTTAACCTCTTCAGAGATTATAATGAGAATGGGCAGATTATTTTTTTTGGCGTATTCGGCGGCTTTTAACGAACCGTTGATGTTGCCGTGGTCGGCGACGGCAATGCATTGAATCCCGCGCTTAACGGCCAGATCGACGATCTTCTTGGGATCGGCCATGCCGTCGAACGAATATTTGCTGTGGATATGCAGGTCGCACTTGATCATATTTGAAATTTTAGCATATAGTTGTATTGTATCAATAAACAGCGGTCGGATATGGATTTTGATTTTATTTTTTTAATTTCGTGCTTGTATTTCTTTTTGCCGGCATATTTTGCCAATATGACGCCGCCTTTGCTTAGGAACGCGAAGGCATTTGATTTTTTCGCCAAGCCGGTTGATTTTGGCAAGAGCTGGCGGGGCAAGCGGATATTCGGGGATCATAAAACCTGGCGCGGTTTGATCGGAGCCATGGCGGTGGGCGCGGGCGTAGCGCTGTTGCAATGGTGGCTGTATAAATTTTCCTGGGCCATAGAGCTTTCGATTCTCGACTACAAATCGGTAAATCTCTGGGCGTTCGCTTTCTTGATTTCCGGCGGAGCGGTGACCGGGGATTTGGCCGCGGCGTTTATCAAGCGGCGGTTGAATTTGGCGCCGGGCGCGTCGTTTATGCCCTGGGACCAGACTAACTATGTGATCGGCAGTTTTATTTTTCTGGAGCCTTACATCGGCCGTTATTTGTCCGGCGATTTGATTGTGTGGCCGGCGGTTTTCATAATGACATTCTTTTTGCATCTATTGTTCAATCGATTCGGGTATGATTTGGGATTGCATAAAGCAAAATGGTAAAAAATCATAGAATCACAAGATTATAAAAACATAAAATCATAAAAAAGAAATTTGGATTTATGATTTAATGATCTTATAATCGTATGATCTTATTAAGTTCATGTTCGAAAATATATTGAATTACATTGCCGGAAGATTTTCCGATTCAATGTTCGATCTGGCGTCGGCGGCGGCGATTGGATTGTTCGGCTGGTATTTCGCCTACGAGATCGGCAACAAGGCGGCGCAGGTTTTTGGCAATACCAAGTTAAACCAGACTATCAAGCGGCTGGGTTGGGATGAGCCGGTTGGCCGGGTTTGGCGCGATTTGACCATCGCGAAATTGTTCGGCAAGGCGGTTGAGGTTTGGGTGTTGTTGTTTTTTCTGATGGTGAGCGCCGGCATTTTGCAACTGGCGCAGTTGAGCCAGCTTTTGAGCGCGGCCGTAGTTTATTTCTTTAATATCTTTATCGCGTTCATTATCTTCGCGGTGGCGGTGTTTTTCGCGGATTTTTCCCAGAGGACTTTGGCGGACAATTTGGGAAAAGATAAATTCGTTTATTCCCGTTTTTTGTCCAAATGCGTGTCGGGCACGATTTGGACTCTGGCGGTTTTGGCGATATTATACCAATTAAAAATTATCGCGCCGCTGGTGTTGGCGATATTCGTGGGTATTGTGGTGACGATTTCCTTGGCGGTGGGTTTGGCGCTCGGTTTGGGCGGCAAAGATCTGGCGGCAAAAATTTTAAAGGAGATTGAAGAAAGACTTAAATAAAACTGTAAAATCCGAATATCGAATATCGAAATCCGAAACAATATCAAATATCGAAATTAAAAATGATTAAAATGGAATTCCGTTTTGGTCATTCAGATTTTGGAAATTCGATATTGTTTCGATATTCGAATTTCGCGCTTCGGATTTAGTAATTATGATTATCGGCGTTACGGGGAACAATGGTTCGGGGAAAGATACGTTTGCGCAATATATCGTTTCCAACAAAGGATTCATTCATATTTCGCTTTCGGATTTCATCCGCGAAGAAACCGCGCGGCAGGGATTGGAGTTGGCGCGGCACAATCTGCACGATGTGGGCAACCGGATGCGTGAAATTTCCGGTCCGGGGATCCTTGCCAAGCTTGCTTTGGACCGGATGGATGAAAGCAAAAATTATGTTGTCACCAGCATCAGAAATCCAAATGAAATCAAGGAACTCAAGAAAGCCGGCAATTTTATTTTGACGGCGGTTGACGCTCCCGTTGAAACGAGATTCAAGCGGATAATCGACAGGAATCGCAAGAACGAAAAGGAGATCATCAGTTTCGAGGAGTTTAAGAAGTTTGAAGCCGATGAGCTGGAATCGCAACTGTCGTCAAGCCAGCAGATAAAAGAATGCGTTGAAATGGCCAACTTTACGGTTGATAACGATTGCGATATCGCGGATTTCCCCGGAAGGATCGAAAGCGTCTATATTGAAATTCAAGATTATTTGCGCAAAGGAAAATAACAGGTTTGCCGTCCGGGCGGTTTTTCGCGCGTAATTTTCGGGTCGGGCGAAAGCGTTTGAATTAGATTTTTTAATGTGCTAAAATCAAAGATTGTCCCGTCTAAACGGGAGAAGCGTGATTTTTGAATCGGAAACAAATTTATGCAAATAATTTGGCACGGGCAATCTTGTTTTGAATTGATTATCGCCAAGGGCAAGGGGGAGCACATCACGGTTTTGGCGGATCCTTTAAATGAAGCCAAAACCGGTTTGAGATCTTTCAAAACCGATGCCCAGGTGGTTTTGCTGACCAATCATGATTACACCGCCGATCCGTCCGACATAAAAAAAGCCGCGGCCGGCGCTTTTGTCGTTGACGGGCCGGGGGAATACGAAATAAAAGATATTTATATCCGGGGAATCAATTCCAATTTCGGCAAAACCGCGGAAGCGCTCGCGCAGACGGGCAAAGAAGGCAGCGTGATCTATACCATTGAAACCGAAGAGATGAAGCTTTGCCATTTGGGGAATCTGAAAGAAGCGGAATTGACGCAAGGGCAGATAGAAAAGATCGGCAACATCGATATTTTGATGTTTCCCGTGGGCGACGGCCAAAAGATTGGCGCCAAAGACGCGCTCAAGATTGTGTCGCAGATCGAACCCAGCATTGCCATTCCGATGAATTATGAAATTCCGAAATTGAAACTCGATGCCGGCAACCTTAAAGAATTTTTGAAAGCCGCCGGAGTGGGACAACTTGAGCCGTTGCCGAAATTGACGATCAAGAAAAAAGAAATCGCGGCCGAAGAAGCGAAAATCATCGTGCTGAACCCGTAAAATCATAAAATCATAAAAGTATAGGATCATAAAATTACAAGATCACAAAAAAATAAAGTACCAAATTTGTATTTTTATGCTCTTATGTTTTTATGATTTTATGATTACCGTTTATGGCTAAATCGAAAAAATCGGATAAAGACCAGGGAAAACTGGAGTTTGAGCAAGTCAAATCGACCGAGATAGTTTCAATGATGAAGGATTCATACATTGATTACGCGATGTCGGTGATTGTGTCGCGGGCTTTGCCTGATGTGCGCGACGGGTTAAAACCCGTTCAACGCCGCGTTTTATATGTGATGCTCGAGGAAGGGTTGCGCCACACGGCCAAATATCGCAAATCGGCCACGGTGGTCGGCTCCGCTTTGGGCCGTTATCATCCTCACGGCGATAGCTCGGTTTATGACACGATGGTGCGTTTGGCGCAGGATTTCACTTTGAGATATCCCTTGGTGCAGGGCCAAGGCAACTTTGGGTCGATTGACGGCGATTCGGCCGCGGCGATGCGCTATACCGAAGCCCGCTTGTCGCGCATCGGCGAGGCGACTCTTGAAGATATTGATAAAAATACGGTTGATTTTGTTGAAAATTATGATGGCACCCGCAAGGAGCCGTCGGTTTTGCCGTCGCCTTTGCCGCAGCTTTTATTGAACGGTTCGCTGGGTATCGCCGTGGGTATGGCTACCAACATCCCGCCGCATAATTTGGGCGAGGTTTGCGACGCGCTGGCTTATTTGCTTGACGAACCCAAAGCGACCACGGAAGATTTGTTCCAATTCATCAAGGGGCCCGATTTTCCGCTGGGCGGCGAAATTTTTGACCGTCGCGAAATCATCGCGGCTTATTCGCAAGGCAAGGGGCCGATTGTTTGCCGCGGCAAAGCCGAAATCATTCAGAACGAAAAAACCGACCGTTACCAAATCATCATCACCGAAATTCCTTATCAGGTTCAGAAGTCGAGTTTGCTGGAACAAATTGCCGCGCTGGTTACGGAAAAGAAGATCGACGGCGTGAAAGATGTGCGCGATGAATCGGACAAGGATGGTATGCGGATTACCATTGATTTGACGCGCGAGGCCCAGCCGCAAAAGGTTTTAAACCGGCTTTATAAATTTACCGCGCTGCAGCGGACATTTCATTTGAATATGCTGGCTTTGGTGGACGGTATTCAACCGGAAGTTTTGAATCTGCCCGATGTTTTGACGCATTTTTTGAATCATCGCCGGCAGGTGATCACCCGCCGCACGCAATTTGAACTGGACAAAGCCAAAGAACGGGCGCATATTTTGGAAGGTTTGGTGAAATGTTTGGCCGATATCGATGAAGTGATCCGCATTATCCGCAAATCGGAAAATCGCGAGGACGCCCGCAATAATTTGATGAAACGCTTTAAGATCGACGAAATCCAAGCCAACGCGATTTTGGAAACCAAACTGGCGGCGCTGGCCAAGCTTGAACGGGAGAAGATTGATAACGAATTGAAAGAATTGCTGGCGAAGATCAAAGATTATACCGGCATTTTGAACAGTCCGGCCAGGATTAAAGCGGTGATGAAAAAAGAATTTATTCAAATCAAGGAAACCTATGGCGATGACCGCCGCACCAAAGTCTATGCCCATAAAATCGGCGAGATTTCCGAGGCGGATCTTATTCCCGACGAAGAAGTGGCGATCACTTTGACGAATTCGGGTTATATCAAACGCATCGACCCCACGACTTACAAGATTCAAAAACGGGGCGGCAAGGGTATCATCGGTTTGAAGACCGTGGGCGATGACATTGTTGAGCAGTCGCTGATCGCCAACACGCACGACCGGATATTATTCTTCACGGATACGGGCCGGGTTTTCCAGACGCTTGCTTATGAAATTCCCGAAGGCGCGCGCGTGGCCAAGGGCCGGGCGCTGGTTAATTTTTTGGAATTGGGGCCGGAAGAAAAAGTGCTTTACACGATGTCTTTGGGAAAATCGTTGACCGACAAAGAAAAAGCCGCGAAAGCCAAAGAAGGGCAGGATAACAACGATAAATATCTTCTGATTGTTACCAAAAACGGCGTGGCCAAAAAGACCAGTCTTGACGAATTCGACAATATCCGGCGCTCGGGTTTGATCGCGATTACTTTGAAAAAAGGCGATTTATTGCGCAAAGTTTCCAAAACCGGCGGCGGCGACGAGATTATCGTGGTTACCAAAAAAGGCCAGTCGGTGCGTTTCAAGGAAAGCCAGGCGCGGCCGATGGGCCGCCAAGCCGCGGGGATTAAAGCAATAACTCTGAAGCGCGGCGATGAAGTGGTGGGAATGGATGTGGTGCCGGCGAAACCCGCTGTCGGCGCCGACGGCAAGCCGCTTGAAAGGCTGGTGTTGGTCGTGATGGAAAACGGTTACGGCAAGCGCACCAACATCAAGGAATACCGGATGCAAAACCGCGGCGGTTCGGGCATCAAGGTTGCCGAGATCACGGCCAAGACCGGCGATCTGGTGACTTCGTTTATGCTCACCGACGAGGAAGAGCTGATGGTGATTTCCAAAAAGGGCCAAGTGATCCGCGTGCCGATCGAAGGCATTTCCAAGTTGTCGCGGGCCACGCAGGGCGTGCGCATAATGCGCCTCGACGAAGGGGACAAAGTGGCCAGCGCCAGTTGCATATAAATTTTGACCGCGGTAAAATATAATTAAATTAAATTACGAAATTAGCGTTTGGGGAAATTTGACTTCAGCTTTTGGGAAGTCAATTTTCACCAAACGCGGCGGTTACCGCGCGAATTCTGAAATCAAATTTTTGGCGATTACGCAAAAAAATTGATTTCAAAATTCGCTGTTTCGCAATTTAAAGTAATTAGGCAACCAAATTATTAATTTATGGTTTCCTCTTTTGTAAATCCCAGACAAATTTTAGCCGAGCGGCTGCAGCTGAAGAGGAATATGCTGGCCGCGGATTTTGGTTGCGGTTCGGGGGAATGGGCGGCGGCGCTGGCCGAAGTTTTGGTGAATGGCAAAGTTTACGCCATTGATTTGCTGGACGAATCGCTGTCGGCGGTGCGCAGCAAGGCTAGGATAAAAAATCTGGAGAACATAGAAATCGTTAAGGGAGATGTTGAAAAATTAGTTTCGCGTTTGCTTGCCAATTCATTGGATGTGGTGTTAATGAGCAACCTGTTGTTCCAGGCCGGCGATAAAAAAGCGATATTCGCCGAGGCATTCCGGGTTTTGAAAACCGGCGGCAAGGTTCTGGCGGTCGACTGGAACAAGAACGCGAAGAACGCGGCAATCGGTCCGGCGGACAAGATATCGCCCCAAGAGGTTAAAGATATCGCCCGGGCCGCGGGCTTTGCCTTGGCAAGCGAATTTGAAGCCGGGAGTTTCCATTTTGGCATGGTTTTCGAGAAAAAATGAACAAGGTCTAACAATAAAATATGCAATATCTTGAAAAAATGTTTTCCAAAACTGTCGCGGCCGCGGTTATTGGTTTATCCTGCGCCAATTCGGCGCTTGCGGCGGAGGAAACCGGCGACACGGTAACGATTACCAATCCTTTGGGCGATAAGGATTTGACCGATATCATCCAAGGATTGATAAATTTCGTTTTCGGACTCGCGCTGCTGATTTGCCCGATTTTCATTATTTGGGGCGGGTTTGAGATCGCGACCGCGGCCGGCGCGGACACTAAAATCAAAGAAGGCCGGCAAAAAATCACTTACGCTTTGGTCGGCTTGGTGATCATCGCGCTCTCGAGCACATTTGTGGCGGTTATCAAGGGAATTTTGGGCGTTGAAGGCGAATAATCAAAACTAATAAATAAATATGAAAAATTTTTTGAAGAAAAAATTGATTGTACCCGCGATCGGATTATTGATCCCAGCTTTAATTTTTGCGGCCGATACCGGCGTCGGCGCGATCGGCCAAGAAGTAAAAGAGGTCAATCTTGAAGAAGTTTTGATCAATGTGCGCAATCTTTTCTTCGGCGCGGTGATTATCGCTTCGGTATTTATGATTCTTTGGGGCGCGTTTCAATATGTCACTTCCAGCGGCGACGAGAAAAAAACCGAAACCGCCAAGAAAACCATCACTTACGCGGTTATCGGTTTGATCGTGGCCGGGTTGGCGGCGACAATCGTGAGCATCGCCACCGGTTTATCCGGCCAAGGGAGTTCAACTTCAAGCGGTTCGGAGCAGGAGGTTGAGCAAACCGAATAAAACGCGATTTGCGGGCTATTGCAAATTTCGTTGCCGGAGATTAGAATAAATATATAGATATTAAAGTAACAGTTTTAAAGCAAAAAAATGAAAAAAATAATCGCTTCTTTATTGTTAAGTTTATTGATGGCGCCCGCGTTGATTTTTGCCGCTGATTCCATTACGCCGAAAGCCGACAGCAGTTTGGCGGGAGATATTGGCAAAAATGTTAAAATGTCGGATCAGCCGCTTGACCAGACCCTTAACACGGTCGCGAATTACGCGATTGGAATATTGATAATTATCGCGGTATTTTATGTGATCTGGGCCGGTTATACTTTTGTGACATCGTCGGGCGATACGGAAAAGATTAACACGGCGCGGCAGAGAATAATGTTTGCCGCGATCGGCATTGTGGTGGCGTTGCTGGCGAAAGGTATTATTTCGCTGGTTCTCAGCGCGATTAGCAATGGTTAGCGAGAGTTATTTCGCGAATTGAAAATGGGCCGTAAGGCTCATTTTTTATTGAGTGCAATACCTCGGGGCTTTGCCCCGGGGTGCACCAAGAGGATTCCAAAGGGGTGCCCCCTTTGGTCGTCGTGCGGGGT
>LQYC01004349.1_pt1 | contig 9854 bp, 7 predicted proteins | sample 661771 | NCBI WGS metagenome assembly LQYC01 (sample SAMN03483023, study PRJNA281117) | bioreactor metagenome | isolation source: benzene-degrading methanogenic enrichment culture from a contaminated... | place: USA: oil refinery in Oklahoma | collected 2011-05
CGATGGAGAAGGAGTTGCGGTTTGCGATTCGTGAAGGAGGCCGGACAGTAGGGGCGGGAGTAATTAGTGAAGTTATAGAATAACCGGCTGTGTGGCTGGATCGGATACCGGAGCCAATTGAACTCGTAAAATTTAAGAGATACGTGTTTAGTCATGAGAGAAATTATTATTTTAGCATGCAACGAATGTAAGCGCCGAAATTACACAAGCACGAAAAATAAAAAGGCTACGCCTAAAAAACTGGAAATGAAAAAATATTGTCGCTCTTGCCGGGCGCACACTCTTCATAAAGAGACCAAATAAAGAACTTCACCAGGTTAAGGTAGGCAGGAGGTTTTTATTTAGGCCAGTAGCTCTAACGGCTAGAGCACCGGACTCCAAATCCGGGGGATGGGGGTTCAAATCCCTCCTGGCCTGCTTTCTTTTAATTATTTAATTAACTAATACCTTAGGACTTTAACGTGTGGGAAAAAATTATCAAATTTTTTCATGAGGTTAAGGCAGAACTAAAAAAGGTTAACTGGCCCACTCGAAAGGAGACTATCGCGTCAACTTCAGTAGTGCTGGTTATTGTTTTAATTATAGCTGTTTTTTTATTTATTGTCGACCAGGGACTTTCATTTTTAATTCGAATAATTTTAGGTTAAGGAAAAGAGGACTCAAGGATCCATGACCAAACAATGGTATGTTGTCCACACTTATTCTGGGTATGAGAATAGGGTGAAAGAAATGTTGCAGGAGAGGATTAAAGGGAATAATAAAACCGAATTTTTCGGGGAAGTTTTGGTTCCTTCTGAGAATGTAGTGGAATTAGTAAAAGGCGAAAAAAAAACCACTTCACGAAAATTTTTCCCGGGCTATATCCTCGTGAACATGGATCTCAATGACGAAACCTGGCATATTGTGAAGAATACCCCTAAGGTAACCGGTTTTGTGGGAGAAGGGAATAAGCCGACTCCGGTCTCAGAAAAAGATGTGAAAGAAATTATCAATCAAATCACCCAAGGTACTTTAAAACCAAAACCAAAAACAGTTTTTGAAAAGGGCGATAGTGTGCGGATTGTTGATGGTCCCTTCACTAATTTTAATGGATTGGTAGATGAGGTGAAGCCGGATAAAGGGCGACTTCGGGTTTTGGTGAGTATCTTTGGCCGTTCGACTCCGATAGAATTGGACTTTCTTCAAGTTAAGAAAAATTAGAAACTTTGAAAAAAAGGAAACATGATCTATGGCCAAAAAAGTCCTTACTAATATTAAATTGCAGATCCCAGCAGGAAAGGCTAATCCCTCCCCACCGGTGGGACCAGCTTTGGGCCAACATGGAGTTAATATCATGGAATTTTGTAAAGCCTTTAATGCTCAGACCCAATCTGAGGAAGGGCTTATCATTCCCGTGGTTATTGCGGTTTATCAGGACCGGAGTTTCTCATTTATAACCAAGACACCTCCTGCTTCGGTTTTATTAAAAAAAGCAGCAGGGATTATTAAGGGTTCTGGAGAGCCAAATAAAACCAAGGTCGGGCAAGTTACCCGAGAACAAATTGTGGAAATCGCGAAAACAAAAAAGCCTGACCTCAATGCGGTTGATTTGGAAGGAGGAATGAAAACGATTGAGGGCACCGCTCGTAGTATAGGAATAACCATTATTGAGTAGGAGTAAAGAAAAGGATCATGGGACACAAAGGAAAAAAATACTGTCAAGCCATTGAGAAAGTTGATCGTTCGAAGCTCTATGAATTAGAAGAAGGACTAAATCTAGTCATAGGTAATGCGTTCGCTAAGTTTAATGAAACGATAGAGGTTGCCACCCGACTTGGCGTTGATCCACGCAAGGCGGATCAGATGGTCCGGGGAACTGTCCAGTTACCCCATGGCACCGGAAAGGAAGTACGTGTTTTGGTGTTTGCAAAAGGAGAGAAGGAAAAAGAGGCCACAGAAGCGGGCGCAGAATATGTGGGAGGTGAGGAGCTGCTCGAAAAGATTAAGGGAGGCTGGTTTGAGTTTGATCGCGCAGTGGCGACCCCGGATATGATGGGAGCGGTTGGAAAAATTGGCAAGCTTTTGGGACCACGAGGCCTTATGCCTAATCCCAAAACAGGGACCGTGACTTTTAATATTAAACAAACGGTTCAAGAACTCAAAGCTGGAAAAATCGAGTTTAAAGTGGATAAAGCTGGAATTGTCCATGCGCCGATAGGCAAAGTTTCTTTTGGACTGGAAAAATTAAAAGATAATATTATTGCGATGGTGGAGACAATCTTCAAGGTGAAGCCACCTACCAGTAAGGGTGTTTACGTGAAAAATATTTCTTTGTCATCCACCCAGGGACCAGGAGTTAAAATTGACCCTGCTTCAGTTAAAAACTTTATTCGTTAGGGGAAGGAAAAGTGTTACGGAGACAAAAAGAAAAAATAATAAACGAAATTCGTGATCAGATGCAAGATTCGCACTTGGTCATCCTTTCTACCTTTACGGGGTTAAATGTAGAAAAAATAACAAAACTTCGTAAGTCTCTCCGGGGGGTGGAAAGTAACTACCGGGTGGTAAAAAATACTTTAATCAACAAGGCAGTCAAAGATACTGAGTTGGAATCTTTAGAAAATTTTTTTACCGGTTCCTCAGCAGTAATCTTTTCCAAGGGAGACCCCTCACGACCGTGCAAGGTGCTTAAAGAGTTTAAAAAAGAAAATGAGCAACTGGAGATAAAAGGCGGAATGTTCGAGGGGAGGGTGCTTTTCAAAAAAGACATTGAAGGACTCGCCGATCTTCCAAGCCGGGAAGTGTTACTTGCAAAATTTCTCTTTTTATTACGGGCACCTCATCAGAGATTGGTTAATGTTTTGATGGGAGTTCCTCAAAAACTGGTTCAGGTATTAGAGGCAATAAAGCAAAAGAAAGAGAGCTAACAACAAAGGAAGGTTAGTTGTAATTTATTTTCAGGAGGTAAGGACTATGGAAGCTACTATAACGAAAGAAGATGTGGTTAAGTTTATTGAAAGCATGACTGTTTTAGAGCTATCGGAAATGGTTAAAGAGCTCGAAGAGAAATTCGGAGTTTCCGCAGCAGCAGCAGCGATGCCAGTCATGGCAGGTGGAGCATCCGTGGCTGAGGCTCCAAAAGAAGAGCAGACCGAATTTAATGTAATCCTGGTTACTGTGGGAGATAAAAAGATCCAAGTGATCAAGGAAGTCCGCGCGGTCACGAATTTGGGACTCAAAGAAGCGAAAGACTTGGTTGATGGAGCTCCTAAGCCGGTAAAAGAAGGCATTCCCATGAAAGATGCTGAAAACATCAAAAAACAGTTAGAAGCAGCTGGCGCAACTGTGGAAATAAAATAAATCGGGAAGAAAAAAATTTCACGTGATCGGTCAACAATAATGAGGAACTTAAATTATTATGGAATTAATAAATAAAGATTGGGTGGTGAATAATCATCGCATGAGGAAAGATTTTTCCTCAATCAAAAAGATTATCGACATCCCGAATCTTATTGATATCCAAATGAAGTCTTATGAACAGTTCCTTCAGAAAGATATTTCTCCTGAAGAAAGGGAGAATATTGGTCTTCAAGGGGTGTTTAAAAGTGTTTTTCCGATAAAAGATTTTGTTGAATCCTCATCACTTGAATTCGTCCGGTATATCATTGGTGAGCCCAAATACGATGTTGAAGAATGTCGAGAAAAGGGCATGACGTATGCGGCGCCGCTTAGAGTTTTAGTTCGTTTGGTGGTGTGGGATGGCGATGCTGAACAAGGGGCTCAGACCATTCGGGACGTAAAAGAACAGGAAGTCTATTTCGGAGAAGTTCCTTTAATGACGGACAACGGCACCTTTGTTATTAACGGTACGGAACGAGCAGTCGTCAGTCAGCTCCATCGCTCTCCGGGGATTTTTTTTGATCACGATAAGGGAAAGAGTCATATCAGCGGGAAACTTATCTTTTCTACACGAATTATTCCCCATCGAGGGTCGTGGGTTGATTTTGAGTTTGATCCTAAAGACCTTATTTATGTTCGCATTGATCGCCGACGGAAGTTTCCGGTGACGGTTTTTTTGAAGGCTTTGGGATATTCTGAGGAAGCACTCCTTAATTATTATTACCCTTCGGAAGAGATTTTTTTGGAGGGAGATAAGTTTATTCGGGTATTTCAGCCTGAATTTCTTAAAGGTGATAGAGCTCCTCTTGATATCGAAGATCCCACCACGGGTGAGGTCTTGGTGAAAAAAGGCAGAAAAATTACCCAATCAGTTATTAATAAATTAAATACTGCCAACATTAATAGCCTTCCGATAAAAGAAGAGGCCTTGATCGGAAGAATAAGCTCTTATGATGTCATCGATCCTGCAACCGGGAATGTCCTCATCCGTTGTAACCAGGAAATTGACCCGAAGGCCTTAGCGACCTTAAAAAAGCACGGCATTCAATCTTTTAAAGTTCTTTATTTTGAAAACAATGAACAATCTATTCGAAATACTTTATTAGTTGATAAAATCTCCTCACCCGATGACGCGATCATTGAAATTTACAGCCGCCTTCGTCCGAGTGATCCCCCAACAAAAGAAGCAGCCATAAATTTTTTCAACAATCTTTTCTTCAACCCGGATCGCTATGACTTGGCTAAAGTAGGGCGACTCAAACTGAACTTTAAGCTGGGGGTACAGGTTCCTTTAGATGTTCGTACCCTTACCAAAGAAGATATCTTAGAGGGGGTAAGGTATCTTATAAAAATTAAAAATGGTGAGGGAAACGTTGATGATATTGATCATCTCGGGAACCGCCGCGTCCGTTCTGTCGGAGAACTGGTAGAAAACCAGTACCGCATTGGTTTGGTGCGGATGGAAAAAGCTATCAAGGAAAGGATGAGCCTGCAAGAAATAGAGACCCTCATGCCCCATGACCTTATTAACTCAAAACTGGTCTCGGCAGTGATAAAAGAATTTTTCGGATCCAGTCAGCTTTCGCAATTTATGGATCAAACCAATCCCCTTTCGGAAATCACTCATAAGCGCCGCTTGAGTGCTTTAGGACCGGGGGGGCTAACCCGCGAGCGTGCTGGATTTGAGGTCCGCGATGTCCACCCCACTCATTACGGAAGGATCTGTCCGATTGAAACCCCGGAAGGCCCGAACATCGGTCTTATCGCGTCCTTGAGTACCTATGCGCGGGTGAATGAATTTGGATTTGTGGAAACACCGTATCGGAAAGTGGTTAATTCAAAACTTACCGATGACGTGTGTTATCTTTCAGCACTAGAAGAAGAAAACCATATTATTGCTCAAGCAAATGCGCCGGTTGACAAAAAAGGAAATTTTATTACCGAACTTGTTGATGCGCGCAAAACCGGGGAATTTATTCGAGTAAGTCCTGAAGAAGTAGAATATATGGATGTTTCCCCGAACCAATTAGTGAGTGTTGCGGCAGCGTTAATTCCTTTCTTAGAACACGATGACGCCAACCGAGCTTTAATGGGCTCTAATATGCAGCGGCAGGCTGTGCCCCTTATGGTTACCGACGCGCCGCTCATCGGAACCGGGATGGAAAAAGTAGTGGCACAAGACTCTGGAGTTGCGGTGGTGGCAAAACGAAGCGGAGTAGTGGAGAGTTTAGACTCTTCTCGTATTGTCGTGCGCTGTGGCGAAAATGAGGAAGACACGTTAGGGACTGGGGTTGATATTTATAACCTTATTAAATATCACCGTTCCAATCAGAATACCTGTATTAATCAAAAGCCAATTGTGAAAAAAGGAGATCAGGTATACAAAGGAGAGATAATTGCTGATGGCCCGGCTACTGAGACTGGTGAGTTAGCCTTAGGCCGGAATGTGTTAGTCGCCTTTATGCCTTGGGGAGGATATAATTTTGAGGACTCGATCCTTATCAATGAAGAATTGGTAGAGGATGATTGTTTTACCTCTGTCCACATTGAAGAATTTGAGGTTATGGCCCGTGATACGAAACTGGGCAAAGAAGAAATAACCCGGGATATACCTAATTTAGGTGAGGATGCGTTAAGGGATTTAGATGAAAGCGGCATTATCCGGATTGGGGCAAAAGTAAAAGCAGGGGATTTTTTGGTCGGCAAGATTACCCCGAAAGGTGAAACGCAGCTTTCCCCGGAAGAAAAACTATTGCGAGCGATTTTTGGGGAAAAGGCTAAGGATGTGCAAGATACCTCGCTAAGGGTCCCCCCCGGCGTAGAGGGTACGGTTATCGACGTCAAAGTATTTAACCGGAAAGGAGTTGACAAGGATGACCGAACCCGCTCGATTGAAAATGAAAAGCGCGCCCGGCTTTTAAAAGACCAGCAGGATGAAATTTTAATTCTCAAGGAAAGTGCTAAAAGTAAAATAAAGAAGTCAGTGGTGGGGAGGATATCCCTTACAAAAATAATCGGGAGCGATAGAAAGGTTGCGGTTGAAAAAAAACTGGTCATTACTGAATTGGGCTTTGACCGGATTCCCTTTGAAAAACTAAGAGACGTTCATCTCAAAGATGCTGAACAAGATGAAGGCCGGATTTCAGAAATTTTGGATAACTATGAAAAGCAAATTAACCTTATTAATACTATCTTTGAAACCAAAATAGGGCGGATTAAGGCTGGGGATGAACTTCCACCCGGAGTGATTAAGATGGTGAAGGTAGATATCGCGGTAAAACGCCGCTTGTCCGTGGGAGACAAAATGGCAGGCCGTCATGGTAATAAGGGAGTGTTATCCCGCGTTTTGCCGAAAGAGGATATGCCTTATTTAGAGGATGGGACACCGGTTCAAATTGTTTTAAATCCCCTAGGCGTCCCCTCACGTATGAATGTTGGTCAGATCCTGGAAACCCATTTGGGATGGGCGGCACAGGGGCTTGGTTATAAAATTGCCGAAATGTTAGAAAACAATTATTCGCCCGCAAAGCTTAGAGATTTCATTAAAGAAATTTACGTTAACGCCACTATCGACCAACTTCTCGATTCTCTTACTGATGAAGAAGTAGCCTCTGTGGCCAAAAAGATGAAATCGGGTGTGTATATGTCTACCCCAGTTTTTGAAGGCGCTTCGGAAAAAGAGATAAGCCGTTTACTTAAATTGGCTGATTTGCCTGAAGATGGCCAGACGATTTTGTTTGACGGACGAACAGGGGAAGCTTTTCACAAAAAAATAACGGTAGGCACGATTTATATGCTGAAGCTTCACCATTTAGTTGAAGATAAAATTCACGCTCGCTCTATTGGCACCTATTCATTAATTACCCAACAGCCCTTGGGGGGAAAGGCGCAGTTTGGCGGACAGCGTTTAGGGGAAATGGAGGTTTGGGCTCTCGAGGCTTATGGAGCCGCGTATGCGCTGCAGGAGTTTTTAACTGTTAAAGCGGATGATGTTTGGGGGCGAACCAAGATGTACGAAAAAATAATTAAGGGCGATAATACCCTGGAACTTGGAATCCCGGAGTCATTCAATGTTCTCATCAATGAGCTTCAAGGGCTTTGCTTAAATGTTGCGTTAGTTGAGGAACAATAGTTTTTTTTAAAATGAAAGTAAGGGTTTTATTACGTCAAGCTATAAGAGGGTATAAAGAACTATGGATAGTCAATTAGGTTTATTCAGTAAACCAAAGAATCCCTCCCAATATAGTGCGTTGAAGATATCGCTCGCTTCACCAGAGTTGATTCGCTCGTGGTCCCATGGGGAAGTAAAAAAACCCGAGACGATAAATTATCGGACTTTTAAACCAGAGCGAGAGGGGCTTTTCTGTGCCAAAATTTTCGGACCGGTTAAAGATTACGAGTGTAATTGCGGCAAATATAAGCGTTTGAAACATCGAGGGGTGGTGTGTGAAAAGTGTGGTGTGGAAGTCATCTCTTCCCAGGTTAGACGAGAACGGATGGGGCATATTGAGCTTGCGGCTCCTGTCGCCCACATCTGGTTTCTCCGGAGTCTTCCGAGCCGCATTGGAGCAGTCCTCGATATGACCCTTCGGGAGCTGGAAAAGGTTCTTTATTTTGAATCGTATGTGGTTATTGACCCTGGGGATGCGCCATTAAAAAAAGGAGAGCTTGTTTCCGAAGAGAAATATCTTAAGCTCCGGAGCGAACACGGAGAAGGATTTATCGTCGGAATGGGGGGAGAAGCCATCCGTACCCTTCTGAAAAAGATTGACCTCGAGAAACTTTCTGAGTTCTTACGGTCGGAAATGAAAGCAACGTCTTCTGATGCTAAAAAGAAGAAAATGGCTAAACGTCTCAAAGTGGTGAATGCTTTTATCAATTCAGGGAATCGACCGGAATGGATGATCTTAGAGGTTATCCCCGTTATTCCTCCTGATCTAAGACCCTTGGTCCCCTTGGATGGGGGAAGGTTTGCGGCTTCAGATTTAAATGATCTCTATCGCCGGGTTTGTAATCGCAATAATCGCCTTAAACGACTCCAAGAGCTTGATGCTCCGGAGATTATTATTCGCAATGAAAAACGGATGCTTCAGGAAGCAGTCGATGTCCTTTTTGATAACGGAAGAAGAGGCAAGATCGTGACTGGCCGGAACAAACGGCCCTTAAAGTCCCTCAGCGATATGCTTAAAGGAAAACAAGGCCGCTTTCGACAGAATTTATTGGGTAAACGGGTGGACTATTCGGGTCGTTCGGTCATCGTGATTGGACCAGAGTTGCGGTTGCATCAGTGCGGGCTCCCCAAAAAGATGGCGCTTGAGCTTTTTAAACCCTTTGTGTACCACCAACTGATCGCTCAAGGCTATGTGACAAATATTAAAAGCGCCAAAAAGATGGTAGAAAAAGAGACTCCAGAAGTGTGGGATATTCTGGAAGGGGTTGTTTATGAGTACCCTATTATGCTCAACCGTGCTCCAACCCTACACCGTTTAGGCATTCAAGCCTTTGAGCCAATCTTGATTGAGGGAAAAGCGATCCAGATTCATCCACTGGTATGTTCTGCGTTTAATGCGGATTTTGATGGCGACCAGATGGCAGTTCACGTGCCTCTTTCGGTCGAGGCTCAGATTGAAGCGCGGGTGCTGATGATGTCAACCAATAATATACTTTCTCCTGCTAATGGGAAACCAATCATTGTTCCAACGCAGGATATTGTTCTTGGTCTTTATTATCTTACCCGACAGCAAGAAACAGGAAAAGGGGAAACTAAAGATAAAGTTTATGAGAATCGTTTTAAAATACGTGAAGACTACGAGAAAGGAATTTTATCTCTCAAAGATCGGGTTAAGATAAGGGAACTTGGTTTAATACCAGGAAGCCCAAATGATTTGCCCGGGGAAGTGAAAAATAGCCTTGAGGATAAAAGCATCTCGCTGACAGTAGCTCAGGTCCTTCACAAAAAAAGCTTCTTTTCTTCTTCCGCAGAAGTACGCATAGCGTATGACCAAGGAGAAGTAAAAGTCCACGATGAAATCAAGGTGGTCATAAAGGGGGAAAAATTTGACACCACGGTGGGCCGAATAATTCTCAGTGAAATTATACCCGAGGGGATACCTTTTGAGGTAATTAATCGGGTGATGAATAAAAAAGAATTAGCTAACCTCATTGATCACTGTTACCGGATTTGTGGGAATAAACAGACAGTTATTATTTCGGATCGTTTGAAAGACTTGGGTTATAAATATGCAACGCAAGCCGGAATTTCGATTTCGATTTCGGATATGATTATTCCGAAACGAAAAAACGCGCTTATCACTGAGGCAGAAAGAGAAGTTGAGGAAATTAAACAACAGCATAAGAATGGTCTTATTACTGATGGGGAGCGGTATAATAAAGTTGTTGATATCTGGGCGCATGTCACGGAAAAGGTCGCTCAGGAAATGCAGCAGGAGCTTACGCTCGATGCAAAAGGGGGGGGG
>LQYC01004555.1_pt1 | contig 9771 bp, 8 predicted proteins | sample 661771 | NCBI WGS metagenome assembly LQYC01 (sample SAMN03483023, study PRJNA281117) | bioreactor metagenome | isolation source: benzene-degrading methanogenic enrichment culture from a contaminated... | place: USA: oil refinery in Oklahoma | collected 2011-05
TTTTTTTTTTGGAGACACGCCTCGGCAAGGTAATAGTAGTTCTGACCGTTACCCGGGTTGAGGCTTACTGCCCGCTCAAGCACTCTGATGGCATCGTCAACTTTTTTTCGTTCTAAAAGCTCTCGCCCTTGCTCGGTCATTTGCAAAGAAGCCATCGCGCGTGGACCAGGGCGTTCCTCAGGTTCTTTTGGCGCTTCCGGTATAACTGCGGTCTCAGGTTTTGAGGGAGAACCTGGTAATGGCAAAGGCGTAGGAGAAGAAGGAGGAGGAGCAGGCCTGGGACTTGTCATGATACAGCCTATTGTTACCAACTCTATCGCCGCAAGTAAAATGATTAAAAACCATTTAAAATTACTCAATGACATCTTTCATTCCCTTCATAATTTTTTCTAAAAGACCCATCTGCTGGTGAACTGAACAATAATCCGCAGGTGCATTTTCTGCTAGGAAAAATTCTTCCCTTGGTTCCGGACAGACATCGGGAACAGCGATTTGTCCGCTTTCGGAACAGACAAAGCGTTTTACCACCCCCGTCGGCAATTTAAACCACTGCCCGGAAATGTATTCTGGTATGGAATTCACGAGATCAGCCCAAATGGGCAAAGCAGCTGTTGCTCCTGCCACATGAATGGAATCGCCATTGTCAAAGCCCACCCAGACCAAGACGAGAATATCCGGAGTATACCCCACAAACCAGGCGTCCTTATACTCATTGGTCGTCCCTGTTTTTCCCGCAACGGGAAAAGTTATTCCCCTATCTAACAGAGAGCGAGCGGTGCCTTCAGTTACGACGCTGCGCAGCAGCGAGCTCATAATAAAGGCTTTTGCCGGCGAAGTCACCCGTTTAATCGTCATTTGTCTCCGCTCCAAAACCTGACCTTTTTCATCAACCACCTCCTTTAATGACAGCGGATGCGGAAGCACCCCGTCAGCGGCAAGAGCGCAGTAGGCACGAGCTAATTCCAGGGGTATGGTTTCAAACGCTCCCAGCGCAAGAGACGGATAAGGCTTGACCGGGGTAGAAAACTGGAACGTTTTTGCCGTGCTGACAATCCGGCCCAAACCGAACTGCATGGCCAGGTCAACCGTAGCAAGGTTAAGGGACTTGGCCAGCGCCTTTCTTACATTCACCCGTTCTTCCAAATCCGGCTCATAGTTTTGCGGTTCCCATGTTTTTCCATCCACTACATAAGATTTAGGGGCATTGGATAAAAAAGAAGCCGGGGTAAATGAATCCAAGGCGCTCAAATAAACGAATGGCTTAAAAGCGCTTCCCGGCTGGCGTCGAGACTGCGTGATCCGGTTAAACTGGCTTTCATTGTAATTTCGACCACCCACCAGGGCCAGGATGTACCCCGTATTTGGTTGCATAACAATAATGGCGCCCTGAAGCGTTTTTCCGGGTTCGGAACGACGGAGCTGGGGATAAGACCTTTCGAGGCGGGAAAGTCCGTTGGCAAGCGCCCGCTCTGCTGCTGCCTGAACCTGGGTATCCAAGGTGGTGTAGAGAGAAAGCCCGAGACTGGATAAGGTCTCCGGGGGATAGAGGGCTTTAAGCTGATCAGCAAGGTAGTCTATAAAATAGGGTGCTTTATTGGCATAGACCATAAAACCAGTTACCGTTACAGGCCTGGCGGAAGCGGTTTGACGTTCTTGATCAGATATTAACCCCTGTTTATACATGGCCCGCAGTACCAGGTTTCTCCGCTCTTGGCAACGCTTTTTATCACCATAAGGTGAATAGTAGTTCGGAGCCCGGATCAGGCCCGCTATCAGAGCGGATTCGGCCAAAGAGAGCTCGCTTACCGGTTTGCTGAAATAAAAACTTGAGGCTTCCCCCACGCCATTTATAGAAACCGAGCCTTTTTGTCCCAGATAGATTTCATTGAGATAGATTTCCAGGATTTCGTTCTTGGAATACTTGATTTCAATGTTGATTGAAATGAGGAGCTCTTTCAGTTTACGGGAAAGTGTTCTTTCCGGAGTGAGAAAATAGTTTTTAGCCAACTGCTGGGTGATGGTAGAGCCCCCCTGACGTAAGGCAAGGTGACGCAGGTTAGTATACAACGCTCGAAGTATTCCCAGGGGGTCGACGCCGTGATGAAGATAAAATCGATTATCCTCAACCGCAATTATCGAAGCGATCAGATGCCGGGGAACGTGCTTGAGTGAGACCAGCTGTCGCTTCTCCCGCTCCGGGGTGAAGAAGGACATAATCTCTTCAGGTTCCAGTTCCAGAACCGGCACTGGCTCACCCGTATCCAGGCGCTCGATCACGGTGATAAAATTTTTAGAAAAATTGATCTGAACCGGGAATCCCTCCTGCTTCTGAGAAGGAACCTCAAGGTCATGGAGAAAAAGGGCCATTCCCGAACCTGAGGCGCAAAACTCGCCTTTTTGCTTTGGTTTATGGGAGATCTTTCGGTAGCCGAGACGATACAGTTTTGAAATAAAAAGCTCCCGGTTTATTGTTTGCCCCGGATAGAGGACGGTGATGTCAGAAAAAACTTTCGATGGAATACTCCAACGCCTTCCCGAAAACCGTTTCTCAATCTGAAAGGAAAGACTCCAGCAGTAAAGAGCCAGCCCTGCGGCAAAAACAAGGCCACCTGTTATTATGATACAAAACAGCTTCCACCCTGATTTCTTCGCCTGTCTTTTTTTTCTTTTAGCTTTTTGGCCCATAACGATTAATTAATCGCTGTATAAAGTTTATCAGCTTTAAGGTTAATAGTAAGCTATAAAAACTAAAAATCTTATTGAAACGGGAGGTTAAGGATATAATGAATAACCCTGCAGCTTGCTGCAGGGTATCAAAGACTTTAAGTTCTGTCATTCCGCACTTGATGCGAAATCCAGAAACTAAGGTAAAACAAATAAGGGCTTTTTTATTAGTCCCTGATACCCACCCTCTGGATTCCCACTTTCGTGGGAATGACGTGTGATAACCCTGTAGCAAGCTACAGGGAATTATCAAGTTAAAACTTCCTGCTATTTTTTTCAAATGCTCAGTTTGTTTTAAAAAAAATAAATTCTGCGAAAAAGCCAAGAAAAATCAGTTTGATAGCTCCTTTAATTTGACATAGTTTATTCATTTTTTTATACTACAAAACTTAACAAATTTTACTAAGTTTTTTAATAAACTTTTTCTTTGACCTGACAGAGTGTGCCTCAGCAAGAAAGGGTTATTTGGCAAAAATGAACCTCCCCGCAGCAAGCTGCGGGGTATCCCAAAAGTCATGACCACCGGCAGAGCCGGTGGCTTGATAATGTGAACCGCTCAAAGCGGTTAACTTTGCCAGGCCTTTTAACCTTGAGCGCTAACATGAATCCTCAAAAGTCACATCCCCTATTTCGTCATTCCGACGAAAGCCGGAATCCACTACCATCAATAATCACTATGCTCTGGATGCCGGATCAAGTCCGGCATGACGATCCGGGGACTTTTTTCAAGCGCATCAGAGGTAATTGGTTTTATCCTACAACTGGAGCTTTCTCATATTCCCGGAATTGTCAAACTCTGGGAGTCCACCGGCAGAGCCGGTGGTTTACCCTGGATTAATTATACAAAGTACATCGTCATTCCCCGACCCCCGATTACTACTTTCGAGGGCATGCTTGATCGGGGAATCCAGAAACAAAGAGACTGGATTCGGAGCCTGTCCCGTACTTGATACGGGAGTCAAGCCAGAGAATAACACAATGAGACTCTGTAGCAAGCTACAGGGAATTATCAAGTTAAAGAAGCCGTAAAAAATTGAAAATCAGACGGCACAGTAAAAAGCTTTCCCGCTCCGAGCGGGACAAGGCGCGCAAATCCGACGGAATGATCCCGCCAAAGCGGGACAGATGGACTTTTTATGAAGCCGTCAAAGAAAAAGGAGGTCCCAGAATAATGCAGATACAAACGGTACATTTAAGCCCCGACGAAATGCCTCGTCAATGGTACAACATCCTGGCGGACATCAAGATGAATCCACCACTCCGACCGGATGGAACACCTATCACCCCGGAGTCACTTGCCCCCGTATTTCCCATGAATCTGATCGAACAGGAGGTCAGCACCGAGAGATGGATCGATATTCCTGAAGATGTCCTAAAGGTTTACAGCATCTGGCGGCCATCTCCTCTGGTCAGGGCCGTGGCTCTTGAAAAGGCCCTGGGAACCCCGGCACACATCTATTTCAAAAACGAAAGCGTCAGCCCCCCAGGCAGCCATAAACCCAATACAGCAGTAGCACAGGTCTATTATAACAAGGTTTTCGGCATAAAAAAACTCACCACCGAGACCGGGGCAGGACAATGGGGCGCCGCCCTCTCCTTCGCTTGCAGCCAGTTCGGTCTGGAATGCAAGATTTATATGGTGCGTATCAGTTATGACCAGAAACCTTACCGCAAAGCACAGATGCAGGTATGGGGCGGCGTGTGCGTAGCGAGTCCCAGCAATGAAACCAACGCGGGAAGAGCGATACTTGAAAAGGACCCCACGACCCCCGGAAGCCTCGGAATCGCGATCAGCGAGGCGGTCGAAGCCGCGGTCAGCGACCAGAGCGGCAAGACGCGTTATACCCTCGGCAGCGTGCTCAACCACGTTATGCTGCACCAGACCATCATCGGCCTTGAGGCCAAACTCCAGATGAAAAAGTTCGGAGAATATCCTGATGTTATTATCGGCTGTGCCGGCGGCGGGAGCAATTTCGCGGGCCTTACTTTCCCCTTTGTCTATGACAAGATGCACGGTAAACAGATTGAAATCTACCCGGTGGAACCTGCGGCGTGTCCTACCCTGACCAGGGGGCCCTTTGTCTATGATCATGGAGATACCGCCCGATATACGCCGTTGCTTGCTATGTACAGCCTTGGACATGCCTTCGTGCCCCCTCCTGTCCATGCCGGCGGTTTGCGTTATCACGGGATGTCTCCGACCGTCAGCCAACTTGCTTCTGAAGGCTTAATTACGCCGACGTCAGCCACCCAGGTTGAGGCATTTAAGGCAGGCACGATGTTTGCCCGAACCGTCGGGATAATCCCCGCCCCGGAGTCCAATCATGCCATTGCCCAGGTTATTAAGGAGGCTATCAAGGCCAAGGAGTCAGGCACGAAAAAGGTCATTCTCTTCAATCTAAGCGGTCACGGTCTTCTTGATCTGGGTTCCTATGAAAAATATTTTTCAAATGAACTTCAGGATTATGTCCTGGAGGATAGTGTCTTAAAGGATTCTGAAAAGATATTCGAGTCATTCCCGAAACCGAAGATACTGAAAAGTATTTAGTCTTTAATAGGCTGCTTCTCTTTGATAAATCCTGATACTGCCGAATGCTTGAATTTGGAGAGCGCGAATTTTTTGGTTTTTGATTAATTCGAGAAGCGCGACAAAGGTAACAATGAATTCAAATCGAGTGATGGAGCCGGAAAATAAATCATCAAAAAGGACATATTCAACATCTCTTAGTTTTTCCAAAATCTCAATCATCTTATCTTTGAGAGAAATTTTTTCCCGGGTGAAGTCAAGAAGCTTTTCCTGCGTTTCCACTTTTTTCAAAATTTCCCGCAAAGCCTCCATAAGATCAAAAAGGCTTGCCTCGATGTCTTCACCCCCCTCCCCTTCCTCAATCTCCTCGTTCGCTGAGCGCGCGAAAACATCTCTTCCCAGGATTTCTTTGCTGCCGAGTTGTTCAGCGGCTTGTTTAAATTTCTGGTATTCCAGTAACCGCTGGACCAATTCATCCCGCGGGTCTTCGCCGGTTTCTTCCTCAGATAAATCCGTTTGCGAAGGAAGAAGCATGCGTGACTTTATATAGGCCAGGGTGGCGGCCATAACCAGATACTCGCTCGCGATATCGAGGTTCAGCTCTTGCATCAAATCCAGATATTCAAGGTACTGCGCGGTAATAAGCGCGATAGGGATATCGTAAATATCTACTTCATTGGCCTTGATAAGATGAAGGAGAAGATCGAGCGGACCTTCAAACGCGGGGAGATGAAACAGCAGACCTTGAGAAGTTTCTTCCATATTGTCAGATTCCCATTGCCTCTCGGGCTTCCTTTAAATTTCGCCGGGCAATACCTTGTGCCCGCTTATTTCCTTCAGCCAAGATTTCGTCAATCGCTTCCCGGTGCCCGGCATAGTATTCACGCCGTTCTTGAATCGGAGCGAGAAATTCCACGAGATGGGGAGCGAGTTTCTTTTTGCATTCCACGCAGCCGATTTTAGCAACGCGGCAGTCGCGATTAATCATAGCCACATCATCGTGATGACTGTAAAGCTTATGAAGGGTAAAAACATTGCAGATATCAGGATTTCCCGGGTCGGTTTTACGCTTCCGATTAGGGTCAGTGAACATCTGAGAGACCTTCTCTTTAATTATTTCCGGAGGGTCGGAAAGAAAAAGAGCGTTGTTATATGATTTGCTCATTTTCCGGCCGTCGATACCGAGAATCTTAGGAGTCTCGGTTAATAAGGCATCCGGGAGCGGAAAAATTTCCCGATAAAGAAAATTAAAGCGCCGGCCAATTTCCCGGGTAAGTTCCAGATGAGGGACCTGATCAATCCCCACCGGGACTTTGTGAGCTTTATAAATCAAAATATCCGCGGCCTGGAGCACCGGATACCCCAAGAATCCGTGGGTGTGAATGTCTTTATCCTTCAGCTCCTGCTCCTGTTCCTTATAGGTGGGATTTCTTTCCAGCCATGAAAGCGGCGTGATCATGGAAAACATGAGATGCAATTCCGCGTGTTCAGGGAGGCTTGACTGGATAAAAATGGTGCTCTTCGGAACGTGGATGCCCAACGCGAGCCAGTCAATGACCATATCATGGATGCTTTCCTTGATGATTTGGGGGTGCGCATACTCGGTGGTTAACGCATGCCAGTCAGCCACAAAATAAAAACATTCATAGGTATCCTGGAGGGGGACCCAGTTTTTTAGCGCCCCATAATAATGTCCTAAATGAAGTTTTCCGGTCGGCCGCATTCCGCTGACCACTCGTTGCTTGCTGCTCATTTTCTTTTTCCTGTTTCGAATTATTATCCTAAAAATAACATCGATAAAAAGGCCATTATTCCGTAAAGAAAGTTCATCACTTTAAAAGGATTGAGCATAATTAAAAAGATCACAATAAAAAATCCCCACGGCTCTATTTTCCCCAACGTTTGCGCCTGATGATCCGGAAGAATGCCCATCATAACCCGTCCCCCGTCCAACGGCGGAATGGGAAGAAGGTTAAAAACACCCAGGATCACGTTTATTTGCACACTTTTAATAAGCATGAGAAGCAGGGGAACTAAAAGCCAGGCCGCGATTCCGGCGCCGGCAAATGTCTTCCCCTCCCTCAGAATAAAGGGATAAAGATCGGGATGAAGCCATAAGATAATTCGAAAAACAATTCCGCTCACTAATGCCAAGGAAAAGTTGGTACAGGGACCGGACAAAGCAACCCAGGCCATGCTTTTCTTTGGATTTTTAAAGTAACGCGGGTTGACAGGCACTGGTTTGGCGTAACCGAAAAGTATCGGGAGCTTAGTAATAATCAAAACCAGGGGGATGATAATTGTTCCCCAGAGGTCAATGTGCCGGATTGGGTTGAGTGAAAGACGGCCAAGCATGCGTGCGGTGGGGTCCCCGAGCCGATTGGCAATAAAACCGTGCGCGGCCTCATGGAAGGTTACCGCAAAAACAAGGGGCAAAGCCCAAATGGCGATACTCTGAATAATATTCGCATGATCCATAGATTTTTTCTCTATTTAAAAAACCCTTCGTATATCCCTGGTCTTCGTGCTAACAAAGGGAAACGAGAGGGATTTCATTGTCTAAAGCTGGGGTAAAAGTGACCCTTCTTTTAACAAAGACTCGCGCTAAAGTCAATCTTAACCTAAAACAATTTTATAAAATTAATATATTTAAGGAGAAAATCAAAAAATTATCGAAAATGAGCTGGGTTATTTATAGAGTCGGAGGAATTTGGAAGTGCACCCTGATGAGTGATTGAGCGATATAGAGGTTATAGGGGAGGTACATTGGATTAAAAGATTTAACTCTCGTAAAGTGAATACGATTGCGATTATCTATTCGGTGTCCCCTTTTCGCTCGCCGGTCCTTTTCGAGAGCGGGCGGCCTTTCAGATCGAGGAACCCGAGTTTCTGAAAACGCAGGAAGAGTTCCCGGCAAACCCACGCATCGGTAGCGGCGTAAACGATTTGCTTCAATGTCAGCCGGTGACTGGCCCAGTTGGAAGTGGAGGAGCCTTTGGTGATGCGAAATCCGAGCAGTTGTCCAGCCAGACTGCGGAGGCCTGATTGTTTAATGCCTTGTTGTTGCGCCACGAGGCTCAGGTCAATGATGTTTTGAGGTTTAAACGGAAAAACCTTCTTGAGATTTTTGAAATCGTCCGCCAGACCGATGCCTGCCTTGATGAGCGCCGGATTTTCCAGCACTTCCACCAACGCGTCGGAAAATTCCATCCGTTTCAACTGAAACAGATAGACCACAGACGCGGTGGCAATTTGTACCAGGCAAGGCAGATGAAATTGACCTTTGCGGAACGTGGGCTTCGTTTCCGTGTCCAGCCCCACCACCTGTTCCCTCCGGATTACATGGATCGCTTGCTTCAAGTCCTGAGCCGACGCGACCATGCGAATCGTGCCTTCGTATTTCCTCACCGCCAACTGGCCGACTTCCTCTCGGGTCATGGTTTGGTATACCATGCCGAACTCCTCGTCTTAGTCCTTTTTCATAAAAACCTTTGTGCATTTTTTACAACGCTCGATTCCCGCACAATGATGTGGTATAACGCACCCGCACAGTATCACTCCGGCTTTCCGTGGCATACCAATTTCAATAGCTTACTAATAATAACATGCCAATCAATAAATCAATACCGTCCTCATGGGACAACTTTTTCAAGGGTAAAGCTCATTTATTTCCTCAATCATGTCGTGACCCCTCAGGGTGCAAGAGAAACTTTCTCCCACTTGCCGTTATTTAAAACATAGTGCTCCCTTTGATGAAGCCAGTCGAACCTTCCTTCCCAGAATTCTATTTTTTCAGGGACCAGGCAATACCCGCCCCAAGAGTCCGGACAGGGGATGGGTTTTCCCTTATAACGACTCTTGATCTGATTCACCTTTTCCACCAGCTCCTCCCTTCCCCGGATAATACTGCTCTGCGTGACTGCGGCCGAAGCAGCCTGGTTTTCCCGGTTGCGGGCTTTCCAGTAAGCCTCTGCCTCTTCACGGGAAAGCTTTAGGACCATGCCATCGATGCGGACTTGGCGCGGAGGAAAATGCCAGTAAAAAACTAAGACCGCCGACGGGTTGGCAGCCAACTCTTTCCCCTTTTTGCTTTCATAGTTTGTGTAAAAGGAAAACCCGCCTTGAGCAATCCCCTTAAATAGAACGGATCTGGCGGCAGGCCTGTTTTCTGGTGTTACCGTTGCCAGGGTGGCAATGTCAGGCCGGAGGAGGTTTGACCAGGGAAGGACTGCCGCAAGCAGCCGCCTGATAATCTGTATACCGCGTGAGATCACCCGTTTTTTCGGAAATAAGCCACCCCTACCCGTTTGGGCCTCCTCATACCATTTGAGAAATAGTGCTATGGGGTCCGGCGTTGCGGAATCATTCCTTTCCACATTGTCCTCAAAAAAACCTGATAGTGAACATTTACGGTGCTATGATAATTGCTAACGTGCTGCGGATCAGCGGCTGACGGACACGCGAGCTTGCTCGCGGGGACGGCTGTCCGCTGCAACCGCTTGATGGCCAGGCGCGAAGCG
>LQYC01000004.1_pt1 | contig 9764 bp, 8 predicted proteins | sample 661771 | NCBI WGS metagenome assembly LQYC01 (sample SAMN03483023, study PRJNA281117) | bioreactor metagenome | isolation source: benzene-degrading methanogenic enrichment culture from a contaminated... | place: USA: oil refinery in Oklahoma | collected 2011-05
TATGGCGGGATTGTCCTGATCACCGGCTCCTCCCGCCGGCGCCTTCCCCCGCAGAACCTCCACATCGTAATCGGCGACACCCTCGTATCGCACAACACCTCCCAGATGGTAGAGCAGGTAAGCGATCTCAAAAAAAAACATCCGGAGATTGTCAGCCACCTGCTCGATGCGATCGAGGGGGTGAGCCTGAACGCGATCCACCACCTCAACAACCCGCAGGAACTGGGCAGGTACATGGATATGAACCATGCATTGCTCGATGCCCTCGGGGTGGGTCACCCGGCGCTCTCGCGTCTCGTGCTTGCTGCAAGGGCGGCAGGTGCGTTTGGCGCAAAGCTGACCGGTGCGGGTGGCGGGGGATGCATGGTCGCTGTAACCCCAAAAGGGCTCAAGCACCGGGTGGCAAAGGCAATCGAGGCATGCAATGCCCGGGCGATCGTGACCGGTATCGACACCGAAGGTGCACGAAAGGAGAAACATGTCTGACCGTGTAATGCTCAAGCTTGGCGGGAGCGTGATCACCGACAAGAGCGGCGACTGTGCGATCAACCATGCGCAGGTCGCTGACATTGCACTGGCAGTGGCAGAAAACCCGGTACCGGGCCTGGTAATCGTGCACGGCGCCGGCTCATGCGGCCATCCGGAAGCAAAGCGGTATCATCTCGACCGCGGTGCAAACGCGGGGCATGCGGAAGGCATCGCGGTCACGCACCATGCGGTTGCCCGGCTGAATGATGCGGTAGTAGCAGCGCTGCAGGGGCATGGCGTGGAGGCGCTGGGAATCCACCCGCTTCATGTCGCGTTTGCAGATAACGGGAGGCTGGTCGCATTCGAGAAGCGGCAGCTTGAAAAAATGTTAACCCTCGGGATGGTTCCGGTGATCCACGGCGATGTGGTGATGGACAAGTCCCGGGGCGCCTGCATCGTGTCAGGTGACCAGCTTGTGCGCTATCTCGCACCGCTGATCAGCATTGACCGTGTGGGGCTCGCCACCGATGTACCGGGAGTGCTGAATGGGGGGACGGTTGTGCCGGAGATTACACCGGCATCTGCCCGCGCCCTCGATATCGGCAGCTCGACATTTACCGATGTCACCGGTGGAATGAGAGGGAAGATCAATGAACTGCTCGACCTCGCGCGTGCGGGTGTCGGGTCTGAAATTTTCCATGTCTCACGCGTCCCCGATTTCCTTATCGGAAGGGACTGCGGCGGGACAAAAGTGAGAAAATAAAAAGGGAGGGAGACCATGGGAGACAAAAAACATTTTACATCGTCACGGAAGCTTGACCACCTGCGGATCTGCGCAGAGGAGGATATCGAGCGTGGCGATGCCGGTTTTTCCGACATACGGTTCGTACACAACGCGCTGCCGGAGTGCGATATGGCAGCGATTGACCGGCGCACTCGTTTTTTGTCCCGGACATTCTCATCTCCTCTTTTTATCTCTGCAATGACCGGCGGGCACCCGGAGACAAAAGAGGTGAATGCCAGGCTTGCGCGGGCAGCAGAGCGCTTTGGGATCGGCATGGGTGTCGGCTCCCAGCGGGCTGCCCTTGAAAACCCCGGCCTTGCCGACACATTCTCGGTGGTGCGGGATGAGGCGCCGCATGCGTTTCTTGTGGCAAACCTCGGCGCCGTCCAGCTCCGCGACCATGGCATCGAATGGGCGGAGCAGGCTGTCGCGATGATCGGTGCAGATGCAATCGCAATCCACCTTAACTTCCTGCAGGAAGCAATCCAGCCGGAAGGAGACCATAACGCGGCCGGATGTCTCGATGCCATACGGGCGCTCTGCAAGGACACAAAGACGCCGGTGATTGTGAAAGAGACCGGTTCCGGTATCTCGGCAGAGACTGCGCGGAAGTGTCGTGGTGCGGGAGTTGTAGTACTTGATGTAGGCGGGGCAGGCGGGACGTCGTGGGCTGCGGTAGAAAGTGTACGGGCAAAAAAGAACCGGAACCCTGCAGACAGGAATAAAATGGCCCTCGGCGAGGACTTTGCAGACTGGGGGATCCCCACGGTTGTGAGCCTGTGCGAAGTGCTGGCGTCCCCGGGTTCAGTAATTGCATCAGGAGGCATACGTAGTGGTCTGGACATGGCAAAAGCGCTCGCGCTCGGGGCCGACCTCTGCGGGATGGCGCTCCCGCTCCTTCCCGCCGCTCTTGAAAGCGACGAGGCGCTCGGACAAAAGATCGATGCGGTTCACCGGCAACTGGATGCTGCAATGTTCCTTACAGGATCAGCCCGCGTCACAGACCTTAGGAAAGCGCGGATGTTTGTCACCGGAAAGACCCGGCAGATGATCGACAGGGATAATCCGGCGGGCATCAGGAAATAATTTTTAAATTTTTTTTATTCACACACAACAAAACGAGAACAGGAGACAGTATACATGGATATCGAGATTATCGCAGTGGGCGGGTATGATGAAGTCGGGCGGAATATGACCGCCGTCCGCTGCGGAAAGGAAATTGTCATCTTTGACATGGGACTCCGCCTGGATCAGGTGATGATCCACGAAGACGCGGAGATCGAGAATATGCACTCCCTTGACCTGATAAAGATCAAGGCGATACCGGACGACACGATGATGAACTCGGTCGAGGGGACCGTGAAAGCGATTGTCTGCACCCATGGGCACCTTGACCATATCGGTGCAATCCCCAAACTGGCGCACAGGTACAACGCGCCGATCATATCAACCCCGTACACCACCGAGCTGATCCGCCAGCAGATATCGGGCGAGCAGAAATTCGGGGTCAACAACAAGCTCTTCCCGCTGAAGTCCGGGCAGCGGTACACGCTCTCGCAGACACTGGTGCTTGAGTTTGTGCGGATGCAGCACTCGATCATCGATACGGTGGTCGCGGTGCTCCACACCCCGCACGGCGCGATTGTTTATGCGCTGGACTTCAAGCTGGACCGGACCCCGGTGATCGGTGAACCGCCGGACTTTGCGCGGCTCCGGCAGATCGGGAAGGAAGGAGTAATCGCCCTGATTGTGGAATGCACCAACATCGAACGGTCAGGAAGGTGTCCCAGCGAGAGGATTGCCCGCAACCTTGTGCGGGACACAATCACGAGTTACGAGGACGACAAGAATGCAATCCTTGTTTCCACATTCTCCTCCCATATCTCGCGTGTCAAAACCATTGCGGAATGCGCCCACGAGATCGGGAGAAAACCGGTGCTCCTTGGCAGGTCGATGGAGCGGTACTCGGTAACTGCCGAGCAGATGAAGCTTGTTTCGTTCCCGTCTACGACCAGCGTCTTTGGCAACCGGCGCACCGTCGACCGGACAATGCGAAGGATGATGAAGGAGGGAAAGGAAAAATTCATGCCGATTGTCACAGGCCACCAGGGCGAACCCGGTTCGATCCTGACCCGTGTCGCCACGGGAGACACTCCCTACCTGCTTGCCAAAGGAGACAAGGTCGTTTTCTCGGCAAACGTCATCCCCAACCCGATGAACTTCGGGCAGCGGTACATGATCGAAGCGCACCTGAAACTTGCGGGAGTGCGTATATTTGAAGACCTGCATGTCAGCGGCCACGCGTACCGCGAAGACCACTACGAGATGGTCCAGATACTCAACCCGCAGCATGTCATCCCTGCGCACGGATCCATGAAAATGACCGCGAGCTATGCGGACTTTGCATCGGACATGGGGTACACGCTCCATTCTGACCTGCATATGCTCAGGAACGGGCAGCGCCTCAAACTGAACTAGGGGAATTGTGCCATGGAGCTTGAACCTTACCTTTCATCCGTCGCAGAACAGATAAACCACATGATTGACCGGTATTTTACCTGCCGGGTCGGTGAGCTGAACATGGCATCCGCACATCTCCTCGCTGCCGGGGGAAAGAGGCTGCGCCCCGCGGTTGTCATGCTTGCAGCGGATGCGGTGAAGCCCGGGAGCTCCTATGATATTATGCAGGCGGCTCTCGCGCTCGAGCTCACGCATACCTTCACCCTCATCCATGACGACATCATGGACGACGATTCCCTGCGGCGGGGAGTGCAGACCGTTCATACCAGATGGGACGTCCCGACCGGTATTCTGGCCGGCGATGTCCTCTATGCCCGTGCATTCGAGTTCATCTGCCTTTCGAATGCCGATGGCAATGCAAAGGCCCGTGCGGTATCGATGCTTGCCCGCGCCTGTGCCGATATCTGCGAGGGGCAGCATATGGACATGTCGTTTGAGAGGCGGGACGATGTGAACGAGTACGAATATATGGAGATGGTCAAGAAGAAGACCGGCGTCCTGTATGCAGCAGCTGCAGGGATCGGGGCGATCCTTGGCGGCGGCAACGCACAGCAGACAAAAACGCTCTATAACTTCGGGCTCAACACCGGAATCGCGTTCCAGATCCAGGACGATCTCATCGATCTTTTAACTTCTTCGGAAAAGAGCGGGAAAGACCGTGCCTCCGATCTCCGCGAAGGAAAGCAGACGCTTATTTCAATCAAGGCGAGGGAAAAAGGGGTCGATCTTTTAAAATACAAACGCGACCTCACGGATGCTGATATCGAAGCGGCAATCCGGGAGCTCACCGACGCAGGTGTTATTGCCGATGTCAGGAAGGTTGCAGCAGACCTTGTCGCCGACAGCAACAGGCACCTAGCGCTCCTCCCCCCGACACAGGAACGCCAGCTCTTAATGGACATCGGCGAATTCTTTGTGACACGGAGTTTCTAGATGGCAGGGCAGGAGCCAAAGGAGTTGCTCTTGTGCTGTGCGCTCCAGAACGCGGTGAAGCATGGCGGGGTCCCACAGGCAGGTGCCGTTATCGGTATGGTGATGGGAGCCCACCCTGAACTGCGGAGCCGGGCAAAGGAGATTTCCACGCTTGCCCGGGAAGTGATCTCAGAAGTTGCAGGGCTTACCCCGGGTGAGAGGGTGGCAAAACTGCAGGCGCTTGCCCCGGACATGTATGCAGCGCTCTCTGAGAAGCACGAACGCAAAAAAGTCCTCCCGGACCTTGAGGGAGCGGAAAACGGCGTCGTCATGCGGTTTGCGCCCAACCCCTCCGGGCCGCTCCATATCGGGCATGCACGGGCCGCGGTGCTCAACGACGCGTACGTGAAGCAGTACGGCGGCAGGTATATCCTTCGTATTGAAGATACCGACCCCAAGCGGGTTGACCCGGAAGCGTACGATACGGTGAGAGAAGATATAGCATGGCTCGGCCTTGGCATCACCGAAACGGTTACACAGAGCGACCGGCTGCCGCTCTATTACGACCTCTGCAGGCAGCTGATCGAGACGGGTGGGGCATATGTCTGCACGTGCGACAACGAGCGCTTTAAGGAACTTAAAGGGGCAAAGACCGCCTGCCCGTGCCGGGGGCATTCTGCTGAAAAGAACCTGATACTCTGGGAGAAGATGCTCGATCACACCTTCCGCGAAGGGGAAGCGTCTGTCAGGGTAAAGACCGATCTTCACCACCCCGACCCGGCGATGCGGGACTTCCCTGCGTTCCGTATCCTTGACTCCCCGCCGCACCCGAAGGTAAAAGCACATGTCTACCCGCTCATGAACTTCTCGGTTGTTGCCGATGACCATCTCCTCGGTGTAACGCACGTGATCCGGGGAAAAGACCACATAGCAAACACCCGTCGGCAGCGTTTCATCTACGACCATTTCGGCTGGAAGGTGCCCGTGTACCGGCACTATGGCAGGATGGGAATCGAGGGTGTTGTGCTCTCCACTTCGCAGATGCGGCTCGGTATAAAGGAGGGGACCTATACCGGCTGGGACGACATCCGGCTCGGCACGCTCCGGGCGCTCGCCCGCCGCGGGATCTCGCCGGAGGCAGTGAAGAACGCGATGCTTGCAATCGGGATTGGCGAGACTGACATCTCGTTCTCCTGGGACAACCTGTACGCGGAGAGCAGGAAACTTGTCGACCCTGTCGCGAACCGGTACTTCTTTGTGCCCGGCCCGGTATCAGTGACAATTAAAGGAGCGCCGGACCACACTGCTCATGCGATGCTCCACCCTTCTGATCCTGCACGCGGGGTGCGGACGCTTGTGTTCACCGGGACGGTGCTGCTCCCCAAAGCGGAGATCTCTTTTACAATGGCGATGGTAAGGCTCAAGGACCTCTTCAATGTGAAGGTCAAATGGAATGGTGGAATCCCGAAGATGGAGTACGCGGGCGATGCGCTCGCGGAAGCACGGGCGGCAAAGGCGCCGATTATCCAGTGGCTGCCGGCACAGGGCTGCATCCCGTGCACGCTCGTCACTCAGGACGGCGAACAGCAGGGCATGTGCGAGCCGGCTGTGCGGCAGGAGCTCGGGAAGGTTGTGCAGTTCGAGCGCGTCGGGTTTGCACGGGTCGATGCGGTCTCAACCACCGGTGTCGTTGCGTATTTCACACACAAGTGATACTCTAAATGGAGCGGCTGGAAAACGGGTCATCCCCCCATCCCATTCCAGGTACATCCCCAGTATACGGCTGGGCATTCGACCGTATTATTACCCGGTGCGACACAAATACCGGGTGGAATTTTCCCGATCTTCCGGGGAGATATGATACAGGTATGAACGATAGTCCCCTGCAACCGGCCGAGGATACGCATGTCACGGCTGCCGCAGGTGCAGCGGCGCCGTCACCGGATGGCGCACCGGATGGTTTCGTGCCGGTGCTCAAGGCGTACGCGGACCTCACCCGCATCCACTTCTTCTTTGCGTGGCCGCTCCTGTTCTGTTCTGGGCTAATGCTCGCGGCTGCCGCCTATGGGACATTCTCGTGGTGGCTGCTTTTCAAGGGAGCATTAATCGGGTTTTTCGGGTTTGAAGCCGGGCTGGTGCTCAACGATTACATTGACCGGGACTATGACCGCCGCGATATCGAGAATTACCGGCTCACAAAATACTGGCGGCTCTTTGGGAACCGCCCGATTCCCGCCGGTTTCGTAACCCCGCAGGCGGCATTCCGGTTGTTCGCGCTGCTCTTTGTTACGACCTTGTTTTTGGTAGCGACCCTCCCGTTTCCCAACTGCCTCTTTGTCTTTGCCATCATGCTCTTCTCCTACGCGGCCGAGGTGTTTTACCAGATAAAAAAGCGACACCAGTCGTTTCCGGTCTCCCAGCTTGTCGGGCGCATGGACTTCGCGCTCTTTCCTGTCGCCGGATACCTCTGTGCAGGATACCCTGACGGAACTGCGCTTGCCTATTTTGTCTTCTTCTACCCGTTTGCAATGGCGCACCTTGGCGCAAACGACTTAATCGATATCGCAAACGACCGTGCCCGTGAGCTCAGGACGATCCCCCTGCTCTACGGGATCAACGGGACGGTATACTGGATCGCCGGTTTCACTCTCCTGCATGCCGTTGCCGCGGCGCTCATGTTCCACCAAATCGGCACGATAGCCCGGGGGGGCATCCTGATCGGGCTGTTCCTGATGGGGGCAGCAAACGTGGTGATCCTGCAGAACAGGGACCCGGACACTGCAATGAAGGTGCTGCCATTGTTTCACATTACAATGGTGATCTATGCGGGTTCGCTTATTCTGGACTCCGCAATCCGGATCGGGTTGTTCTGACCGGGTATGCCAAGGCGTGTTCGATGCCGTTATGGTGTTTTGCGACAGAAAGTGTTGATAACGGTTTGCCGACCCGGAGGAATCATTCATGAGTGCCATCACCATCCGACCGGAAATCCCTGCTGACATCCCTGCCATTTTCAATGTGAACCTCAGGGCATTCGGGCAACCTGCCGAAGCAGAGCTGGTCAATGCATTGCGACGTGAGGGGGATTTCATTCCTGAACTCTCAATGGTTGCGGTTGACGGCGGGATTATTGCAGGGCATATCCTTTTTCCGCCGATCTCCATTGATTCACCTGCCGGACGGGTCCCCGCACTCGCCCTTGCGCCGATGGCGGTGCTCCCGGAGTACCAGCACCGTGGGATCGGCTCGCAGCTAGTACGGCACGGGCTTGCGGCGTGCAGGCGGCTCGGGCACCATATTGTGGTCCTGGTCGGCCACCCGGATTACTATCTCCGGTTCGGCTTTATGCCGGCCCGCAGGTATGGTATTGAAGCACCGTTTCCCGTCCCGGATGAAGCGTTCATGGTTCTGGGGCTGGACGAAGGGGCGCTTGACGGGATACGCGGGACGGTACGGTACCCGGGCGGGTTTGACGCGGTCTCCGGGCAAGGAAAATGAACGGAAGGGATCATTCCGGCCAGTACAGAAAGAGTCTTTCATTCCCTGCCCGCGTATCCCGGTATATTATCACAGAGGCTATACGTTTCCCCTCCCCATCTATCTTTAACGATCGATCCATATGGCAGGTTTGAGCCCCCCAGATCTTGAAAAGTATCTTGCAGGTTTTGTGAGCCCGGCACCCAAAAAAGTCCCGACCCGGGCGGGCACGGTTACCTGTGGCGGGCAGGCTGTACCTTGTTATAGCAACGAGTTCTGGACAGCGGGACAGCGGCAGGCATGCTCGATCCACGAGATCTCCTATCGCGCCTGTTTCAAACCCCAGCTCCCCCGGTTTTTCATCGGGTTACTGACCAAAAGAGGCGATACCGTGTACGACCCGTTTTCCGGGAGAGGGACAACAGTCATCGAAGCGGGGCTCCTTGGCCGCAATGTTATTGCAAATGACGCAAACCCTCTTTCCAGAATCGTGACCGAACCCCGGTTCTTTCCCCCGCAGATCGTGACAGTTGAGGGGCGGCTGCGTGCGATCCCCCGCAACACAGGAAATGATTCTGTCGACCTTTCGATGTTTTATCACCCAAGGACCAAACGCGAGATTATCGCGATCCGGGAGTACCTGTGCGGGAAACGGGAGCAGGGATCAGAAGATATGGTTGACCGGTGGATCGCGATGGTTGCGACCAACCGGCTGACCGGGCATTCGTCAGGGTTCTTTTCCGTCTACACTCTGCCGCCCAACCAGGCAGTATCGCGGGATAGCCAGAAACGTATCAATACGCAAAGAAAACAGGTGCCGGAGTACCGGGACACGCACCGTCTGGTTGAAAAAAAAACAAAGAGCCTCTTGCGCACACTGACAACTCCCCGTACACGCGCCCTGAAAACTGCCGGAAAACGGGCAAGGTTCCTGACCTGCGACGCACGGGAGACTCCTGAAATACCTGATAATTCTGTGCAGCTCACGGTTACATCCCCCCCGTTCCTTGACATCGTGCAGTACCGTGATGACAACTGGCTCCGGTGCTGGTTCAATGGTCTTGAAAGCGATGCAATAGGAAAGGCTATCACGATGGCGCGGACGGTGGATGGGTGGAAATCGGTCATGGGAAAGGTGTTTGATGAACTATACAGGGTCACAGCGCCCGGCGGGTGGGTGGCATTTGAAGTCGGCGAGGTGAGAAAAGGGACAGTACGGCTTGAAGAGCACGTCGTCCCGATCGGGATGAGTGCCGGATTTTCCTGCAAAGCGGTGATGATCAATGCACAGGCATTCACCAAGACTTCCCATATCTGGGGTGTGGATAATATGGGCTGTGGCACCAACACGAACCGGATCGTGGTGTTCAGAAAAGAGCCCTGATCCGGTTTTGCCGTTTTCCGATCATAATTTTAATAAAAAAACCCTTATATTAATACAACTTGGGTTTTTTCAAATGGTTGTTTCCGACAGCCGGAGCAAACGGTCACAAGAAGAACCCGCAGGTTCTTTGAATTGTCGAACCACGAAGTGGTGAGACTGGAGAAGAACTCATCAGAGTTCTTCGAATTGCCGAATATCGGAGAGATGAGACACGAGAAT
>LQYC01000081.1_pt1 | contig 9665 bp, 12 predicted proteins | sample 661771 | NCBI WGS metagenome assembly LQYC01 (sample SAMN03483023, study PRJNA281117) | bioreactor metagenome | isolation source: benzene-degrading methanogenic enrichment culture from a contaminated... | place: USA: oil refinery in Oklahoma | collected 2011-05
AATCCATATATCCCGAAGATTTTAATATCGATGTAATTTTTGCGATCGCAAGATTTACATCGGAATGTTAGAATATTGTTATGGCTGGGGTTAAAAGAAATACCGTAAAAACTATTTTGAGATATTTGCTTACGATGGGGCTGATCGCCGTGGCGGCGACAAATCCGAGGTTCGGTCCGTCGCTTTTGCGCGCGGCAATCCGGGATTATAAATATAAAAATAAATTTAAGAAAAATAATCCGAAAAATTTTTACAGCGCGTTTGCATATTTGCGAAAGAAGGGACTGATTCATATTGAATATAAAGGCCAGCAGATGTATTTTTCGCTGACCGAGGAGGGTAAAAGGCGTGCCGGAAGATATAAGGTTGACGATCTTAAAATTGAGAAATCAAAGAAATGGAACGGCAAATGGCACATATTGATTTTTGACATAGAGGACAAGCAAAAAATAAAAAGAGAGGCATTGCGGGGGAAATTAAAAGAATTGGAATTGTACCAATTACAAAAAAGCGTTTGGGTTTACCCGTACAGCTTTGGAAAGCAAATCGGGCTTTTAAGGGATTTCTTCGGTTTGACGGACAAAGAGATGAAAATTATCATCGCCGATAGCATAGAAAATGATAAACCGATCCGCGATTTTTTCAAGGTCTGATATTTTCCAATCATTTTTAGCTTTTTGAAGTCAAAAATTTAAAAAACCATTCAGATGTAATTTTTGCGATCGCAAGATTTACATTGGAATGGTTGAGGATGAATCAGGTTATAAAAAAGATTTAATACGAAATAAAGTTATGTTCAAGCTATGAAAACAAATGAGATTTGGGTTAAATCGGCGCTGACAAAATCTCGGTTACCAGATGCGGATTGGGTGGTTAATCCGTATATCGGTTGCGCTTTCGGTTGCAAGTATTGTTATGCGGCGTTCATCGGCCGCTGGAAACATCCGGATGAAACTTGGGGCGAATTTGTTGATATAAAAACCAATGCGCCGGATATTTTGAAAAATGAACTGGAAAAATCAAATAAAAAATTTCAAAGCAAAGATTTTGGTTCCATATTTTTTTCGTCGGTGACCGACCCTTACCAAGGCGCAGAAAATAAGCATAAAATTACTCGGAATTGCTTGAAAGTTTTGGCAGAATTCGGCTATGAGGGTAAAATTTCAATTTTAACCAAATCGCCGTTAGTTTGCCGAGATATTGATATTTTTAACAGCTTCAAGAATGTAGAGGTTGGTCTGACGGTAACTTCGCTTGACGATAATGTGGCGCGATTTTTGGAAGGCAACGCGCCGCCGGTGTCCTTGCGGATAGATGCTTTGAAAACATTGCATGACTCCGGAATTCCAACCTATGCGTTTGTCGGGCCGCTTTTGCCTTATTTCACCGCAAGAATCGATAAGCTTGAGGAGATTTTCAGCGGTTTGAAGAATGCCGGCGTAGATAGGGCGTATATTGAACATATCAATTTATCGTCCAAAATCAGAGATCGACTTTTTAATCATTTGGCGAAAACTCCGGATTTGATTCCGTATTTTAAAAAAGCGCAAACTGACGATTATCGCAAAAATTTGGAAAGAGCAATCTATCCGCTGGCGGAAAAGAATGGCGTTAAGATTATCGGCGGAAAGGTGATATTGCATGGCCGTTAAAAATTGAACCGATGTAATTTTTGCGATAGCAAAAATTACATCGTAATTATCAAATATTTTGATTTATGGTTATGACATTTAAACAAAAAGTTTTTGCCGCGGTTAAAAAAATTCCCCGGGGTGGGACATTGAGCTATAAACAGGTGGCCGAAATGGCGGGAAGTCCTTTGGCCTGCCGGGCGGTGGGAAATATTTTGCGTGCCAATTATGATCCGGCGATTCCCTGCCACCGGGTTGTCCGATCCGACGGCAAAACCGGCGGTTACAACCGCGGCGCGGAAGCGAAGAAAGAAATATTAAAGTCGGAGTGTGGATTTTGCAGGGGCGTTCCGTGTAATCGCCCGGATTGGCATTTCAACGCGGGCGAAAACATGGTTTCGCCCCTACGAATTGGTGCGCGCGATGGCAACGCCGATGACTTTCGCCGCGCCCGCGCGTGATAGGACGCGGGCGCATTCGTTGATGGTCGCTCCGGTCGTAATCACATCGTCGACGATGAGCACCGGTTTATTTTTGAAAGGAGCGTTGTTCGCGCAAGCAAACGCTTCTTTTATATTTGTCAGGCGTTCGGCTTGTCCCAGATCGGCTTGATTTTTTGTTTCCAAAACCCGCGCCAGACAATTTCCCGCGACCGGAGCATCCAAAAGGCGGCCAAGTTCGCGGGCGATAATATCGGCTTGGTTGAATCCGCGCCAGCGCAATCTTTTTTCGGCCAGCGGCACGGGCACGATAACAAATTCGCGAAGATTAAAATTTTGTTCGGCGAGTTTGAAATGGCCGGCGATCAGTTCGGCCAGCGGGCATGCCAATTCTTTGCGGAAGGGCTCGTATTTCAATCCGCGGATCATTTTTTGGACATACTTGTTTTCATAGCCGCAGGCCGCGAAAATATCGGCCAGATATTTATGATTCCGGTCGGGCCGATGCACGCGGGAAATATCAAACAGCGTTTGGCAATCGGCGCAAAGAAGATCGCCGTATCTTTTGCAGATAAAACAGCGCGTCGGAAAAAATATTTCTTTGGCTTGTCCGCCGATGCTTTTCCACAGACTGTTTCTTTTGTTTTGCATTTGGTTGTATGATATAATTATAATATGTAATTCAAAATGGAAAATCAAAATGCGCATCGCATTTTAAGATATAAAATTTTTTAATCTGATTTTTCATTTTTCCCGCCATTGCGGGATGCGCGCGGGGCGCAGATATTTAATTTTTAAATTTTTTCCCGTGTTGCCAAAACTTTTCGCGAAAAAATTTTTAGGCATCGATATCGGCACTTCGTCGATCAGGTTGGTGGAACTTGAGAAATCCGGCCAGGTGTTTGGTTTATCCAATTACGGCCAGATAGATATTGATCAGATCGAGAGCGACATCCCCAAACTGTCAAAGAGGGCGGTGTCGGTTTTTTCCACCGGCGAAATCGCGGAAATGATTCAGGCCGTATCGGCCGCCGCCAAGATTCACACGCGGCAATGCGCTTTTTCCATTCCGGATTTTTCAACTTTTTTCACCGCTTTTTGTTTGCCGCCGATGACCAAAAAAGAACTTCCCGAGGCGGTGATGTATGAAGCGCGCCAGCACATTCCCTTGCCGGTGGAGAGCGTGAATATCGATTGGCAACTGGTCGGAGGCGTACCGGGATCGTCCGAAAAACTGGAAGTTACCGTGGCGGCCATACCCAATGAGATTATCGCCCAATACCGCGAAATTGCCGCGAAGGCAAAATTGGAAGTGGTGTTGATGGAAGCGGAGATGTTTGGTTTGGCCCAAGCTTTGGTCCCCAAAAAAGAAGAGCGTTGCGTTTGCCTCATTGATATCGGCTCTCAAAGCACGGTTTGCAGCTTGGTTGAAAAGCAAATATTGAGATATTCCCACAGTTTTGACCGGGGAAGCGGTTATTTGACCGATGAGCTTGTGCGGCGCTTGCCGGTAAACCATGAAGTTGCGATAAGAATCAAAGAAAATTACGGGTTGAAAATGATTTCCATGATTGAACCGGGAATCAGGGAAAGGGTCAAGGCCGACTTTCGCGACGCGCTGTTGCCGATTTTTCGGGAAATCGAAACAATGTTTGGCAGTTATCGGAGATTTTCCAATTCCGAAGTCGTTAAAATAATACTTTCGGGAGGTATCGGCGCGAATATGGAGATAAAAGATATTTTTGCCGATTATTTTAAGAAAGAGGTCGAGATCGCCGATCCGTTCAAAAACATTGATCATTCGGCCGCGATTGAAAAAAATTTGAAGAGTATCGGTCCGGTTTACGCGGTTGCGGCCGGGATGGCCCAACGAGGATTGGAATTTTCCAAACGGCGCAAAAAATAATTTGGCAGTCGCGCCCGATTTTTGGCGGTCCGGCGATTCATCGCAATTAATTTTTATAAATTACTTTGAATTACGAAATCATTAAATTCAAATATTGTTGAAGGGGTTTAACCCTTGCGATTATCCCTCGCGAAAGCCTCGGGACAAGCGCGAGGGATAGGCCTCGAATACAAAGCGTTTCGTGATTCAAGAAAATTATTTTTAAAAATATGGATATATCAACTAAAAAAAAATCAGGATTTTCTTTGGAAAACGCGGCATTTTATATTTCGCTGCTGTTGTTCGCGGCGGTTGTCGGCGGATTTTTTTACTTGGGCCATCTGATTACCCAAAAAGAAGGAGAGTTTGCCGAAGCCAGTGTTCAAGCCGCCAAAATAAAAACCGAGGGACAAAAGAATTTGGAAGACAAGATGTTGCTTTTCCGGCAGAAGTTGGATGATTTTTCCAATATTTTGGCCAATCGGAAAATCAGCACCGGATTTTTTGGCAAACTCGAAAGCGCGGTTCTGCCGGAAGTATATTTTTCCGATTGCGAGCTTGATTTGGATAAGATGACCGCCGGTCTTTCGGGCCACGCGGATAATTTTCAGGCGCTGGGGCAGCAAATAATGTTATTCGAAAATTCCAAAAACAATATTAAAAAAGTGAATCTCGGAAAAGTCGATATCAATAAAGAGGGAGGTATTGACTTTGATGTCAGTTTTGAAGTCGCTTCAGGCATGGTCGCTTCAAAGTGACCGGCTTGAATTTTCCTTCCAAAAAGTTGATTTTGCCGCGCGGCGGCAATAAAAAAATACATTGATGCCGGGGTATTAACCCCGCCATCAACCAAAGGATGTTTCCTTTGGAATCCTCATTCTTTTTGTCCCCCGCGGCAAGTTGACGGGGTATAAAAAGAATAAACTTAAAAATATAATATATTTCATATGTCAAGAAATTATTTGGAAGCGTTCGTGGTTACCGTTATCGCTTTGGCCTTGGGGTATTTTATGGTTTTGCCCAAATTCGGTGAATTGCAAAGCGTCAAGCAGAGATTGGAGGAGAAAAATGTCGAAATCCAAACCCGCCAAAATTATTTTGCCAGTCTGGAGAAAATGTCGGATGATTTGGACCGGCATTCGGACGGTTTGAAAAAAATGGAGACGGCCTTGCCGGCCAATCCCGATGTGCCGGCGTTCATGAATTTCGCGCAGGCGACCGCGATGCAGTCGGGGTTGATATTGAAAAGTATCGATTATTCCGGGCAGAACAAAATTTCGGACGCCATGACGCTGTCGGCCGAAGAATTTGTGGACGAAGAAGCCGCGCCGTCCGCTTATCTTTTGCGCGATTACGGCATTTCGGTGACACTTTCGGGAAGCTATGCCAATTTTAAGGATTTTCTGTCCCGGATTGAAAATTCCAGCCGCATGATCAAGGTGAATTCGGTTGGCGTGAGCACAGAAAAGGAATCATCTTCGGAAGAGCCGCGGTTCAAGGCCGATAAGACCGGAGAAACCGGCGAGGTTCTTGAATATACGGTGGAAATGAAGGCTAATTATTGCGAGCAGCCCTAAAGGTTCGTATTTTCTTTAATCTTTTCAATCAATAACCATTACTTAATATGGCAATTACTTTTGAAGAAAAAAACAATAATGTCAGAAATATCGCAATCGTCGCGGTAATCGCGGTATTTTTAATCGTGGCGGGAATTTTCGCGTGGAAATCAATTCAGGAACCGCCGGTTGTTAATTTGATTCCGGCGGAGAGCGCGATTCAAATCAGAACCGAGATATTGGACGATCCGCGGCTTGCCGCGCTGGAGCTGTTTCCCGAAATACCGCCGGCCGCCGCGCCGGCCGTCAGGGACAATCCTTTCGTAAAGAATAAGGCTCAATCGGCGACAAGCACATTCGTTCTTGAAAATCAACCGTCCGAAAATATCGCGCCATAACGGATTCGCGGCAAAGAAACCGCAGATTCAGTTTAATTTTTGAGTTGGAAAATGTCATTTTTAACCAAACAACTTATTATCAGTAAAGCAATCACCCAGGAGCAAGCGGTCGCGATTGAAACGGATTTAAGAAATAATCCCGCCAAAACCGAAGAAGAATTGTTATTGTCGAGCGGGTTGATTGAAGAAGGAAAGCTGTTCGAATTGAAAAGCCAGGTTTTGGGCATGCCTTTTGTTTCCAGTCCGCCCGAGGATCTTTCTTTGGAAGTGTTGCAAACCATTCCCGAGGAAACCGCCAAATTCTACCGGATGATACCTTTGGGCGAAAAAAAATCCGAGGTTACCGTCGGTATGGTTTATCCCGAAGATTTGAAGGCGCAGGAAGCGCTCAAATTTCTGGCGCGGAAAAATGATTTTGCCTACCAGGTGGTTTTGATAACGCCAAAAATATTCAATGCCCTTTTGGGAAAATACCGCGATTTAAAAAAAGAAGTCGGCAAGGCGCTGGAAGAGTTCAGGGAAGAGGAAGAGACCGAAACGGATACTTCGCGCCGTCCGCAGTTTGAAACGATGTCGAATGTTGAGGACGCGCCGATCGCCAAAATCGTGAATGTTGTTTTGCGCAACGCGCTTGACGGAGCGGCGTCGGATATTCATATCGAGCCCAGCCGCACCAAATTGCGGGTGCGTTTTCGGGTGATGGGCGAGCTTTATTCTTCGATATTTTTACCGTTGAACATTGCCAACGCGGTGTTGGCGCGCATCAAAATAATGTCGAATATGAAAATTGACGAGAATCGCGTGCCGCAGGACGGCCGTTTTTCAATGAAGATTGATTCCAAAAATATTGATTTTCGCGTGTCCACGCTGCCGACGGCTTTGGGGGAAAAAGTGGTAATGAGAATCCTTGATCCGGATGCCGGATACAAAACATTCGAAGATTTGGGGCTTGACGGGAGGAATCTTGAACTGGTCAGAAAGGCGATTGATGAACCGTTCGGCTTGATTTTGGTTACCGGCCCCACCGGATCGGGCAAGAGCACGACTCTTTACGCGGTTTTGCAGGAAGTCAACAGCGACAAGATCAATATCATCAGTTTGGAGGATCCGGTGGAATATTTTTGCGACGGCGTGAACCAATCGCAAGTCCGGCCGGAGATCGGTTTTGATTTCGCTTCCGGTTTGCGCAGTATTTTGCGCCAGGATCCGGATGTGATTATGGTTGGTGAAATCCGCGACGAAGAAACCGCGCTTTTAACGATTCATTCGGCATTGACCGGCCATTTGGTGCTGTCAACGCTCCATACCAATGATTCTTTGGGCGTGGTGCCGCGCCTCGTTGATTTGAAAGTGCAATCATATTTAATTCCTTCGACCCTTACCCTGGCGCTGGCTCAGCGTTTGGTGCGGCGGCTTTGTCCGGATTGCAAGAAAAAAGTCGAAGCAAAAGGGTTTTTAAAGGAAAAAATTATTGATGAGTTCAAGGATATTCCGGCCGCGTCGCGGGTTGATGTCGAATTGGGGGATCCGATCTATATTTGGGAGCCGGTTGGCTGTCCCAAATGCAATCGACAGGGATTTTCGGGCCGGGTTGGTATTTTTGAAACGCTGGAAATGACTCCGGAATTGGGCGAAATAATATTAAAAGACCTTTCCGGAACCGCGCTTAGCGCGGAAGGAAAACGCCAGGGGATGACAACGATGCGCCAGGACGGAATTTTAAAGGCTTTAAGAGGAGTGACCACGATTGAAGAAGTTTTGAAAGCGACCGAAGAAGACGCGGTGCCGGTGGTGATCGAACCCAAATCGTAATTTCGATTTTTCTTTCCATTGTTTCGCCGAATGCGCTATACTTATATTAATTGGATGGCCGCAAATAAAAAATATGCCGATAAAAAATAACGAAAAAAATAACGAAGGAAAAAGAATTCTTGTCGTTGAAGACGATCCGTTTTTGTCCGATATTTACAATACCAAATTGAAACAAGGCGGATTCGATGTCGATTCGGCGATGACCGGAGAGGAGTGTTTGCAAAAACTGAATTCCAAGAATTACGATTTGATGCTGCTTGATATCGTATTGCCGCAACTGGACGGATGGGAAGTGATGGCGCGCGTCAGGGAAATGCGGCAGAAAAACCCGGATTCCGATCTTAATCGTTTGAAAATTATTATTTTATCCAACCTCGGGCAAAAAGAGGAGATTAAGAAAGGATTGGAGCTTGGAGCCGACGGTTTTATGATCAAGGCGCATTTCACTCCCAGCGAAATCGCGGAAGAAATAAACAAAACATTAAATATAAAATGAAATTGAAGAATTGGTTCGGCGGACGGTTTTACCGAACCGATAATGTTAGATTCTCGGAGTTGAAATTTTGCCGAACGAAATTTTAACGATATATTTTTTCCCCGAATTTTGATTTTTGATATTTACATTTTAAATTCGCGATTATGGATTATTCCCAATTACTTGAAAAATTTCTCGCGGTTACGGTGCAAAAAGAAGCGTCCGATCTTCATATGTCGGCCGGATATCCTCCCATCATCCGCGTCAACGGCGAGTTGTGGGCGATTCCAAAAGAGCCCAATCTTTCGCCGCGCGACAGCCAGGGGCTGGCGTTTGCCATGATGACTCCCGAACAGCAGAACCAATTTTTGAAGTTCAAAGAAATCGATTTTTCCTACGCGTTTCAGGGCAAAGAGCGTTTCCGCACCAATATCTTTTTCCAGAAGGGATGCATATCGTGCGCTTTGCGGTTGATTCCGACCAAAATACGCACATTGAAAGAACTTAATCTGCCGCCGGTTTTGCAGAAATTCGTTGAAGCGGAACAGGGTTTCGTTCTGATCACCGGCCCGGCGTCGCACGGCAAGTCTACCACATTGGCGGCGTTTATCGACGCGATCAATCATTCGCGCTGCGATCATATAATTACCATCGAGGATCCGATCGAATACTTGTTTACCCCGGATGCTTCCGTGATCGAGCAAAGAGAGTTGAATTCCGACACCTATTCGTTTTCAATGGCGTTGCGGTCGGTTTTCCGCCAGGATCCGGATGTGATCATGATCGGTGAAATGCGCGATGTGGAAACGATTTCCACGGCGCTGACCGCCGCGGAAACCGGCCATTTGGTGTTCGCGACATTGCACACGAATTCGGCTTCGCAAAGCATCCACCGCATCGTTGATTCGTTCCCGGCCGAACAGCAGGCGCAAATCCGCGCCCAGCTTTCCTCTTCGCTTTTGGGAATTGTATCCCAGCGGCTGATTTTATCGAACAAAGGAGGCATGGTGCCCGCCTGTGAAGTGCTTTTCAATAATTTTGCCGTGGGCAATCTTATCCGTGAAAACAAAATTCACGAAATTCCGCTGGTCATCGAAACTTCTTCGAAGGACGGGATGATTTCGCTTAACAAATCGCTGGCCAATCTGGTGAAAAACGGCGACATTTCACTGGAAAAAGCGATATCGCATTCTTTGAATCCGCAGGAGTTGGAAGCGTTAATCTAAAAAATTCGAAGCACGAATGTCGAATATCGAAACAAATTTAAAATTCGAATGTTCAAATGTCCGAAACGAAATTTAAAATTCGTTTTAAAATTTCGAAATTTGAAACTTCAGATTTGTTTCGATATTCGATATTCGATATTCGAAATCTGAAATTATGAGGTTCGTATATCAAGCCAGGTTGAAAAACGGGGAAGTCAAATCCGGGGTGATGGAGGCTGATTCGGTGCAGACCGCGGCCGAGA
>LQYC01004395.1_pt1 | contig 9600 bp, 8 predicted proteins | sample 661771 | NCBI WGS metagenome assembly LQYC01 (sample SAMN03483023, study PRJNA281117) | bioreactor metagenome | isolation source: benzene-degrading methanogenic enrichment culture from a contaminated... | place: USA: oil refinery in Oklahoma | collected 2011-05
AGAAAGAATCATTATCGTTGATGAAGGTATTGATGAAGTTACCCCGGAAGCAGCAATGTGCTGCTGGGGACCTCTGTTTGCCTTTAGAGGCTAAGAAAAGAAGGGGGATATAAAAAGCAAGGAGACAGGAGTCAGAAGACAGGGGACAGAAGACAGAAGTCAGAAGACAGATGTAGGGGCACGGCGTGCCGTGCCCAGAAGCCAGAAGTCAGGAGTTTGGCAACCGCAGGCTTTAGCCTTCAGCCTGCGTTCTTCTCGGGGCAAGAGGGCATTTATAAAACGACAAAAGCAAAGGGTCATGTCAAGGAAGCCTTTATTGCGACAACGCGGCAATCTCTTTTGGATTGCTTCGCGTTGCCAGCAATGGTAAGGTGTATTAGAAATCAGAAGTCAGGAGTCAGAAGACAGAAGTCAGAAGTCAGAAGTCAGGAGTCAGGAGTCAGAAGACAGGAGTCAGAAGGCAGAAGATGTAGGGGCACGGCGTGCCGTGCCCAGAAGTCAGGAGGTGCAATGCAGCTTTCTCATTATCTTAAAATATATCCCTACGAGGCAAAACCGGGCTATCTTTTGCTCTTTTCCACCAAAAGAAGTTCCGTGATTGTCATTAAAGAAGAGACCTTTCAGGCGATAGACCAGGGCGCCCTTTCCCCTTCGGATGAGGCTTTGTTGACCAAGCACGGGGTGATAGTGCCGGACCGGGAAGAAGAAAAGCAAGATATGCTCGGCCTGTTGGACAAGATGAACGCGAGGAATCCGATATTGAACAGTATGGTAGTTCTCAATCTGGACTGCAACTTTGCCTGCCTTTACTGTTATGAAGGAGATATGAAGGGGAACCTCTATATGTCGGATGAGACGGCTGCTTCCCTGATAGATTTAATCAAAAAAAAATTCATCAAAGAAAAGAAAAAACTGGTCATAGACTATTACGGAGGAGAGCCTCTGCTGAGCTTGGGGCTCATTAAATCCATTTCCCGTGAGTTGAGGGCTTTTGCTCAGGGAAAAGGCGGCTCCTTTAACTTTACCCTGGTCAGTAACGGCGCGCTCTTTAAAAGGCAGACGGCGGAAGAGCTTGTGCCTTTAGGGCTGGAAAGGATTAAGATTACCCTCGATGGACCGGCAGAGGTTCACAATAAATACCGGCCGTTTAAGTCAGGAGCAGGGAGCTTTGATGCCCTCATAAAAAATATCAAGGAGACCTGTGACCTGGTAAAAATCAGCATCGGAGGAAATTTTGAAAGCCAGAACTATGAACAATTCGTGTCCCTTCTCGATTTTCTGATTAAGGAAGGACTTACACCGGACAAGATTGACGCGGTTAAGTTCGACCCGGTTTCAAAACGGCCGGAGGGTGATCTTTCACCTGCTGACTATAAAGGCGGGTGTATGTCCATAAACGAGCCCTGGCTTAATCACGCTTCGATTTTTTTGCGGGAAGAGATACTTAAACGAGGCTATAAAACTCCCAAAATTTCGCCATTTTTTTGTATGGTTGACAACAATAGCTCTTTTGTGGTCAATTTCGACGGGGTCATCTATAAGTGCCCGGCTTTTATCGGCAAGCAGGGTTTTGCGGTAGGAGATGTTCGAAACGGCATTGAGGATTATACCCGTTCTTATAAGCTTGGCCTCTGGAAAAATCATGAGGAGTGCGCTGAATGCGTTTACCTGCCCCTCTGCTTCGGAGGATGTCGGTATATGACTTTTATCGAGAATGGCAACATAGATACCTTAGACTGCCGCAAAGACTATTTTGATACTACCCTCGAGACTTTTATTAAACAGGAGATAAAATATAAAAAGTAGGGGCGCAATGTGTTGCGCCCCTACGTCTTCTGAATTCTGACTCCTGACTTCTGGCTTCCCAATAATTCTATGAAATTTATTGCTGATTTTCACATCCATTCCCATCTTTCCCGAGCTACCAGCCGTGAGATGAACCTCGAGAATATCTATAAGTGGGCTCAGCTCAAAGGGGTAACCGTGGTGGGGACCGGAGATTTTACCAACCCAAAATGGTTTAAAGAACTCAGCGAAAAACTTGAGCCTGCTGAACCCGGTCTCTTTGTTTTAAAGCCACAGTATCGCCAAACGATTGATGAGGAGATTCCTGAGTCCTGCCGGGCATTGGTGAGATTTATTCTGTCGGTAGAAATCAGCAGCATTTACAAAAAATATGAAAAGACACGTAAAGTCCATAACCTCATCTTCTTCCCTGACCTTCGTTCTGTTGCCCGTTTAAATGCCATGCTCACAAAAGTAGGCAACCTCTCGTCAGATGGAAGACCCATCCTCGGGCTGGATAGTAAAGAATTATTGAGAATGGCTCTTGATGCCTCTCACGAGACATATTTTGTGCCCGCCCACATCTGGACTCCTCACTTTTCGGTTTTGGGCGCAAGCAGCGGCTTTGACTCTCTTGAAGAATGCTTTGAAGAGTTAACGCCATTGGTCCACGCAGTAGAAACCGGACTGTCATCTGATCCCCCTATGAATTGGCGGCTTTCCGGCCTGGATAAAGTAACGCTCATCTCTAACTCCGATGCCCATTCTCCTGATCGCATCGGCAGAGAAGCAAATATATTTTCCACTGAGCTTTCTTATTTTTCTATTCTCGATGCGCTCAATAATCCGGTAAAAGGCGAGTTTTTAGGAACTATCGAATTTTTTCCCGAAGAAGGAAAGTACCACTTTGATGGTCATCGTGCCTGCGGCGAGCGGCTTTCTCCCGATGAAACCATCAAACAGAAGGGGCTTTGTCCAAAGTGCGGGAAAAAAGTTACTGTGGGAGTTATGCACCGGGTTATTGAATTGGCGGATCGTTCTTCAGGCTTTGTGCCTGACGGAAAACCTGCTTTTAAAAGCCTTATCGGACTCACTGGGGTGATCAGTGAAATTCAGGAGTCAGGAGTCAGGAGTCAGAAAGTCCAGAAAGATTATTTTCGACTTCTTCGACTTTTGGGAAATGAGCTTTTCATCCTCAGGGAATGTCCCTTAGTATCCCTAAAAAATTCCGGCCTCACCTTACTCCCCGAAGCTATAAACAAAGTGCGGAAAGGTGAGGTAAGCATTCTGCCCGGCTACGACGGAGAATATGGGAAGGTCAAAGTTTTTAATGACAAAGAAAAAAACGCGAAGCAGTTGAAACTCTTTTAACTTAGAAGTCAGGAGTCAGAAGACAGGAGACAGAATGGGAAGAGAGAAGGCAAAAAATTTTCGGGATTTGATAGTCTGGCAGAAAGCTCATCAGTTTGTTATTTCTGTTTATCAAGCTACTGAGTTTTTTCCCAACAAAGAGATATACGGTTTAACTTCGCAATTTCGACGGGCTGCGGTTTCAATCCCAGCCAATATAGCAGAAGGTTTCAGAAAAACCGGCAAGTCAGACAAATTTCGGTTTATGAATATCGCCCAGGGGTCATTAGAAGAATGTCGTTACTACTTGATTCTTGCACGAGATCTTGGATATAGTGAGACAAGTAATTTGATGTCTCAGGCGGAAGAAGTGAGCAAACTTCTTGATGCCTATGCTAAAGCTATTCTGAATTCTGTCTCCTGTCTCCTGAATTCCCAAGGAAGTATTATGTCCCTCGATTTAAGTCTTCTGAATCCTGCCCAGCGTGAGGCGGTCACAGCTCCCGATGGCCCTTCGTTGATCATCGCCGGTCCGGGAACCGGTAAGACCTTAACCCTTGCGTACCGCATCGCCTATCTCATCTCCGAATTGGGAATCAGCCCGGAAAAAATTTTGGCGGTAACCTTTACCGGCAAAGCCGCCCAGGAGATGAAGGAAAGGATTATAAATATAGTTAAGAGACAGAAGACAGAAGTCAGGAGTCAGAAGTCAGAAGACGTAGGGGCGCAATGTGTTGCGCCCGAAGATGTAGGGGCACGGCGTGCCGTGCCCAGAAGTCAGGAGTCAGGAGGCAGAAGTCGGAAAATAATTGGTTCCCGGATCTCGGTTCCTGACTCCGGACCCATTATCTGTACTTTTCACGCGCTGGGACTTGCCCTCCTTCGGGAAGAAGGCGAACAAATCGGTATCCCCCCGGATTTTCAAATGCTTTCCGAATCAGAACAAGTGCAGCTGGTAAAAGAAATTCTCTCTCAGCGTATGCCTCAAGAATCACTTAACCGGGCTTTAAAATGGGTGCGAAGAATTTCCGAACACAAAAATCTTTTTGGCGATCCGCCCATGGGTTGTGATCTTCCGTTAGATCATACGCAAGAGATTTTCTCTGCGTACGAGAAAAAGTTACTGGAACGTAATGTGATAGACTTTGATGATTTAATCCTCAAGCCACTCATACTGTTGCAGGAGTTTCCTGAGGTGAGAGAAGACTACCAAAACCGGTTTACGTATATCCTCGTAGATGAATACCAGGACCTCAACAACCCCCAGTACTTGTTTCTTAAAAAACTCTGCGGTCCGAAAACCAGCGCGTGGATTATCGGTGACGCTGATCAGGCTATTTATACTTTTCGCGGAGCGAATGTAGAATATTTTTTGAGGTTCCAGCAGGACAATCCCCAGGCCCGACGCATTCATTTAGAAAGAAACTATCGCTCCGCTGAGCCGATCCTTGCCGGCGCCTTAGCAATGATAAAAAACAACGCCAATCGTCTCCCGCACAATCTCTTTTCTTCAAATCCGGACGGTTCGCCTATTTATCTCTTTCACGCCTCTGACCACCGCGCTGAAGCCCGCTTTATAATTAAAGAGATCGAAAAGCTGGTCGGAGGAACCCGGATGGAATTTCATTGTGAAGAATCAGGTGGGTTCGGATTCAGCGACATTGCTATTCTCTATCGCCTTCACCAGCTATCCTTTCCTTTTTCGGAAGCGCTTCAGGAATCAGGCATCCCCTATCAGATTGTGGGAGGTCATTCCAGTGATGTCGATTCTATCTCCGGGTATTTAGTCCCCTTTCTGAAAATGGTACTTAACCCTCATGATGACCTTTCTTTTCGGGCTATCGCGCCTCACATTGATAAACAATCTGATTCTCGCGCTATGTTCCTTTCACTTGTTGACCGGTATCAGCGAGAAAGCAGTACCGTAAGCCTTGAGACATTGATTAAAAATATTATTCGGGAAATGAAGATAAAAGAAAAGGATAGGTCCGAATGGCTCGCCCTCGTTGAACCATTCCAGGATGGTAGTGCTGATCAGCAGCTTCCCCATTTCTTGGAATACATTTCGCTCTTGAAAGAGGGAGAGACGTACAACCCCAAAGCGGAAGCAGTCACACTCATGACTGTTCACGCGGCCAAGGGGTTGGAATTCCCGGTGGTATTCATGGTGGGTCTGGAATCAGGGGTTTTCCCCTGCACCGAATTTGGAGAAGAACCATCTGATCGAGAAGAGGAAAGACGGCTCTTTTACGTGGGCATGACCAGAGCTAAACAAAGGCTCTACCTTTCCTGTGCCAAAGAAAGGTTTCTTTTTGGCGAAAACCGCAAGCAACCGACTTCACCCTTTATCTCGGAAATTCCCCGCGAAACGATCGAAACCATATCTGACCGCAGAAAGCCGGCAAAACCAAAAAACAAACAACGCACCCTGTTTTCTTGAAAACTGATCATTTTTCTATTTTCCCCGAGACCTCCCAGTGCCGGTCGCTGCACATTTTTACTGCTAAACCGTGAAGGCTTGCTTGCGCAAGGTGATCTCTTACTTCAGCGACAGTGAATGAAGCCTTAAGGGATTGAAAAAAAAGGTCTTTTAAAAGCTGTGGTTCGGTTCCCGAATATTTTTCAACAATATCCCAGGCAACTTCTGGAGTTGGTGGTCGTGAAAGGTCGCGGATAAGAACAATACCGCCAGGTTTACAGACCCTTCGAATCTCCTCCCAAAAAGGACGGGGATCAAGGAGGTGATGGATCAAGCTATTGGATATAACAACATCCAGGCTATTAGGGGAAAAATTTATCTTTTTTGCATCGCCTTGCACGAAATGAATTGTATTTTGCAGTCCTTGTTCCCTTATCCGCTTAACCGCCAGGGCAATCATCGCTTGAGAGCCATCAAAACCGATGAGAAAAAATTTTGGGGCGCTCGTATGGATTCGCATTAAAATATCACCTGGTCCACACCCACAATCAAGCAGGACACCAGAAGACTGATGAACCAGATCCAACACCCGGTTGGCAAAAGCCTGGTTTACCTCAGAGAAGTCCGCCAAGTCATAAACTTTGGCCTCCTCTTCTGCTCCCATGATTTCCGGTTCAGGAATTCTTTCCATGCTCAGCATAAAGCGAATCGATTTTTCACCCCGCCGCAAGCGGACAGTATATTAAAAAAGGCTCTTCTCCAAGTTGAGTGGGTAAGAAAACGTTTTTTTGGAGGAAACTATTTGCACTTAAAGGTAAAAACAGCCTGGTAAAGGTGATACTTTATGCCATTTTACAGGCATGAAAAAATACTCTTTACCAGATGTAATGCGTATTAGTGACCGTTGTTGGGAATTGACACCTTCTTAAGTTTACTAAGCTCTGTTTACCGTGTATTGAATCCCCTCTCAAGAGGGGAATTAAGAAAACCCCTGAAAGCTACCCACTCGATAAGGAGAAGAACCAAGCTTATTATAGTAAAAGAATGATGTCAATGGATGAAAAAGAAACCATTTTTTTCTTGACCTTAATAGGAATCCGGCATAATCTTTCGTTATGCAAATTTGCCATATCGCTTTTTTTGGCAACTTTTACTCATGAGAAAAAGGGCAACGTTCATTTTTTGGTTTTAAAGGGAGACCGTTATGACAAAAAAAATTACTAGGTTTTTTATGATATTTATTTTTTTCATCGGCCTGGCAGCTTTACCATCAATCATCTTTGCGGAGACCCTGACAGGCTTTATCGGCTCGGTCACCAAACCGGTAATGGGGAAAATTATCAACGTGTACCAGGAAAAAACCGGTGTTGAGGTCATTGTTCAATATGGTGGGTCAGGTACACTTCTTTCCCAGATGAAACTGGCGCAGATGGGAGACGTTTATCTGGCCGGCTCACCTGATTTTATGGAAAAAGCCAAAAAAGAAAAAATTGTTGACCCCGCTTCCATCAAAATTGTTGCCTATTTGATCCCCGCTATTAACGTCCAAAAAGGAAATCCCAAAGAAATCCTCTCCCTTCGTGATTTGGCGCGGAAAGACGTACAATTAGTCATAGCAAATCCCCCGACGGTTTGTGTCGGCCTGTATGCGGTTGAGGTTTTTGAGACCAACAAGCTTACCGACCTCATTAAGCCGCGCATTAAAAGTTACACCGAAAGCTGCGAAAAAACCGCTAACCTGATTGCCCTGGGTGGTGCGGATGCGGTCATGGGGTGGGAGGTTTTTGCCAAGTGGGCGCCGGACAAAATAGAGGCCATTTTACTCAAACCCGAAGAGATTCCCCGGATCTCTTATATTGCCATTGCGGTTTCCACCTTTGCCAAAAATAAAAAGCGGGCAGAAGATTTTGTAAATTTTGTCGTTTCTTCTGCGGGCAAGAAGGAGTTTAAAGAAAAGGGATACCTTACTGACGAGCAAGACGCGCGCCGATATGCTCCCCAGGCGGTTATTGGCGGCGAATATGTTCTGCCCCAGGAATGGAAATGAAGACCCGGCGTTCCCTGTTTTCAATACTCATTATTCTGGCGTTACTGCTGCTAACCGGATTTTATGTGATCCTGCTGGGGTATACCTATTGGCAGTACCACCCCACTGCCCTCTGGGAACTTATTGCCACCAGAGAAATTCGTCACGCCATTGGAGTGAGTGTCGTGTGCGCCACTATTGCCACGGGTGTCGCATTATTTATCGCCATTCCCGCCAGCTATTTTCTGTCACGAAAAAATTTTCCGGGAAAGATTTTTCTCGATACGCTGCTGGATATTCCGGTGTTTGTCTCGCCGGTTGCCATCGGCGCGCTTCTCCTGGTGTTTTTTACCAGTCCCCTCAGCAAGCATTTTCAAGAAAATTTCTTTCCCATTGTCTTTGCCGTTCCGGGAATTGTTATCGCCCAATTTACCGTCATAGCCGGACTCGCCGCCCGCATGATGAAATCAACGTTCGACCAGATTCCATCCCGTTATGAAGAGGTCGCTCGAACATTGGGATGTTCTCCGGTCCAGGCGTTTCGGAATGTTACGCTGCCATTAGCAAAAAATGGGTTTCTGGCTGCGGCTGTCATTTCCTGGGCTCGCGCCATCGGAGAGTTTGGAGCCACGATAACCTTGGTAGGAGCTGCGGCCATGAAAACCGAAACCATTCCTACCGCTGTATATTTGAGCTTTGCTTCCGCGGACATTGACCGGGCTTTAACGATGGTAGCCATCCTTATCCTTACCGCATTAAGTGGCTTACTCATTATCAGGTTTATTTCCGGCAAAGAGGTGCGGTTTTGATTACGTTAGAAAATCTTGAGGTCAAACTTAAGGGGTTTCATCTAAAAAATATTAACCTCGAAGTAAGGGATGGTGAGTATTACATCCTCCTAGGCCCAAGCGGGGTGGGCAAGACGGTCATTATAGAAACGATCGCCGGGCTTCATAAACAACGCAGCGGAAAAATCGTCATTGATGGTAAAGATGTTTCTTATTCTCCTCCAGAGATGCGGCAGATCGCTTTTGTTCCGCAAGATGTATCGCTTTTCCCCCACCTTACCGTTTTAGAAAACATCCTTTTTGGGATGAAGATCCGAAAAATAAATCCAAAGGTTTATAAGCCTCTTCTTGATGACCTGATCGAAGTTCTTCAGATTGATCATAGACTCGCTGTTTTCCCCCTTACCTTAAGCGGAGGAGAAAAACAAAGAGTCGCTTTAGCGCGCGCCCTGATAACAAAACCAAAAATCCTTCTCCTGGATGAACCCATGTCCGCTCTTGATCCTCTCATACGGCGGCAACTCCAAAAGGTACTCAAAGAAATTTATATCCACTTTGGGGTGACCATCTTACAGGTTACCCATGACCAAGAAGAAGCCTTTATTCTCGGTGATATTATCTCGGTGATGATGGATGGTGCTGTTGTTCAAACCGGAAAAAGAAACCGGGTTTACTTTTTCCCGGAAACCAAGAAAATTGCCTTATTCACAGGAATGGAAAACCTCTTTGGGGGAGAAATTGTGGGGTTAGACGAAAAACAAAAGCAGATCGCTTTAAATCATAACGGAGTTACCTTTAAAGCATTCTATGATCGAACGATACCAAAGCCCCCTCTCTTTTTTGGTTTCCGCGCCGAAGAAGTTATGATTATAAAAGACGATCGGCCCATACCAGAAGACATCGCTGATGAGAACCTCGTTATTGCGATTTTAAAAAAAGTAATAGAAAAAGGTTCAAGCCATACCATGGAATTTGAGGAAGCTACTCGTCATCTTCCCATAATCGCTGAAGTTCCTAATTATGTTTATAGAAAGCTCAAGTACACGATCGGACAAGAAATGAAGGTTTTTATCAGAAAAAAAAATATTTGTCTTATGGAAAACTAACTATATTAAAATGAAGATATTATTACTCCGGCAAATGAACCTCCCCGCAGCAAGCTGCGGGGTATCCCAAAAATTATACAAAGCACATCGTCATTCCCCGACTTGATCGGGGAATCCAGAAACAAA
>LQYC01004655.1_pt1 | contig 9597 bp, 8 predicted proteins | sample 661771 | NCBI WGS metagenome assembly LQYC01 (sample SAMN03483023, study PRJNA281117) | bioreactor metagenome | isolation source: benzene-degrading methanogenic enrichment culture from a contaminated... | place: USA: oil refinery in Oklahoma | collected 2011-05
TTGTTTCTGGATTCCCCGATCAAGTCGGGGAATGACGATGTGCTTTGTATAATTTTTGGGATACCCCGCAGCTTGCTGCGGGGAGGTTCATTTCCCTTTTTTACACAATGTTAAGGAGGCGTGTGCCTTCTTTTTGTATGATTATTATCTGACATAATGACAGCAGTTTAATCAAAATCAGTTGCTTTTTCATAAAAATGTGCTAAGGTGAAAGGCAAGCGGTTCTCATTTAAGGCAACTGACGTGTTGCCAAGGTTGATACTACGTAATGAACTACCCCGCCGCAAGCGGCGGGGTATCAAAAACTTTAAATTCTGTCATTCCGCACTTGATGCGGAATCCAGTCCGGTCTTCTGGATTCCGGCTTCCGCCGGAATGACGGACTCGCCGCAAGCGGCGGGGAATACAACCCGAAGGGATTAAAAAAAGGAGGTACATCATGCCTATCGTGACTATTTCCCGAGGCACTTTTAGCGGCGGAGAGGCATTAGCCCAATGTCTGACAAAAAAAACAGGGTTTCCAGCCGTAAGTGTAGAAGTCATTAAGGAAGCGGCTACTCTTTACGGAATATCGGAATCGGAAATTTCTCAACAGCTTAAACACGGGCCAAATGTCTGGGAACGTCTTTTGGGTGAAAAGCGTCGTCTTTATTTTATCGCTCTTCAGTCCGCTATGGCAGAACGAGCGGTTAAAGGAGATTTTATTTACCATGGACTTGCCGGCCATTTTCTTCTTCATGGTGTCCCTAATGTATTTAAAATTCGTCTGGTTGCCCCCTTGAGTGATCGGATAAAAATTGAGATGGCGAAAAAAAACATAACCGAGGAAGCTGCAAAAGAGTATATTCAAAAAGTAGACGAAGAACGCAAACTGTGGACTAAATTTTTCTACCATGTGGATTGGACCGATCCATCCCTCTACGACTTGGTTATCAACCTTGAAAATCTGAGCTTAGACACTGCCTGTGACATGATTATGTACGCCCTTACCCAACCGGAGTTTCAAAGCACCCCGGAGAAAAAGAAAGTCGTCGAAGATTTTGCCTTGTCTTGTCAGGTTAAAGCTCAAATAGCCCTTAATGAACGCACCAGGGGGATTGGACTTGACGTTGAGGTTAAAGACGGCAATGTCCGCATTCAGGGTAAATTTTATACTACTGTCGGCATGTTTGCCACCGGTCTGAGACAAACTGAGGCTGAAATTAGAACTATCGCCAAAAGCGTTCCCGGCGTAAAAGATGTCAAGATAGATCTACAGGAACTCCCGGTGGCAGTAGAATAATGCGGTCTCAAAAACCTTAAAAATCGACTAACCATACCAAGTTGCATTCAAAAGCAGATCGAGGCGGCGACGAGGAATCGACGCAGGCGTATGTTTTAGTGCGTCGAGGAGTAAACAAAGATATGCAAATGAAGGCGACGTGGTATCAAAATCAAAAAATGAACCCGCCGGAGAAACCCGCCGACGATTCCTTGCCCATGGATAAGGCGGCGATCCAGGTGCTCTATGACCGGTTGCGAAAAAAAACCCTCATACTTCGCCTGGTGATCTATATTTTGCCATTAGTTTTGCTTTCGGTTTATTTTCATTTTCAATTTACTATCACCCTCACCGAAAGCAGCAAGTCGCACCTCAAATCCATTGCTGAAAGCCAGCGTAACACCATTGACCTGTTTTTGCAGGAACGGGTGGTAAACCTTAAAAATCTGCTTGAGAGTCCGAAATTTTTCATCCCTGCCTCGGATGAAACCATGCAAAAAAGTCTGGAAAAACTCAAGCAAGACAGCCCCACCTTTGTCGATGTGGGCTTATTTGATGAAAGGGGAATCCATCTGGCGTATGCCGGTCCTTTTTCTTTTCTCAAAAATAAGGACTATAGCAAGGAACCATGGTTCATTTCTCTAATGCAGGGAAACAAAAAGTACATTATCAGTGACATATATTTAGGGTTTCGGAGAAAACCTCACTTTACCCTTGCGGTGACCCAGGAGTTAATGGGAAAAAAATGGGTATTAAGGGCAACCGTTGATCCTATAAGGTTCGCAGATTTTATTCATACCCTGGAGAATACCGGAGACGTTTTCACCTTTATTGTTAATACCGAGGGAAAATACCAGAGTGTGCCAAGTTCTCTGGGAACAATCCTCGAATCCTCTCCCTACCTTCCAAAAAATGAGCCGACCTTAGGCGCACAAGAACTCTCCCAAAATAATGTCACCTATCTTTCTGCCTATTCCTGGCTTCACGAAGTAAATTGGTGTCTCGTTGTGCTGCAACCATTAAAAATAGCTTACGCCACAATGTATCGCACTCGCTTTATTATCATCGCCCTTTTTTTGGTTTTTTTCATTGTCATCGTTGCCGTTATATCATTTACCACCACACGCTTTATCGGGCTCTTAGAAAAAACCGATATTGCAAAATACGACCTTCAACGCCAGCTTTTTCATGCGGCCAAGCTCGCATCAGTTGGTGAGCTTGCGGCCGGGATCGCTCATGAAATCAATAATCCTTTAGCTATCATCGGGGAAGAAGCTGGGCTGTTGAAAGACAAGCTCGATCCTCACTTCTATACCAAAGAGATAAGTCCCGAAGAATACAATAAACACCTGGATATTATTCTCAATGCAGTCTTCCGGTGCCGGGATATTACCGGAAAACTCCTGGGGTTCGTCCGCAAGGATGAGGTAAAATTACAGTCGGAAGATATCAATGAAATTTTACAGGAAGTAATCCGGATGATGCAGAACGAATTCATGATATCCAATACTACCGTTAAAAGTGATTTTGATGAAAATTTGCCGGAGATTTATACGAACCGCAACCAGCTTCAGCAAGTATTAATTAACATAATTAATAATGCCATTGCCGCTACTGCCTCCCCGGGGGAAATTTTTTTTCGAACCATGATGAAAGGGGAATTTATCGGGGTAGCAGTCACGGATACCGGTTGCGGGATGACCCCTGAGCAAAGAGAAAAAATATTTTTCCCCTTTTATACTACTAAGCAGGTTGGAAAGGGAACCGGCTTGGGGTTGTCGGTAAGCTACGGAATCGTTAAAAGCATGGGCGGGAGAATCGAAGTTAGCAGTGAGGTTGGACGAGGTTCAACCTTTGAAATCCTCCTTCCTTTTAAAAGAAAATCATAAATATAAAGAGGAGTTTCATGGGAGAAAAAATTAGCCTATTGCTGGTTGATGATGAAAGACAATTCCTTGAAACAATCTGCAAACGTCTTGAGCTGAGAAATTTTGAGGTTACTCCGGTAAGCAGTGGTGAAGAAGCGATCGAAGCCGCGCGAAAAAATGAATTCGAGATTGCTTTGGTTGACTTAAAGATGCCCGGCATGGGTGGAGAACAGGTATTAGAAACCTTGAAGAAGGAACATAAATTTTTAGAGGTAATTATTTTAACCGGTCATGGTTCCATTGATTCTGCCATCCGCACCACTAAGTTAGGAGCTTACTATTATCTTCAAAAACCTTGTGAATTGGAGACCCTTCTTCAGGTACTTAAGGAGGCTTATCAGAAAAGAATCCAAAAGAAGTACGGGTATAAAGATGAAGAAATGGAAAAAATAATTTACCCGATGATGACCGAATCTTCTCTGAAAATTTTACAACATCTAAAAAATTTTGACACAACGCGCCAGGAAAAACAGAGCCTTTCAAACTTTTCTGATGGAAAAAATTACCATAAAAGTTGATAAAAATTATTACCAAATATGATATATATCATATTTGGTAATTTAAAGGTGCATCATAAAGTCGTTTAACCATTATTTACCGCGCCGGCAATGGAAGAGATCGTTATCTGGCATTCTCTTTGCAGGATGATAATTTACCGCGACAACTATGGAGAAAATAGTTATTAATATATTTTTACGCAAAATATTTTCTCGGGTAAACAGTTCATGATGCCGCCCCTACCCCGAATACTTATAGTTGACGATGAAGAACCCTTTCGGACGGCCTTGAGCGAAAGACTCAGAGTAAGAGGTCTTGCTACTACTGCCGTGGGAACCGGCAGAGAAGCGCTTGAAGAGATAAAGAAAGCCCTCTACGACGTGATCCTCCTGGATATCAAAATGCCGGAAATGAGCGGCATCGAGGCTTTGGCCGAGATTAAAAAGATCAATCCCTCTCTTGAGGTTATTATCCTTACCGGCCATGCTTCGGTTGATACAGCAGTAGAAATAACCAAACTGGGAGGATATGATTATCTTTTAAAACCCTGTCCGCTTGATGAGCTCCTCGGAAAAATCGAGGAAGCTCATGAAAGAAAAATCACTCGAGAAAAAAGAAATACAAAAACCTAACTCCAAAGGAAGATAAATCACCCTTCACAACAAAAAGGGAGGCAGTAAAAATGAAAAAACTCTTAGGAAAAATGATAAATTTAGGGATTCTGGCCTTATTCCTGGCGCCTCACATTGCCTTGGCAGCCGGTGGAGGGAAAGAAGCTCCTATCGTTATCGTTGCTGATACCCGCCATATTACCGGTTTAATGGCTTGGTGGGCCAACCTTTATAATGAAAGTCATCTTTATTTTGCGCTGCTGACCGTAGCCATTATCCCCATCATCGGCGTCATTTTTGGATTAATTGCCGATGTGGTTATGAAAAGAATCGGCATTGACCTTTCGTCAAGGGAACTGGCAGAGCATTAATTGCACTAATATTGTTTATAGTGGATGAGGAGGTAGTTTATGGAATGGCTATATATTCTTATGCCGATCGCGGGGGTCAAGATATTTTGGCCCGGGTTAATTATTCTCGGCATTGGCGTTGGCATTATCGGCGGCTTTTTCGGTATGGGGGGCGCCTGGATGGTAACTCCCGGGCTCAATATTCTCGGCTTCCCGATGGCTTTTGCTATCGGAACTGATATCGCTCATATGGCGGGAAAGTCCCTCATCTCCACCATGCGTCACGGGAGATTTGGAAATGTTGACTACAAGCTTGGTTTTATCATGCTGGTTGGCACCATCGTGGGGTTTGAAGCCGGCGCTCAGATGATCATGTGGTTTGAACGACTGGGAAGGGTTGAAATCATCGTGCGCTATCTCTATTTGGTGCTTTTGGCTTTTATTGCGTGGATGGTGTTCAGCGACGTGTACATAAAAAGAAAAAAAGAGAGGGAGGCAAAAGCAGCAGGAAGAGAAATAGATAAGCTTGCCACCGGTATTGAATGGCATAAAACCTTTCAAAAGATCAAAATCCCTCCCATGATCCATTTAAAGACTGCCGGGATATATTGTTCAGCCTGGCTGCCGATCATGGTGAGTTTCCTTACCGGGTGGTTGGCAGGAATACTCGGTATCGGCGGCGGACTCATCCGCATGCCGGCTCTTATTTATATTATTGGCTGTCCAACGTATATTGCCGTGGGGACTGACCTTTTTGAAGTCATGATCTCCGGTCTCTATGGAGCAGCTACTTATACCTTCAAAGGCCGCACCGAACTTTTGGCGGCTCTCGTCATGCTGGTAGGAGCGGCGATAGGAGCACAGATCGGTACGGTGGCTACGAAATACATCAAGGGCTATGGTATCCGTGTCGCTTTCGGTTGCGCGGTCATCGGCTGTGCGGTCTCTATTGTCCTTAAGCTCCTTCCGACTTATTTTCCCTCCTATAAATTATTGTGCGATGTCACTGCCACCGTCACGGTTTTGGGGGTTGTGAGTGTTTTGTCCCTCTACATTTTTCTCAAAATGCTCGCCGGCGCCAGAAAGGAGATCGCTGCCAAAAAAGCCGCTGTCCTATAACGCCTGGTCGGCAGAGATTCTTTATAATGAACCCTCTCACGGGAGAGAAACACATGATGAAAAAAGTTTGTTGGCTTATGCCGTTAGGAATCATTTTATTGCTAACAGTGATAATCGGCTGCAAGGATTTTGGTAAAGTAGACCAGGGAAGAGTAATAGCCTATGATAAAGAAAAAGGGCTTTGCACCCTCATCCGGGATACCAGTCCTGACCCCAAAAATCCTGATTATACTTCCCTCCCCCCGATAATCTACGAGGTCCCTAAGAAACCGGCTGAAATGGGTCCGGAGCCGAAGCCCGGACTTCGCATGAAGCTTGATACCCAAAACCGGCAAATCACTATTTTTGACCCGGGTGCGCAAAATTTCAAAACTATCACCTACACGCTCCTTGATCAAAAGGAAATTGTGGATAAAGAAAATTCGCTGGTGTATGACAAAGAGAAAAAGCAGCCCAAAAAATTTCCCGTCGTAGACCGAGACAAAAAAACTATTACGATTTATTCTAAGAGACAAAAAGTTCTGGTTACCGTGAGCCTTCCCGAAGAGTACTTTAAACGTCCGGATTATACCTGGGACGCGGGGGATGAAGTTCGGATATACTATAAGGAGGAAGGCAAGGCTCTGCGGTTTATGAACATCAGCCAGACGGATATCTTTAAAAAGTAATGGGGTCAGGAGACAGAAGACAGGGGTCAGAATTCAGAATTTAGAAGACAGAAGACTATTGGGCGCAACACGTTGCGCCCAATAGTCGGGAGACAGAAGATAGAGTCAGGGAAAATATATTAAAATTCCAGGTCGTATTTCCCCTCTAAAAATTTTTTTGCGATGGTTTCCACGCTGGCCTCACTGTTCATCAGCATATCCATCTGCCGGGTAAATTGAAGCAACCGTCCTATCAGGTCTAATTTTTCTTCAATCACCGAAGGTTCATATTTCTTAAGCCGGGCATCAACCCGATCCGCTATGACCTCAACGGAAAAATCAAGCGCCTTCAGAATAAGGGCGATCATACGGGCACGCCGATTCCTCCGCACATCATCAGCCGCTCCACCCTTGAAAGAAAAGGTGATATAATTTTTGTTGATGCTTTGACCGCAGTACGCATCTAAAACACCATAATGGTATCCGACTCGAGAGCTGAAATTGAGATATTTATCGGAGATAATTGCATAGGTCCGCTCTCCGAATCTTTCGGCCCCTTGTGGGTTAGTAAACATCTGCTCACTCATGACCGAAAAGAAACCCTTTAATTCAATTGGTCGCGGTCCTTGAAAACGCAGTTCTTCGTGCAGCATGCCTTTAAGGAGCGCCTGAAAGGGGGTTGAAACAATTTTATCAACGGTAACTTTTTTGCTCTTTTCGGTTACTCCGATCAGCCCTTCGCCCAAATCGATGATATAGAGGTCAAGCGGGAGCGGAGCATCCAATTTCAGGGCGCCCCCTTTCACATCGGAAACCAGGTCACTGATTTGAAACATCTCAAGATAAGAAAATTCATGAACGAGTCTCATGATGTCCTGAAGCGATTTACAATGCTCGGGGGAAAACTCCGGAGATTTTGGATCAAAAAGTCGCAAGGGCACAATAAAATCACCTACTCGTTTCAACGCCTGATAGACCGGCACATCCTTGAAAGAAGGTTCTTTGTTTATCTGTAAGTTTAAGAGTTCGGTAACTTTTCCCTGATAGACCCGCCCTGAATAAGCATCCACGGTTATTTCTAATCCGGTGGCAATGGCAGTGGTGGCATTTTTGGCATTTAATATAGTCGGTATCCCAAATTCCCGGACCAGGGAGGCCATATGTCCGGTTACGCTCCCGATGTCGGTGATAATCGCCCGTGACTTCGACATCACGATTACCAAATTGGGTGAGGAATGTTTGGTCACTAAGATAGCTCCGTCAGGAAAATTCATCAGGTCTTCATCTGCGTGAACCAGAAAGGCTTTTCCAAATCCCACTCCGGGAAACGCGACTGCCCCGTTTTCCACTAAAAGCGGGTATCCGGTTAACCGGGGGATGTTCTTTACCACTCCTTGCGGCTCATCAGATGACAGGCGGAGCGGCCGGGCCTGGAGTAAAACAATAGTGCCTTCATGATCGAGTGCCCACTCGATATCTTGAGGAACTCCATAATGTTCCTCTATCCTGTCTGCATACTCAGCCAAGATTTTGATTTGTGCGGACGATAAGCAGGGGTGACTTTGTTTTTCATTGGGGACCGCAAGTTCTTTGAGACCACCATCGGGATCGCTGATCAACTGGCGGGGTTTAATTGCAACCGTAGTCTGAAGGATGGTATGGGTTTTCTCTTTAGCTACCGTGTAGGTGTCGGGGGTGACAGCGCCCTCAACCGCGTAAGTGCCTAATCCCCATACAGCGGAAATAATGATATGATTTTCTAAGAGGTTAAAGGGGTGTCGGGAATAGACAATCCCGCTCGCCATCGCCTCAATCATCTGAAGGCAGACAACGCCCATAGCAATATCTTCATCGCGAATCCCTTTGGTAAAACGATACGAAATCGCCCGGGGGGTGAAGAGGCTGGCCACAATATGTTTATAGGTCTCGATAAGCTTGTCTCGGGAAACATTAAGAACGGACAGGTATTGACCGGCAAAGGAAAGTTCGCTGTCTTCTCCGAGTGCGCTGCTCCTCAGAGAAACATAAGGAGAAAAATCACCGCGACTTTTCTTTTGGATTCTCTCTATCGTGTGATCGTAAGCGGTCTGTATCGCCTCACTCAGTTCTGAAGGAACGGTTGCCGAGATAATCAAACTCTGGATTTCATTACTCAGGAGGTTAATTGTTTCCGGGTCAGCTCCGTTATACTCCATCTTTTTTTTATTGATCTCTTCAATAAGATTGTTCTCGTGGAGAAAAAAATCAAAGGCGCCAGTAGTAATCGCGAATCCTTCCGGTATAGGAAGATTAAGCTGATTGAGCATTTCTCCCAGATTGGCGCCCTTAGCCCCAACCCAATCTACCATTTTTCGATTAACCTCGGAAAAAGGGAGTGTCAATGCGGTTACGGGACTTTCCTTTCTTTTTTCGATCTCTCCCTTGATGCCTGAACTTAAATCTTCAAGGACTTTAAAGAGAACAGGATATTTACGGTTTGAAAGAGCATCTAAACTCTTCACCATCTTGAGAGTATAAAAAACCGCCTGCACTGCCTGGGAACGAACATAGGACATGCCAAAAATTGTATGTCCCTGCAACTTTTCTTCTATGTCAGCAATAATTTTTGCGAGTTCCGCATTCGCATTGAGCAGTTCACGAAAATGTTCATATTTAATCCGGAAAATTCCTGAGAAAGTATCTTTCGAAGGCTTAGACTTGTGGAATTTCCACTTTTGGAAAATTTTTTCTAACATGACCTGCTTGTTCTTTCGTCCCTTTTTCCCAGACTTTTTGAACTGGATTTTGAGGTGATTTTATTGGGATTCATACACGAGTTAATTTAAAAAAGATATCTTGAAAAACAAGGTTATTATATCAAAGCCGTCAGTTTTATCAAGGAAGCCACATTTTTGGTAGTGTTCTAATTTTTGATTTCTAATTAAATGTAGCAAAGTCGTAGTTCTAACGGTGTATCAAGAAAAAATTAGAAAATTGCCTTTTCATATGTATTACTCCGGCAAATAAATATATAAAAGCATAATCGTCATCCTCAGTAACAACGGGCAATGCCCATAATTTATTTACATGTTTAACTTGATAATTCCCTGTAGCTTTTTCCCTGTAGCTTTTGATAATTCCCTGTAGCTTTTTCCCTGTAGCTTTTTTTTGATAATTCCCTGTAGCTTTTTCCCTGTAGCTTTT
>LQYC01000110.1_pt1 | contig 9449 bp, 8 predicted proteins | sample 661771 | NCBI WGS metagenome assembly LQYC01 (sample SAMN03483023, study PRJNA281117) | bioreactor metagenome | isolation source: benzene-degrading methanogenic enrichment culture from a contaminated... | place: USA: oil refinery in Oklahoma | collected 2011-05
TTTGAATTTAATGTTGCGTGATTCAAGATAATTACCTACCATTCGGTAGGCAACAGTATCTATATATGATTTTTCCAAAAAATTGTCAATTTCGGGCCGATTGTTGTTTCCGATTGTTGTTTCTTTCGTTAAAAGATATAAAATGAGAGCGTGGAAAAATAGTTTTTCCACACTTTGAAAATAAGCTTAAAAAACGCGGGCTATGGAAATACTGTACGAAGATAATCATATTATCGCGGTCAATAAGCGGGTTTCGGATATTGTCCAAGGGGACAAAACCGGAGATATCACTTTGGGCGATAAAGTTAAGGCTTATATCAAAGAAAAATATAATAAGCCGGGCGCGGTTTTTTTGGGCGTGGCGCATCGGATCGACCGGCCGGTGAGCGGAGTGGTGCTGTTCGCCCGCACCGGCAAAGCTTTGTCGCGATTGAATGAAATGATCAAGGAAAGGCAGATTCGCAAAACTTACTGGGCGATCGTGAAAAACCGGCCGGCCGCGGATTCGGGAACGCTGGAACATTATTTAGTGCGCGATACGGCGCGGAATAAATCGCGGGCGTATGATCGGGAAGTTTTGAACTCGCAAAAGGCGGTTCTTTTCTATAAGATAGCGGCGGAAAGCGATGGTTATCGCTGTTTGGAAATTGATTTGCAAACCGGCCGGCACCATCAGATACGCGCCCAGCTGGCCAAGATCGGTTGTCCGATAAGAGGCGATGTGAAATACGGATATGGAGGCGCCAACATCGACGGCGGCATCAATCTTCACGCCCGCGGCATAGAGTTCGTCCATCCGGTCGCCAAAACCCGAGTCGCCATTATCGCCCCGCCGCCCAAAGACCGGTTATGGGACGATTTTGTTTTGAAATTGGAAGCGCGGCCGCGGCCGCTTACTTAATCGGTTTATTTTTGTTAAAATAAACGCGGAGCGGATTGGAATATGAAAAAAATTATTTTGATATTTTTTTTAGCCGGCGCGACCGCCGTTACGGCCGCGATTTTTTGGCACACAAGAGCCATCGCGCCGGTTGACGAAATTAAAATCCGGAATATCGAACTTTATTATTACGCGCCCGAAATCGACAAGGATTCCGCGGGCAATGTAATGTGTTCGCGCCGGGGATTGGTTTCGGTATCGCGCCAGATTCCGGTTACAAACACGCCGGTTTGGGACGCGATAAATTTATTGATCAAGGGGCAGTTGACCGAAAACGAAAAGAAAACCGGTTTGGCGACCGAATTTCCTTTGCCCGGATTGGCGCTTAAAGGGGCGAATCTTGAGGATGGAATTTTAACTTTGGAATTCGATGATCCGCAAAATAAAACCGGCGGCGGTTCCTGCCGTGCCGCGACGCTGTGGTTTCAGATCGAGGCCACGGCAAAACAATTCGCCGGAATCGGCGAAGCGAGATTCATTCCCGAAACCTTATTTCAACCTTAATACCGCGAAGAAAAATGAATTCCAATGAAAATCAAAAGCGGGCCGGCGGCTTTTTTCTGACCTGCCGGATAATCGCCAAGAATCTTAGGCCGGTAGTTATCGGCAACGCGGTGACTTTGGTGAACGCGATTTTTCTTGTTGCTTCGGGGTTGCTTCTGGTCTTCAAGGAAGCGCGGGAAGGTTTGTTTCTGGGCAGCGTTTTGGTTTTGAATGTGGTTATCGGCATCGTGCAGGATTTGCGCGCCAAGGTGGCGCTGGAAAAATTGCAGATATTGGCCGCGCCGCGGATTATCCGCGCGGAACCCAATGGCGAGAAGCGGCGGATAACATTGGAACAGATCAAAAAAGACGATATTTTGCAAATCGATATCGGCGACCATGTGCCGGCCGACGGGTTGATTGTGGAGAGCGGCGGTATTGAGGCCAACGAAGCGTTGATAACCGGCGAATCGAATTATATCAAGAAAAAAACGGGGGATCAGATTTTGGCGGGAAGCATTGTTATGTCGGGTTTCGGATCTATGCGGGTTGAGGCTTTGCCGCAAGACAGTTATCTGATGCGGATGACCGAAAAGATAAAAAAATACAAACCCGATCCCAGCCCGATCCAGAAAAATTTAAACGCGTTCATCAAATACATGTCGTATTTGCTGTTGTTCGTTATCGCTTATGTGGTGGCGCACGGCATTCAGACTAACGACGCGGTTGTTTCGATGGTGCGCGACATCGGCGCGCTGACCGGCACTTTGGTGCCGCAGGGCTTGGTTCTTTCGATCACGGTTTTTTTCACTTACGGAGCCATCAGGATGCTGAAAGACGATGTGCTGATGCAGGAGATCAACGCCACGGAAAAGCTGGGCCGGATAAGAAATCTATGCATTGATAAAACCGGCACGCTTACCGAGCGCAAGCCGGTATTGGAAGAAGTGGTGGTTTACAACGGTTGCGATTCGGTTGCGATCGGGCAGATGCTGGCCGGTTATATTTTTGCCAACCGCGACACTTCCGAGATGGCCACGGCACTGCGCGTCCGCGCGGCAATTTCTTTTTCCGGCGCGGTCGAGGCTTCGCTGCCTTTTTCTTCGGAAAGGAAATACGGTATCGCTTGGCTGCGTTTCGGGGGCGCGCCGGTTGCCGTGGTACTGGGCGCGCCGGATATTTTAATGAGACACTTTTCTTCCGGGGACGGGAACGATATTTTGAAAGAGCATGTCGAAACCTACGCCGCCGCGGCCAAACGGTTGATTCTTTTGGCCACGACCGCCGGTTTGCCCGCCGGTTCGCTTTTGGACGGAAACAGCTTGCGGCCGGAGGCGCTGTTTGTTTTGCGCGATCCGCTGCGGCCCGGAACGGAAAAGATCATCGATTTTTTCCAAAAGCGGGATGTGCGGATTCGGGTGATTTCGGGGGACGGGCCGCGCACGGTGCAGGCGGTGGCGTTGCAGGCGGGAATGAAATACGCCGATATGGTGGCCACCGGACCGGAGATGGAATCGTGGGATGATATCGAATACGAAGAAAGGGTGCCGGCGTTCCATTTATTCGCGCGCGTCAAGCCCGCGCAAAAAGAAAAAATAATCAAATTGTTGAAAAAGTCGGGTTACACCGCGATGGTGGGCGACGGCGCCAATGACGCGCTGGCGATAAAAAAGGCCGATCTGGGCGTGGCCATGTTCGATGGCGCGGAAGCGACCCGCCAGATCGCTCAAGTGGTATTGATGAACAACAGTTTTTCCGCGCTGCCCAAAGGCGTGGCTTTGGCCGAGGCGGTGATTTTGAACATCGAGTTGGTCGCCAGCGTTTTTTTGAACAAAGTGGTGATCGGGCTGGTTTTGTTTTTGGCTTTGGCGATAATGGGGTACACTTATCCGCTTTCGCCCAGCAATATGACGGTGATAAATTATTTCACGATTTGGCTGCCGATGTTTTATTGGACATTTTTTCCGATTCCGAGCGAAGGATTCAATCCCAAATCGCGATTTATGGGAAAAATCCTGTTGTTTTCCGTTGTTAACGGGATTATTATGGCGCTCGCGGCCACATCGGTTTTTGTTTTGGAGCCGGTTGGCGCCCGGTATGCTTACTCCAATTTTCCGGTGATGATTTCGCTGATCGCGCTGGGATATTGGTATTTTATTTTGGCGCCGCTAAATTACGGTTTCGTCCCCGGAAAGATTCGGCGGCGCGCGCTGGGAATCGTGGCGGCGGTTTCCGCCATTTTGATCGCGGCCGCGGTTTATTGGCCTCCGCTGTCCGCGATTTTCGGATTGCAAAAACTTGAATTGATGTCGCTGGTTTTCACTTTTGGAATTATTTTGATATTCGGCTATTTGCAATACGCGATCGCGAAACGCTGGTTTTACCGCAAGCCGGTTTGACGGTTTTTTAAACGGATTGCCTGCCGCGCCGCCGCGTTTCGCCCGCGTTTTTTATCCTGTGGATAAGTTTGCGATTTTGGCACTTGAATTTTTTTTCATTATCGTTACACTGAAGTAATGATTTTGCTTTCGCATTTTCATCAATCCGGTTCTGCGCCCGATTTTTCAAGTCCTCGCTGTCGCAATTTGTTCTTGACGCGTTTTTAAATTTTCTTTTCCGGCGGACGGAATATATTTAGTGGCGTTTAAGATATTCGCCGCTCGATTTTAGGGTTTGGTTCCGCGCATTGGTTATGTTTATATTTTTGACGGCAAGGATTATTTTTGATTCGCGCGATAAACGCGTTTTTTCATATATTCGCGCGGCAAATCAATCGATTCCGGCCAAGTCGGGCCGATATCGCGGTAACCGCTTACCGGGAAGTAAAAATAGCGAATTTGGAGGTCAATCCTCGGCTTGTGAGATGTTTGACCTTCAAATTCGCGCCAGCCCTTACCGCAAATTCGTTGAGGATTGACCTCAAAATACAAATTCTTGAGGTCAAACCTCAACAAATTTGCTCCCCGGTGAGGGGTTACATATCGCGGGATTGGCAATGGGAAACGGTTGTTTTATAATAAAAACAAGCGATTGGCTTAAAATTTATCGGTGAAATGAATAAAAAAATAATTTTTGCGGCAATTGTCGTTTGCGCGTCGCTTTTTTCCGCCGCCGCGGCGCAGGCGGCATTGGTAACTTGCACCGGCCACAATAACGAATGCACGATATGCGATTTTTTCGCGATGATCGCCAATACCATAGGTTATGTTTTGAAAGCGGTGGTTCCCGCGGCTATTTTGATATCGCTGGTTATCGCCGGGTTGATTTTGATGGTAAAAAAAGACGATCCTGAAATTCTGGAAAAAATAAAAAATACTTTCAAGGCGGTGGCGATCGGCGCGTTTGTGGCTTATAGCGGTTGGCTGATTGTCACGCTGGCTTTAACCGTGACAGGATCTTTTAACAAGGACAGCTGGTGGAAATTTCAGCTTAGTTGCCAGTCCTGCGGCGATGGGATCGTTCAATCGTCCGAAGAATGCGAGCCGGCTGAAAATATCGACGAATGCGTGGCGCGGGGCGGAGGCGATGAAACGGAATGTGAAAATTTGATCGCGTCTTGCGACGATAATTGCAAAATAGGGATAACTCCGCCGGTGGTGGAGACGCCTCTCTCCGTTAATTGCACCAACAGTATTGATTCTTGCGGGCTAAACACGGTTTTGGTAATGGACAGCTCTCTTAGCATCAGCAATAGTTCCCTTGTTTTAATGAAGAACGCTTTTAAAAATTTTACCAACACGCTGTCGGGTACGCCCAGCCAATTTTCGGTGATTGATTTTGACACGAACGCAACCTTGCTGAACGGTTTTACATCCGATATCAACGCCATCAATGCGGCGATTGGTACGCCGCGCAGCGACGGGGTCACAAACTGGGAAGCGGCTTTGGTGGCCGCGAAAGACGCATTTGCATCTTCAAATTCGAATCGCAAAAATCTTATAATTTTTGCGTCGGACGGCAATCCCACCCGTTGTATCGGAACGCTTGCGGCCAACAACAGAAGAATGGCTCGAGATTGTAATAAAAATGAGGCATTGGCGGCGGCTCTGACGCAGGCGGCGACGATTAAAAGTTCCGGTATTCGGATTATAGGGATTGGGTTGGGCAACAGCCTGAAAGCCAACAATATGATTGCGGTTTCAAGTCCCGAATCTTATTACAGCGTAAGCGATTACGGCCAGCTCGCGGCGACATTGGAAGAGATCGCCACGGAACTTTGCGGCGGTACGATCAGCGTTAACAAAGTTATCGACAGGGATGGAAATCTTGCGACGACCGATGATCAAATAAACAGCAACAGCCAGGAGCTGGCGGCTTGGGCTTATACGATTGCCGGTGAAGCCAATAAGATAACCGATAGCAACGGCCGGGCCGATTCCGTATGCGTGGATACGGCGGAAGGCCCTTTCTCGATCGCCGAACAGCAATCCGCGTCCAAGGCGGGATATCATCTGGTTAGCGGCTCTTGCACGGGCTCTTCGCAGTCAAACGGCGCGTTTTCCGCCGACAGGCAAGAAATATCCGGGATTTATGTCGGCAATAACGATATCGTATCCTGTATTTTTTATAGCGCGCCGTAAGGTTATGATAAATTTGCCTCACGAATATTTTTTTGTTGCAATAATATAATATATGTATGGAACAAAATTGGGAAATTGACGGCGAACAAAACGAAGAATATGAAATTGGCGATGAAAGTTCGGCCAAGTCCGGGCCGCTGAAGGCGATAATTATTGCCGCGGCGGTTCTGCTTGTCGCCGCGCCAATGGTTTGGTTTTTGGCGTTTCACCAAGAAAAGGGCGTTAGCGACCGCGTCCAAAAAGATGTTGATGTGGACAAACAGTCGGATCAAGCGGCGGCCGGTGAAATAAGCGGCAATATTTATGATTACGCCGCGCCCTCGGCCGATGATTGCGGTTGGTTTAAAACAAGCCAGGGAGTGCGGAAATGTTTGGATGAGGCCGCCGCCGCCGCGGCCGTTAAAAATAATAATCCGGCGGGTTGTTCCGAAGTGGAAAACGATCTTTTGAGAGACAACTGTGTGTTGATGGTCGCGAAAGCCGTCGGAAATCCGGATTTTTGCGGCCAGATAAGCAATACGGCGTTGGAAAATCTTTGCGTATCCGCCATTGCTCTTGCCAAGAAGGACGCCGGGATTTGCGCGCTTATCGGCGATAGCGATATGTCGGTTTGCCAAGCTGGCGTGGAGGCGTTTTTAATCGCCAACGATGGCGATAAAAAAAGTTTATACAAGTGTCGTGAATTAAAGTTTGACGGACCCGTCGCCGACTGTTTGTTGGATTCCTATATCAATAAATTCAACGGCGATTGTTCTCTCTTGCCCGGAGATTATCGCCAAGATTGCATCGATAAATTTTCCGGGGAAGACCAAACGGAGGATGAGAATTTAGAATAAAAAATCGAATAACAGCGAAAATTATGGAAAAAATAAATATATTGGTCGGAGAGCACAACAAGTGGAGAGGCGAATGTTTGAATTTGATCGCGTCGGAAAACGCGATGTCGCCGGTTTGCGAAAAACTTTATACCAGCGATTTGATGCATCGATACGCCGAGGGTGTGCCCTACAAACGCTATTACCGCGGATTGCAATATGTGGATCAGATCGAGGATTTGACCCAGCAAGAAATGAAAAAGCATTTTGGCGCGAATTTTTGCGATATCCGGCCGCTTTCGGGAACCATTGCCAACTACGCGGCGTTCGCGGCCATTTCCCAAAGGGGAGATAAAATTTTATCTTTGGGGATCGAACACGGATCGCATGTTTCCCACGAAAAAGCGGGCGCGGCGGGCACTCTTGGTTTGGAAGTTGACTCGCTGATATATAATGACGATTGCACGATGAACGCGGAAAAATCATGCGCCAAGATATTGGAAACCAAACCGAAATTCATCGTCATCGGCGGGTCGGTAATCCTGTTCCCCCAGCCGATTAAAGAATTGCGCAAAGCGTGCGATGAGGCGGGGGCGAAAATTATTTACGACGCGGCGCATGTTTTGGGCTTGATCGCGGCCGGGATTTTCCAGGACCCTTTGCGCGAAGGCGCGGATATCGTCACCACCTCGACCCACAAAACTTTTCCCGGCCCGCAAGGAGGAATGATTCTGGGGAATATCGACGAGGCAACGCAGAAAAAGATTCAGGCGGCGGTGTTTCCGCAATTCTCTTCCAACCATCACTTGCATAGAATGCCGGCGCTGTACGGCGCGTTGCGCGAAATGCAAACATTCGGCAAGGATTACGCGGCGCAGATTGTCGGCAACGCGCAGGCGCTGGCGCGAGAGTTGTATAACCTCGGGTTTAATGTATTGGCCAAAGAGCTGGGATTTACCAAATCGCATCAGGTGCTTGTCGATTGCGGCGAGATCGGTTTTGGCGGGTTGGTGGCCGACACTCTTGAAAAGGCGAATATCATTTTGAATAAAAACATTATTCCGGGCGACGGCATCAGTCCCAAGAATCCGCGCGGCATTCGCATTGGCACGCAGGAAATGACGCGCTTCGGGATGAAAGAAGATGAAATGAAGCAGATCGCCAAATTCATCAAGCGCGCGGTTTTGGACAAAGAATCGCCCGAAACCGTGGCCAAAGAAGTCGCCGCGTTTCGCAGAAATTACCAAACCGCGCGATATTGTTTCGGAAAACAGGCTTCGTAGCCCAAGCTTGGCCTGTGGATATCCGATTTGATTAAAATCAAGATAAGTGCTATTATGTTTTTGAAAGCGTAGGTGTTCTCTATGGTTAGAATTCAACTTCAGCCGGCGAGTGGTCGCCCTACCAAAAAAATTTTATATCAATGAACAAGAAATTATACATTGGTGGGTTGCCTTACAGCACCACCCAGGATAGCTTGAGAGAAGGTTTCTCGGTTGCCGGCAATGTTGAATCGGCGATTGTTATCACCGATAAAATGTCCGGTCGCTCGAAAGGTTTTGGATTCGTGGAATTTTCCACCGAAGAAGAAGCCGAGAAGGCCATCGAGATGTTCAACGGCAAGGATTTCGAAGGCCGCAGAATTACGGTCAGCGAAGCTCGGCCGATGGAGCCTCGCGCGCCTCGCCGCAGTTTTGACCGCGACAATGGCGGTGATTACGGCGATCGCTAGTCTTTAAAAGCGATTTTAGAAAACAGCCCTTTCCTTGACCGGAAGGCTGTTTTCGTTTAACGGCGTTTTTGTTTCGTGGAAAATGTCTTGCGGCGCGCGATGATTTGTCTTTTTTTTGATCGTGGATTACAATGAATCCGGAAATGCGATTTTTACATTTTTAATATGAATAAAAATAATCTGATCGTTTTCGGGGCCGCGATCGTTGTGATCGCGGCGGGCGCTTGGTTTATGGGTTTTGGCAAGAGCCAGCCCAAAACACTGCTGGAAGAAGCCGCTCTTCGGAAAGGAGATGGCAACGCCGGGATCGCGCAATCGCAAAAACCGGCGGAAAATAACAATGCGCCGGCCGATCACGCCATGAGCAGCGCCGTGCCGCAAGTTGATCTTGAATATAATAAAATTATGAACGCAACCATTAAAACAAATTTGGGAGAGATCAAAGTTGAATTGAGCGGCGACAAAACGCCGGTTACCGCGGGAAATTTTGCCAAACTGGCCGAGGCCGGATTTTACAACGGCGTTAAATTTCATCGGGTGATCAAAGGGTTTATGATTCAGGGCGGCGATCCGCTGACCAAAGATGATTCAATGAAAGCGCGCTGGGGCACGGGCGGCCCGGGCTATCAGTTTGCCGATGAACCTTTTTCCGGCGAGTATGATCGGGGAGTTTTGGCTATGGCCAACAGCGGCCCGAACACCAATGGCAGCCAGTTTTTCATTATGCACCAAGATTATCCCTTGCCGCCCAGCTATGTGATTTTCGGCAAAGTGACTTCAGGCATCGAAGTGGTGGACAAAATCGCCGAATTGCCGACCGGCGCCAACGACCAGCCGTTGACCCCGCCAGTGATTGAAAGCGTAACCGTGGAAAAGTAATAACAGATTTGTAGGGGCGG